>Ga0180432_10003326_pt1 | contig 23078 bp, 18 predicted proteins | sample SS_ome_10_FD_132414 | JGI IMG/M metagenome (GOLD analysis project Ga0180432, IMG submission 132414) | Hypersaline lake sediment archaeal communities from the Salton Sea, California, USA - SS_1_MS_2 metaG | ecosystem: Environmental > Aquatic > Non-marine Saline and Alkaline > Hypersaline >... | reverse complement strand
TTCGCATTTATTATGGGTCTTATAAAATCGACCACGTCAATAACAATTCCTTCCTGCTTTGCTATAACCTGTGACAAATCTTTATAAGCATCAGGAGCTTCTTCCAGTATTGATTTATCCAATCTGCAAGTGATTCCCTGCATCTGCTTTTTCACTTCATCAAGTTTTATTGTTTCCTTTGCTTTGGTTCTTGAGTATTTTCTTCCTGCTCCATGAGAAGCAGAATTTAGATATTCTTCATTACCAAGACCTTTTGTGATATAAATTCCAGTTTTCATACTTCCTGGAACTACGCCCAATTGATCTTTTTCTGCTGGAGTTGCTCCCTTTCTATGAAGAACATCATTTCCAATAATTTCAACCGTATTATGATTTTCATGAATCATATTCTCATCCATCAATCTCATGATTTCTTGAGGTTTAAATCCAATGACATGAAGAACATTATTCATCATAATACTTCTACTCATTTCAGCAAAGTTTCTTGCAAATATCAAATCATTTACATATTGCTGACCAACGTCTCCATGTAAATGTAAAAATCCTTTAGGTAGATCTTTATCTACACGTTTTGATATTTTCATATAATACTGTGCTATCAACCAACCAGGTTTTCTTGAACCACTATGAACAGTTGCACAAAGATTTCCTTTTCTATTTGCCCCTATTTCAATAAAGTGATTTCCACTTCCTAAAGTTCCTAATTGATTCAATTTTGATGATACTTCTTTACTTAACTCCTTATCTCCGGATGCTGATTTGAACTCTTCAAATCTTTTTGAAAACTTATTTCTTGCTTTTCCTACTCCACAAGGAATAACCTCAAAAATTCTATTGAAGATTTCTACTCTTTTTCTTTCATCTTTTATAATATCTGAGAATGGAATTTCTGTAATTACACATATCATTCCGCAATCAATATCATAACCTACATATGGTGGAGATATCACATTATCAAGCAATGCAACTCCTCCAATTGGTAAAGAATAACCAGCATGGACATCTGGCATTATTGCAAGAGCTTTAAGAAAATCTAACCTTAAAGCGTCATACATTTGCTGTTGCGCTTTTTGTTCAATCTCTTCTATTGGAATCAATGTTCTCAATTTATCGAGTACGCTCACGGTTTCCTCCTTATTCGCCTTTGATTAAAGAAAGTGCCATCTGTTCGTCGACTACTACCTTTCTAAAATCTCTAGTTATCATAATAAAATTCACTACAAATCCTTTTTCTCTGTAATACTTTAATCGGTTATAAAATGAAGTTCTTATTCTTCCACAACCAATATCAACAAAATCTATAACAATAGGAGTTCGTTTTCCCTCAGATTCCCTATTCACTCTTCCAACCATTTGAGCAATATTTGATATTGGGGATGTCATTATTAAACAATCAAGATCTTTTTGATCTACACCATCTCTTATTTTTCCAGGTGTTGAAAATACTACCTGTTCTTTTAGTGCTTCATTTTTCACTCCAGCAATAAACTTTGATTTACTTGTTACTGGAATCCAATCATAAAGAATATCAATCAATTTAATTCTTTCACATACACATAATAAATGCCTATCATTCATAAATTTTTCTAATAAAGCTTTTATTACAGTCATGAATGGTTTTGAATTCTTTATTAAATTTAAATATCTTGATCTTTGAAAATTGCCCTCCCAGTTTAAATACTTAAACCTTCGAGGAGTATCTATATCGAAATCTAACAACATTACATTAACTCTTGACCTCATTGTTCCTGATGTATCTTCATCTGAAAATGTAGGTCCAACGTGAAAATCAATTATGTCAGAATTTCCGTCGTGTCTAAATGGAGTTGCACTCAAACCATAATTATATTTAGTCGGCATATGAATTGCACATTCTGAAAAACTTGGAGCGCCAACTGTGGTATGAACTTCATCTCCAATGAAAATTCCAATATTAGCATTATGTAATGCAACAAGGAATTCTTGTCTTTTTCTTTTAAGTAAAGATAATACAGTCTGAACCTTTGCTAAGATTATTGGTTTTTTCAAATCCTCCTCAAATGAAGAAGACCTTAAATCTGCTATTTGATCTTTTGATATATCGCTGAATTGAAGAAATCTATCTTGCCATTGCTCAACTAATGAATCCCTATGAACAATAACTATTGTCTTTTTCTTCCTTTCACAAACTGTTGCAATACTTATTACTGTCTTTCCAACTCCTGGTTGTAATTCAATCATTGCTTGATCTTTTCTAAGCATATGATTTATTGCATTCTGTTGAAGCGAGTTCCTTGGAGTAATACAATGAGATATTGAAATATCCTCTCCAGGATTACTCGCATCAACTATTTTGCATTTGACATATTTAGAAAGAGGGAAGAATCTTGGAATTATAAGGAATTTTTCAGATTCGATATAAAACGTATTATACGTGTAAGATTCGCTATTATACTGTTTTGTTCGCCTGACTAAAAAATCTTTTACCTGAGTATACCACATCGTGTTCTCATATTCTCTTGGTATCGCTATTCCCGAGCGCCTCTTAAATTCCAGCATCTTCCCTCTCTCCGTCCCTATTCTTCCGTATACGTTGCTTTTGAGTTTTCATTTTCAAAAATGGTTACATAATCCATATAAATACCTCTCGGCAATCTCTGCTGAATTGAAAAGAATAATACATGACTTAATCTTTCAGCAGTAGGATCAAATGGAAAAGTCATAAGTCTCATATCAGAACATACATTAGCAAGTTCTTCATCTTCTTTATTGAGAAGAAGACAATGATCCCATAAATCAAGAGATTCATTTACCAGCGCTTTCAGTTCTGAAAAGTCCATTACCATATCATTGTCATTCAATTCTCTTGATTTTATTCCAATGTGTACGGTAAGATTATGACCATGAATGTTCTTACATCGACCAGCATGTTTGCTGAGACGATGACCGGTTGGAACATGGAATTTTTTGTCTATCTTATACATTAACAATTTCCTCCTTTACTCACATGGTTGTGCTTTTATATCGCCCCAGTTGTCTTTTTCTCCAACAAATAGGACCTTGCTATCTAACATTATTGCCAGATATCCATCTTGACAAAATACGGTATTCGTTCTCCCTGTTTCATCAACAACATCATGAGATTTGGGGTCTTCGTCTCTCACGATACCTTTTGTTTCAACCACAATAGTTCTGAGATCGTCTTTATTTTCTTTAAGAAATTCACTCAATTTCGGAACTGCAATTGAAGCCAAAATGCTTATAATTACAATAACAATCATAAGTTCGATTAACGTAAATCCTTTTCGCATGGTATCTCCTTATCTCAAATTATCATATTGGTTTAATACAAACGGTTGAATATTCGACAGATTTGCTTGGCAATCAGAAACCTTTCCTTGTAATGAGGTGGTATCCGTATGAAATGTAAACAGTTTTGAAATCTTATATTTAGATAAGACTCCTTTGATAATTTCCTTGCTTATTTCATCATTTGCGGAAACACTTGAAGCATGAATATTATCAACTACCACGTCAATATCAAAAGTGACATTTTGCCTTATCTCATCCGAGATATATGGTCTGACTCTTTCGATATTATTATACTCAGAAATCAATTCATTTGCCCTATCAATTTCATGAAGAAGCATTTTTTCATTCACTTTAATGAAATGATTAAATGTGTTCATTAGCATATCATCAACCGAAGCTCTTATCACTCCTCCGTTGCCTGATGAAAGAAGAATCTCAAATGGAATAGTTCCTTTCAAAACCTTCTCCATCTTTTTTACAAATTTCGTAAAAATCTTATCTCTATTCCTTTGTTTTAGAACTGTAAAAACAATATTAGTTCCAACTGTATCATTTGATAGATCCATGAAACCGACATCATTAATATCAAGCTCTGCTTTAAATTTTGATAAGATTGACTCGAATCTTTTGCCGGGTGGCCATGATTGTACCGTTGCTTTACAAAGTCCTCTATTGACACCCAATACTCCATGAACATCAATCTTTGCTTTTCCGGTGGTTAAAAGTTCTTCAAGAACTGTATTGTTTGAATCAATAGCACAGTCTGTTATTGGTTTTATAGTCGGTTTAGTCTTTCTTTTACCGAGCAACCACAACAATCGTCTATAAAGATCTACCGTTTTATAACATGGTATTACAGTTCTAAAACCAAACCCAATGCCCTGTGTAAATTCATTTCCCATTAAACAGAAAGGAAACATTGTTGGGAGATATTCTGGTTCATCATCCATCTCGCTTTCAACCCAATTTACATGCTTGATATACTTGAATGCCATTCTCTCCGTTGTTGGATTCATTTTACATTCTGTATATCTTTGAGCAGCAAATCCCATTGGTTCAACGCCCAGATTAAAACCAAAGTTCCCTTGTCCGGTAAGGAAACCTTGATTTACCATCTGGACGATTGTTCCATATGCTCCAGCATGAGGATGAAATTTTGCCATACATGTGCCTTCAACTCTAGCACTCTTTACCAGTTTATCCCTTGCTACCATATAGGCAGTTAACAATACTCGTCTTTCTACCGGTTTCAGTCCATCCACATCAAGAGGAAAAGATCTGAAGGAATTTACATATTTGCCATATGCCCTATAATATTCAGGAATTATCCGATTCATTCTGCTCCCCTCATATTTTCATTTACTCTCCGTGCCTCACAAATCAACAGTTTTTCATATATCTCATTTCTGTCATCATATGTAAGTGGAGAACCTCTGGTAACAATTATATTGAAAATATCCTTTGCTTCCTGGCATCTCTTCATCAAAAAGCGAAGTTCTTCATATTCTTCAAGAGGAAGAAGATCATCGTTATCAACTCTGGTCGCTATAGGATTTTTTGGCGGAGACGGTTTTCCAGAATATGATTTTTTTGATGGTATTGCTTTAGCAATTCTGGTTTTCTTCTGTGGTTTTATAGTTTCTCCTAAGAGTTTTCTATACCACGTTGGATCGACAGAATTAAATTTTGCTTTTTCTTTTTTAGTTATGGTATCTTCACTCCAATTGCTATCCATAACCATTGTCACCGTATTGATTTTTTCAATCACAGAAGCAATATCTTTAAATGGAAAAGAATTATCATCCGGTCTTACTTTTCTTGCTCTTACTGCATTCCTTATGGGAAGAAGTTTCTTTTGATTCCATTGCTTTTCTACAGCATCATAAAGAATTTTCTCCTGTGCCGTCATCATAGCAAATGCTTGTGCTGCTACCTCGTCTCCTTCCTCATATATACAAGAGTATAAAGATAACGCCATCAGCAAAGAAAGCGCTATCATAATGTATTTTCGTATCATATCTCCCAATCTCCTTCTAAAAGTTTTCGTTTTTCGTTTGGATCGACAAATAACTTTATAATCTTTTCCATATCAGATGTAAAAGTTATGGGTATCAATCGTCGAGTATTTTCATCAATTGCCACTTTCTTCAACTGACTCGGATTAAGTTCCCCAAGTCCTTTGAATCGAGATATGTGCCTCTTATCCTTTTTCGCCTGTTCCACCTCTTCTTCAGTCCATAAAGGAATAAATGATTTCTTTTCATTTATAGCATGAAGTGGGGTTTCTGCAATATAATAATGACCATTCTTTATAACATCCGGAACAAGAGTTGCCAAAACTAAAGTAAGCAACGCTGCGATATGTTGACCATCAGCATCGGCATCAGTAGTACATATAACCTTTGAATACTTCAATTTTGTTATATCAAATGCTGGTCCAACTCCAGTTCCAAGAGCTTGAATTAACTCTCCAACCTCTTTATGTTTAAGAATATTCTTTGCTGTTGCAGCAGATGGAATTTTACCCTTTAATGGCAGAACGGCATGCTTATTGGGATCTCTGCAAGCTATAAAACCACCACCTGCTGAATCGCCCTCAACTATAAACAATTCGCCATTCTTTGAAGTACAGTCTCTCAATTTGGTGAATTTAGTAGCTGCTCTTTTTCCATTACTTGCTGCACCACCAATCTTTTTGGCATCTATCTTTGCTCGATATGCTGCCAGGTTATCAAGAATATCATTTACGAGATCCTCATTTTTTGCAAACGCTGATTCCATAAAAGATCTGAGTTTAGTTGATAAAGATTCCATGTCGGTTTTTCTATTTATCAACTTATCTTTTGTCTGACTTGAGAATTCTGGAGATACCAATGATAGACTTAAATATGCTCTAAGTCCACAGAAGCAATCAGTCGGCAATATTCTTAACTTCGCCTTCTTTGCTCTTACCATTAGAAGATCTCTAATAATCTCATTGAATATCGTTACGTGGGTTCCTCCTCCCTCAACAGGAAGAAGATTTATTGAGGTGAGAATTTTTGGAGTGATACTACCTTTGGTTGAATAGCAAAACATTGCATTAAACTTTTCAACCTTATCATATGCAGTAACTGAAAAGGTTTCAGATTTTTCTGGTTCGCTTGCGCATTGAGCAAGAAAGAATTGTCTCTTATTGAGCTTAATAACTTCTCTTTTTCCATCAACCGTTAATACAAAAGTACAAGTTGGGAGCTCAATTGATGCTATGTAAAGTCTCCTCCTTATCCTATCGACATTGACCATTAGTTTTTCAAATATGGTTTTGTCAGGTCTAAATTCAATTTTGGTGGAAAATGGTTTTTCTCCATCAAAAGGTTTTATATTTTTGGATTTATATTTTTGATCTTTAAAAGCATATATTGCATGCTTTCCGCTCCTGTAAATGTTAATCATATAAAAATCGCTTAAGGCATTTACAGCTACCAATCCTACACCGTGCAATCCAGAGCAAACCTCGTAAGCTGTTTTACTTCCTTGAAACTTTGCTCCCGAAAACAACTTTGTAGAAATCATTTTCGGGACATCGTTATCAAGAGGAATGCCTCGACCATTGTCAGCAACTGAGTAAATATATTCTTTTGTGTTTATATCAACTGCTATTATTGTTGCATGCCCACCTGAGCATTCGTCCAATGAGTTGTCGAGGCATTCTTCTACGAGGTGTGTAGGAGTAGAAGTGTCGCCTATATACATTCCTGGAGCAGTTCTTATATGAGTTACCTCATCCAAGACTTTAATGTCTTTAGAACTGTAAGATTTAGACACTAGTTCCTCCTTTATATCCTTACAATATAACCAGTTCTATTTACATGCTGCGCAGTGCCATTTTTCCCTTCAATCACCCAAATTATTTTCTTTGGGAGTTTTGCTCTTGAATGGGAATTGATATCGTCACAATGACCATCCGTAAACACTAATGCAACATCAACGTTTAACTCTTTACATCTTTCAAGACCTGGAGCTAATACGGTTCCTCCTCTTCCTTTTACCTCCATTTGAATATCACTTATTCTTTTAATCTCATACTCTTTATGAATCTTTGTATCAATTTCGAGTACGGTCACTTTGCAATGACGATCGTTTTCTATAATGTTCTTACAACCAGAAAGACCTTCCTGAATATCTTCCTTGCTTTGACTACCAGATGTGTCAAGAACAATTCCAATATTAAATGTAAAGTCTCTTGTTCTTCCTGGAAATGGTGAGATTTGAGGAACATTCTTTTCATCACCAATTGAAAAAACATATGTTCTCTTACGATTGATTTTAGAATAATGACGTTTGAATTTGCTCAATCGTGTTCCAACGACCAAGTTTCTTATGATTTGAAAATAAGGTGCTTTTGGTGGACGAAGCGCTTCTTCTATCAAGTCCCTCATATAAGATGGAAGATTTCCTCTGCTTTTACTAAACATCTTCAAAGAAGAACTTATCATCTTTTTAGAGTAATTTTCAACTTTCCTTGATAGAGAACTGACATCCGCAACTTCTTTCGCTACTTTAGTCCATCCGCTATGGTCGTCCATTTCGTCATATACTTCACCAGCACCTTCAAACGGTAATGACGAATTTCCAGATTCCTGTTTCTTCTTTTCATGGTCTTGATACAAACTATTGAAATAAAATTCAGTTGCTTGTTTGTCAGGCAAATCATATAGTTCTGGTTTACATAATTGCCATGGAGAACCATTTATCATTAACTCATCTGGAATTTTCATTAAAGTATTAACTGCACAGTCGGAAGCAGTCCTCCATACATCTGCTTTTTGATTTAAAACCGACTCACTAATCTCATTTGAAATCATCCGAAGGCATCTCGGAACATGCTTATTTAATACATGCAATCCCTCATGTTCTAATATGAGCTTGAGAGTATCATCATCTGTGCCTTTCATCAAAGCAGGACTATATAATAATGATAGAGTCCCATCTGGTTCTGGCGATACTCCCATAATTGATGGAATGTTATCCGAGGCAACCCTTCTGATTCTTCCAAATAGGTATCCCCAATAACTCTGCTTGAGAATCATATGGGATACCAATTCTTTTAATCGTTCGGATTGGTCCATATTATTGTTTCCCCTTCCCACATTCTACAACTGCTTCATAGAATTTAGATTTGTAATCAGGATTGCTCATGAGTTTAACATGCAATTCCGTAAAATACAAGAATTCCTTGCTATCCTTATCCTGCTGATCTACGAGCATGATGAATGTTGCTGCCGTATCTAATGGGAGATCAGAAAGAAATGTTGCAATATTAACTCTCTGAGGATCCGAAAGAACAGGCATATCAGCAATCATGTAAGTAGTAAATGCATCCATAAGAGCAGTAAGTGTGGCATTATCAGATGACATTTTAAATGCCTCAATTTTTGCTCGTACTTTTGCATAATCATCCAAGATATCTTGAGGACTGATATCTTTATTTTCAACTACAAATTCTACAAACATTCTTGCCATATTTACATTCAGCAATCCTGCTGCCAATGTTTCAATATCCTCAACTTTTCCGTCAAGACCACCACCATTAACATTTTCCATCTTTATTAATAGTGTTGACAGTTTTTCATAGCTGGCAGGATTTGCAAAAACCTGACCGGTCTTCTGAGCATCAAAATCATATAACCTGTCAGGGTGGGATTGGATATATTCAATAACATGCTTATGGAATTTAGCTTTCCGAGCATAAGTAAGAAAATCAACTGCATTAACTTCAGTATATACATGCAATTGTCTTCTCAAACCTGCAGCGTCTTCAAGAATATCCATTGAATACTCTTGGTCATCAGGGTTATCTACACTTATTACAAACCAACCTTTCGGGAAATCATATCTGTGAACAGAATATTCATTTTGAACCTGCCATAGTAACTGCTGTAAAGAATGATCCCCTCTTGAGAATTCATCAATTACAAACAATCCATATGTGTCATCTCCCTTTGGAACGAAATCTGAATACAACATTTTGAATGAAGTATTCCCATTATCAATCACCGGAAATGGAATAATGAAATCATCTCTGCTTAATACAGGAGCTTTCACCATAATCATATCGAATGGTTTTCCCAGTTCTTTTGATAATTCCTGAGCGATTTGCCCACATATCTCAGTCTTGCCAACTCCAGCAGGACCAATAATATGAAAGCATTGCTTTTTTACGTCGTCTCCCTTTTCCCACGAACGAACTGTTCCTACAATATCATTTTTGATAAGTTTCTTCACTCCGTTTATTGATAGGCACGGAATGTTTATTCTCTCGTAGTATTTCAATACATCCTGTTGTTCCGTAGTTTCCGTCATCTCACAATCTCCTTTAAATTCTCAAATTATAGTTAATAAAATGATTAATGCTGCAATTACAGTAAAGAAAATCTTCCACCAAATATTCATTTTCTTTCCTGGTTTGGTTTCTGGTTTAATAAAATGTTTCTCCCCTTCTTTATCAAAATAGAAAGGAAAAGGACTTGCCTCCGTTTCTTCATCCCATACCTCAACTCCCATTCCATGATGAAAAACCCATTTGCCTGGTCTCGTCTCTACTTGAGCTTTAAAATAAGGAAGTGCTCGTGGGCAAATTTCGCTACAGTTTCCATCCAATAAGCATTCAAAGCATGGGTCATCTGGATCCCTCTCTTCTATACTCATTTCGTAACTCCATCAAAAGTTTGCCTAACATATTAAGACCCTTACCGTTAACTTGTCCCCAAAAATCGTCTCCCCAATTATTTCCTTCAATAAGAACTGCGTCTCCCGTTTCTAAAAGTTTTTGTTTTATATCTTCATTCTGGTCAAATTTAAACCTTAATGCCTTTCTCATAATATCAATTGATATGTCGTGCCAGTTATCTCCTTGAATCCCTGCTCCAAGTGCCTTTGCTTTTCCTGGAGATGGAGCAACACTTATCATAGCTTTTCTTATCGGGTCATCAGTTTTTGCTGCTTGATAATAATGCTCAGATGTTGCCCAATGTACTCCTTTTTCATCAACAAAGCTATGTAATGAAAAATTTGATAAAAATCTATATTTTCCTCTAAATTCGCCTATTGTGTCCATTGCTGTGAGCATCATTACAATCTCCTTTAAATGGTGGAGGGGACCAATTGATCCCCTCCTTCTCTATGTTATTATTTCTTTCCGGTGGTTCCATCTCCAATTTTGGACAGAAGGTCTTCGATCATTTTCTGACTTCCGATACCTTCAACAGTCTTGACTGCCATGGTCTTGATTTCCTTATATGCTTCATCCAGTTTGCCTTGCAAAGTAGTGATTGTATTTACATGAGTCTCAACAATCTTATTAAGTTCTTCGACCTTTGCATTTGCAACGCTGGTGGTTGAGGCAGAAGTTGCTTCCATGAATTTCTTCTCTGTATCGAATTTGCTCTGAAGCATTCCCTTCTCTTTTCCAACTGCGGCATTGATTGCTCTCTCGATCTCTTCCGGCATTCCAGCAACTTTTTCTTTTAGATCCTCAATCTCCTGCTCTTGAGATTTGATCGCTTCTTCCCGTTCGTTAAGATCGTTGCTTCTCTTTCTGAGTTCTTCGATCTTTTGATTAGCAGCTTCTTCGAGCTCTTTTCGTTTTGCGGCGAGTTCGTCTTCAAGTTCATCCAATCTCGCCTTTTTCATTCTTTCAAAGGAATACTGGTCTTCCTCTTCTTTGCGCTTTTTGGTTTCGTTATATTCGCGGGTTTCATCCTGAATTTTCTTTTCCAGGTCAGAAAGCTTTTGATTGAGCTCCTCTACTTTCTCTGCGGACTCTTTTTCAAAGGTTTCTTTGATCGCTGCTTGGGAGTCGACCAGTGCGGCAAGAGTTTCGGCAGTTTTCTCAATTCCAAACAAATCCTGTAATTCTTTCTCTTTCGCTGCGATCGCATCCTTGATATTGGTATATACATCAAGTTCTCCGCTCAGCATCCCTGCAAAAGTTTCTACCTGATGCACCAGATTTTCAATGCTATCGGCACTCAGATTCTTCTCTGCTTCGGTTATGACCGCTTGAGTTGCGGAATCGGTTTTCTTGCCTTCGATATCTAGAAGATTCTGCCGAGCTTCTTTCAATCTGTCTACAGCAACCTTATATGCCGCAAGCATTACATCTTTGGTTGTTTTCGCATTAACCTTCGGGATATCATTCGTGTTCGCCTTCTTTGTCGTCATTTGGATATTCTCCTTATACCTATATAAAATTAATTAATAATGGGAGGACTATAAAAGTCCTCCCTTCGAATAAATCTCACCGTTTCCGATTATTCTTCGGTACCGGTTTTGTCTTCTCCCATCATTCCTTCAAAATCAATCTGACCGTCAAGGGCGGTACCTCTTATAATCAGACTTGCAGCTTCAACAACTGATTTGGCACCAATCATTGATTTTACATTGAAGTTTCTGGACAGTTCTGCAAGGAGATTCTTGTCGCCTTGTGCTTTCATTGCTGCGATCAATTGAGGAGTAATCGCACCAAATTTCTTAATTTCGGCGTCTGCTACATCCTTCGCTTCCTGTACCGTAATTTCGCTCATGATCTTATTATGTTTCACTTTCTGGTCATTCTTGAGCTCAATTCTCTTCATTTCTTCAGCATTCACCTCATTCAACGATTCCTGCAGTTCTTTGGTAAGATCAAGCTTCACTTTTTCTTCATGAACTTTGGTTTTCGCTTTCTCTTCTGCGAGTTCTGCCGCTTTCTTCTCCTTCGCTATTTCGATATCCTTCAACTTCATTTCGGTTTGCTTTTTCTCTTCTGCCTCTTCTCGAGCATACTTTTCTTTCAATTTAGTAGCGTCGAGTTCACGTTTCTTCTTCGCAACTTCTAAGGTTTGGGTTATTGATTCGGTTTGTGCATTCTGGAGTTGAAATTGCAATTCATCGTCTCCAATCAGAATGCCCAGAACTTCAACGTCGGTTATTTTCATTCCATTTTCAGGGAATGTATAACCAGGTCTTACATGTAATCCGGGATCATCACCTTCTTTCAATTCCGGTGCTGTTCCCAAAATCAGATCTCTGAGGAGATCAATATGGTCATTGTTGAAAGTTTCGATATTCTTGGTTTTCGCCATTTTTCTGATCATGGATCTGAGGCGATCAACCAGATGTTGAACATAGTTTTCAACATTGAACCATTTTTCCGGGTCATTGGTAAAATCAACCTTATATGATAAGGTGACTGAAACATCGACCAGGTCTTTGGTTTGTGCTCTAATGGTATCGGTTACCGTATTGTTCAGATGTCTCAGATACGGGGTTACAAGAGGACGTTTTGCGGACTTCGGAGTTCCGGTTGATAAAGACATATTAACGAGATCTTCATCGTATTGAAGCAGAATTGTTTTTGGTCCAACTTCAACGCGATTCGCCGCATCTCCAGATTTGCTCTCAATAAGAACCGCATATCCTCTCCAGATAGATACCCTTACAGCTCCTTCAAATTTCTGGTCGATTACAATGGTTCGAGGTTTTGTGTATTCGCTTGATTTGCTGATTTCGTCTCCAGCGAATCCTCTTGCAGATCTTTCTCTCGGAGATGGTGCTCCAAGAGTTTCAAACCCTCTGCTCATTAAACTTTTTGCCTGAGGACCTCTTGTCATGGTTCGATACATGGTTTCAGACAGAAAGTCCTCTCCAGAATCTGAGTCCTTCCTGGCATTTGACAGCTGGTCATTGTATACCTTTGCTGCTTCATTTCCAGGGAACCAGGTATCAACAACACTTGGGGACAAAATTCTTCTAACCATAACAAACTGTCTTGGGTCGGGAAGGAGCATTTTCGGACCCACTTCAAGGTCAATCTTCCCATCCAGTCGATTCATTACATACCGACCTTCTCCAGCAGGCACTGCTGTTGCATAATGCACTTCATTTCCATCATATTTAATGATGGCATGTTCTTCACGAGGATAGTAAATTGCCGTTTCTCCTCCTGTGATGAACAGTTCATCACCGGGATTGTAGGTCTTTCCGTTTTCCTCATATTCCGTCGTCACCTTAATATAGATTCCGGAAATTTCATTCAGATTGATTGCTCTGAATTTTCGTTTATCGTTCTTCGTGATAAACTGCTGAGTAGGTTTCGGAAATACCACATCAGGTCCTTTGACATATTCCTTCTTCCCATTTTCATCAAGCAATACGCAATATTCGAGTCTCTCAAGAGTTACAGCGTTTTGAACATATTGTTTTCGTCCATGTTCGTCTTTATACTGAACAACTTCAATTCCTGTTGGAGGAATATAGAACGACTGCTCAGTTCCCTTGATTATCATGAGTTGACCCATTGTGCAACTGGTGGGACGTTCTCCATCTTCTTCATCTCCTGTTGCTCCTGCGGGAATACTGCTTATTGCTTTATTTGCAGCTTCAGGATCGTAAACTCTTGCAATAAGGTATTGATTGCTTCTTAGATGATGACCCTGCACAACCTTACACATCTGACCTGGGAACAGAGGAAAATCAATAGGTCCAGGAATATTTATTTTCTTCCCGACCTCGAGATCTACCTTTGCTCCGGTTCCAACGCTTGGATGCTTGTTTTCCGTAGCAGGATTTTTCAATACCAAATACCATCCTTCCGGAGCAACCATATTTTTCTGAATTGCTTCGTGAAGCTGGACATTTTTGAATCCCTTTGAGTTGTAGTCAAAGATCACCGGTTGATCTGTATTGTCGTCAAGATTCGACTTATGCGGACCAACGTACACTTCCACCTCACCTTTTTGCTTATTCAGGATGAAGGCAAAAGTATTCGGGGGCAATACCAGATCACGTTCTCTGCTTACACTTCTTCTCGCGTCATTCATAATTCACAACTCCTTTAAATTAAATTAATTAATTGAAATTAGGAGGGCATCTCATTGATACCCTCCCAGTTTGCCCATTATGAGCATGTTTAGAAATCCAAATCCTCAAATGAAAATGTTGGTTGTGTGGTCTTCTCAGTTGAAGGTTTTGCTGCGGTTGTATCTGGAGCAGCTGCTGTTCCTTCATTTTGGGGAGTTTTCTCCTCTCCTCCAAATGGTGGTGCATCATCGACCTGCATAAGACCATCATTTCCACCCTGTTGTGCTTGGGGAGAATAACCGGCAGATGCTTGATTTGAATTGGTTGTCCAGTTAAATTTTTCATTGAATTTATCCAAGGACTTTTTTGCCAACTCAAGAATCTTTGCAACTGCTTCATTTGGAATTTGAATCCCTGCCGTTAGTTTAAACACTTTCTTTGGACCATAGTTTGAGGGAACTTCATCAATGTTAACGCTGGCCACAAAACGTTTATTATTGACTACTGCTTTTTCAAATCGTTTGCTTTCTTCGGTTTGGGGTTCAAAGAAAGGTTCCAGATCCAACCCTGCCATCTCGCTGAGATAATCAGCGATTGGTGCGTATTTCATTCCTTTCCCTCTAAGGAATACGAAAGTTGGTTTTCCGTCTTCTTTCTTTACTGGTTGACCACTTGCATCACACAATATTCCTGCTACAATCATTTGGGCACGGCATTGTTGACACCACGGATCTGCTGCTCTTTCTGCGGAATTTGTTCCACATTGGTGGTTTTGGTGAGTTCCATGCCATGGAGGCGGACCCTGCTGAAATGAAAAGCACTTCACAGTTTCTCTTCCACTCTGAGCATCTCTATCTGTTTTCACCAAAACTTGTTTCGTATGGGTAATAATCATATGGATCATATCCTTATTGTATTCTACCCCACGAATCTGAAGTTTTCCTGCTTCTTCCGAAATGTTTTCTTGATTCGTTCTTGTAACTCCAGCTATATATACGCTGTGAAAGAACTCATCTTTCGGATCTGTCGGTTTTCGATCTGCATAACCTGTTGCTCCCAGATCTTGATAATCACTGTAATCCATTGTGCTTTTCCTCCTTTGTGATGGTTGATTGAGTATTAATTGTTTTACCTATTTGGAATAAGACACCAATTTGAAAAGTTTCTATCCTCCGGCAATGTCATTATAGAAAATTCCTTGCTGAACCAACATTTGACATGCTGACTTATCAAATCGTTTGACAATATGTGTACTGAATTATATTTAGGAAGTTTTGTAAAATCTGGATCTTCAATAGTTATTGGTTTGACTCTCCTAACTTTTTCATCCGTAATGGGTGGGATGATTAAAGTTGGATGGGGACAATATATAATTACCAGTCTTTTACCAACCATTCTAAATATTTCATTCTTATACATATACACATTTGTGTCCAGATCATATAATACTTTATCAGCATTAAGAACCCTGTCAATTGAAGTATGCTGTCTACAAAGAACCCCATTTTTTGATTTATCTTTGCAGTCTTTGCAATCTGGCTGGTTAACTTTGTAGTTAAATCCTCGGAGTTCAAACTTAGAATCCGCTGCTTTATTAAAGTAAAACATGATTCTTCTTTTATTCAGGAGAAATTTTATCAAAGTTATTGCATATACGTCAACTTCTAATTTCTCTGTAAATTGCTCAGCTGATATTACTTTCATGATTCCCCCAGATGCCAAAATTGCAAAACAAAAACGACAAAAACGAAAAAATGTTAAAATAACCAAGTCCGTCGCCCAATCTTTCTAGACTGACTTAAACGAAGTTTGTTGACAATACAGATAAATTAGTAAATGAATACTAAATTTAAAAGTATCATGCAACAAACCGTGTTTAAATCAATCTAGAAAGATTGGACAACGGAATGGCTTTCTACTTGAAGCACATAAATTAAATTACCGTAGTATTTTCTTTATGCACATATTAAAATATAATAAGATTGAGGAGATTATCTAATCTTCCCTAAACCAATTTCCTCTATTATGACATATCGAAAATTGGCTCTCACTATATTGCTACATAAGTAGCCAATGGCTATCTTATGTTTTTAACTGCTTGATCCAAGAGTCTCTGACTCTTTTTGAGAATATTATAGGCATTCTCGTCACCTCTTTAAGTGTTATCAATAAGAACTTTGGGAACCTTCAATCCAAGAAATTGTGCAACCTTTACTGCAATTTCTCGTTCTGCAGAATATAAAAAAACTTCTACTCTTCGAATCAATTTCTTTTTATTTTTACTTCCAACTTCACCGGCAAGATTTTTGGACGCCTTTAGTCCAAGGTGATCTCTTGCTACCTCTACAACTTGCTCAGAATCTTTTTGATACAAACAATTTATGATTCGACGAACAAGTTTTTTCCAGTTTTGCTCAATATAAGAGCTCATGGACTATCCAGTTTCCTGACTAAAGTTGATATTTTCTTCAACCAACCAGACTATAAATTCCCTCATGTCTTCTTCCTCCTTTACACTAAAAGTTAATTTCCAACATAAAATTATTTTTGCCGACGTAGGAAGAAATATACTCCATTTCTTCCATAACAGATAAAAATTTAAGGAACAATTTCTATCTACTGGAAATTAATATATATAGTATATTGGAGTTTTTATGATTTTTACCTTTTCCATTTGAGTCGTTTTTGAATCTTTTTGTGTTGCTTATTTGAATCTTATTTGAGTCTTTTTGTTTTTTATTTAACTTTTACTGAAACCGGTGTTTGAAAGTTTTTGAGATCTATAAGAATGTCTGCATTCTTAAATCGGTCAAATGTTGAGATTATTCTGTCCTTCATATCAGGAGGCATAAAAGAATCTGTGGCATAAATATGTAATCCATTCTTTAGATTAAAAACTATACCATCATGACTATGCTTTATTTCAATAATCTCTTCCCTCTGAACTTCAATTTGTGTGCCATTACTGAAAATGGTTACTTTTTCTGTTTTGGTTTCCTCACTCATTTCTCAAATTCCCCCTTGTAAATTTCGCAAAATAATTTCCATCCTATTGTTAACTGTTCGCGTAATTATAAACCCTAGTATTCCCTTTTTGTAATATGTTCTAAGAAAAATAGAAACCATCTCATTTATATTTGAGATCTCATCCACCTCTTCTATTTCTGATATTACCTTCTTACTGTTACTATAACAGTATTCTTCAATATTAAGATTTTTTAAATCTTCTCCCAAAAATGCCCATAATCGAGCTAAAAAATCAATATGGTCATATTCTAAAAACTCGAGAAATTCAAGAACCCGATCTACATCTTCTTGACTATCAATATAAATATTCTCTGGAAAAATAAATTCATAAACCTCTTCAATTTTCTCAAGAATTGAATTGCATAGCTCCTTCTGAGCTATAATATCTTGTTTCCTTATATCATTTTTTGCTATCAAATAAATAGTTTTAAATTCTTCTGTACCTATAGAATTTATAATATCGGAAAAGTCGTGGAGGAATGACGCAATATTTTCCTTTCCTTTTTCTTCTTCATCATCTAACTCAAACGTACGAACACTATTTCCCGCCAAAACTCTTACCATTTCTTGTTCCAATTTATTTTCCTCCTATCATAAGTGCTGTCATATAAGCATTCAGAAGGTCTTTTCCTGGAGTAACTTTTGCTGGTCTATAATTAGCAGAACCAGTTTCTACAATATCTGCTATTATTTCATTTTTAGTTCCTGCATCATCAGATAGTGCTCCAAAGAATTCTGATAATACTAATGGACAATTATAAGAAATCAAAGAATAAGTATCCAATTCTCCCATTCTCTGACCACCTTCTTTTCTCTTTCCTGCAGTCGGTTGCATTACTTTTCCTGTAACAGGTCCGGTTGATCTAGCATGAAGTTTTTCAGCGCCGATATGTTCAAGTTTTACAAAATATGAATAACCAACAGGAACTTTGGTCTTTGTCTTAGTATTATATTCTGGCAACTTCAGATTGTATCCACTTTTAAGATCCAATACTTTCATTGCTGCAATAATTTCCTTATACGCAGGAGCTTTAAATGGCGGAATTAATAAAGTAAATGTATTGCTTTGTTTTATTTGCTCTACAAACATTTTGAATTGCCTTGTTGATAATCCATTAAAATTCTTTATTATTCCATTTGAAAAATCAGGATTTTTTGAATATAGTTTTGGCAATACTTTTTTCATCATAGCAATAACAGAAGTTTTTGATGGATTTTTCAAAATGACTTTTGCCATTTCTTTTCCTATGAGACCACTATATAGTTCATAAAATTGCCCCATATTCATTCTGTTTATTACACCAATTGGATTGCATATAATTTCAACTTTATCTCCCCACGGAGTTACTGGCATAATCTCATCTTTTTCTACTAATGAAATAATTCCTTTTGCACCATGTCTATTTGTAAGTTTATCACCAACATTGACATGAAGTTCTTGCTCTATCTTAAATCGAATAAGAACTCCTTTTATTGTAACTCCTCGTTCAGTAAACTTTATTCGGGGTGGTTTTTTATGTCTTTTTGCAGTCCTTGCTGCCAAATCTTTCAACATAGGAAAGGTTGATTCAGGCACGTTAGAGAACACTTCAATATCAACAATAGTCCCGCCAGGCGATTTTTTAATAAACTGTCCACCAAAAATTTCCTCCCCTTCTTCATCTTCGCTTACTCCTATTAGTTGCTCAATCTCACCAATGGTCTTTCTTAATATTGGATCTCCTTTTTTGGTTTTATCTCCAATACTGGCAATATCAAGCAATCTATCTTCTTTTGATAATAAAACATCTTCAACAATACCATGTAAGGATGTAAGCTTTTCTTCATTAAGAACCGATTCACTAATTACAATTCCATCCTCAAAATTGTAACCTTTATATGGCATTAGAGCAACACAAAGAGTTCTTCCCAATGAAATAGATCCTTTATCAATTGAGCTACCTTCGGATGCTATATGTCCTTGTTTTATAGTTTGTCCTTCTGTCACTTTATTTTTAAATACACTTAGGGTATCTTTACCAGAACCTGATTTTAAATGAACAGGTGTTGTGTCTATAGTATGTTTCTTTCCATTTGTGCATGTAATAATAACATTATCATCAGTAACTTTAGTAACCTTTCCAGAGCAAGGTGATTTCTTTACAAATACATCAGATAATGAATTAGTAAGCATTGATTCATATCCAGTTTGAACGACTGGAGCTTCTGGATTTTTCAATGGAACAGCTTGTCTCATTTGATTAGCGCCAAACATTACTCGTGGACCATCATTATTTTCTATGAATGGAATAAGAGAAGTAGTTGTAGATAGAAGTCCAGAATTCTCTCCTTCTTTCATTTCTTTTTCTAAAAATAATCCTCTTGCTGACGTAATGTATGCGTCTACTGTCAAATGTTGTGCAATTCCAACATTATCACTTTCTGAAGTATCGAGAGGATCTATATTTCCATACATAGAAGGATGAACGTCTCTGCCTTCCATTGTTATAGCACCTTTATCAGGAATTCCTCCTATTGATTTTCCTATTGGTGAGACTCTAGTCATTGATGCCATTTCTTCGACAGGGTTTGCAAATTCCATATCAGCAACAATTTCAGAATTTACAAAGTCGCTCATTACTTTCCCTTGAGGTATTGAAAATTGAGCTTCTTTGTTTCCAGATAATACTTTCTCTTTATATTCAGTATATGCTGCAAGAATTTGTTTTTGAGCTAAGTGAACAATAATTTCAGAATTTCTAATTCTTTGATTTGATATATCGTTCCTTTGCTGAGTAAAACCAGTCACAACTTTTGCTGCCATATAGTGCATTATTTGCTCTAATTCATAAGGCAATTGTTTATTAATCAATACTTGTTTTGCAACTGGGTCAACAATATTTTCAAGATTTGATGAAATCAAAAATGTTGAATTTACTCGACCTGTCATTCCTATAATAAGATCATTGAAATAATCTTTGGTTCCAAATTCTTTATCAATTGAATAAACTGAAAAGTCATTTCTTACAAAAGATTGACATAATTCTTTTTGAAGTTCAGACTCTGCTCCTTCAAATACTATATATTCATCATCTGAAATTTTGGTAGAGAATTCTATATCTTTAGTTGGAGCATCTTTTGTTATTCTATGTTTAATTTTGAATGCTTTTAGTGTTTTATCAAAACCAAAACTATATGATAATACAACCATTAGAGGGAGCTTATATGACGCCATATAAACCTCTAAATGCGATTCACGCTTGGTACGCTTACTCTGTATATGGAACGCCGAGTAACTACTTTCAAACTTGGAATCATAAGGTTTAGGAAAGGTTATTGGGCATAAAACAATCTGATTGATAAGACATTTTCTTCGTCCATTTATTTCAAACGTACCATCCTTTCCTATCTTAGGAATGTCTATTATAATCTCATGGGTATTTTTGAAATCATCTGTCAATACTACCTTTATAGTGCTAATATCAGATCTATCTATTTCCCCCTCTTTTTGCTTTTTATCTACAATTGAAATGCTTTTTGTTTTTAATGGAACTTCCTTCGTAGTGAGCACTTTGAAAGAATTTGTCATGTCAGTCTTTAGATTCTTTTCAAAATCAACCTGTCTTTTCTCAAATAGATGTTCCGGAGATTTATTATCGACCGCTTTTTCAATATTGGATGATTGAACTATTATATCTTCAGATGCAGTCTTGGGTTTCTTTCTTTCCAATAATTCATCAGCGAATCTTTTATCAACCTTTTTAAGAACTGCGGATTTCTTATCTGCTTTTACAGATTTAGCTCCAAGTTTTGCTCTATTTATATTACCACTAGTTTTATGAAGAATTGATGCCGTAGCAATCTCTTTTCCATCATTGCTATCGAAATCTCCAGAACTTATTTTTTGAAGTGTTTCTTCATCCTTAGCAAGGTAAGTCTTAACAGCAGAAGCAACTTTGCTTGTATTCTTTGGTGAAATATCTCCAGATATTTTTTTCATCACCATATTTGCTGCTTTATCTATTTCTTCTTGTTTTTCTTCTTCGGTCGTAGATATCTTTATATTCTTAATCATTTGTTTAACACGACCAAAATGAAAAGTTCTGTCTTTAACAAGAAGTCTATATGCTGATGTTTCTTCAGTTTTTACATTTAAAAGCATATGGTCAAAATATAGTTGCTCCTCTTTCATTTGAAGAAGTATGGTAAATATCTTCCTATTTATGAAAGTATTTATTTCTTTATTTGAATCAACTGAATATATAAGGACCTTTTTGAAGTTATTAGGATAAGAAGAAAATACTTTTTGAAGCATATTTCTTATTAAGAAACCAGCTCGTTGCCTATAATGAGAGGGTTTAAATGAAGTATCAATTGCTTTAAGAAATGCTGACAAATCATAAATGATATTTTTTCCTTCTGGCACTTTTTGAGTTGATAAATATGCCTGTAGACCACTTGCTTTATATAGTGCTCTGTCTTCTTGATCAAGTCGAGATCTTGGGATTTTTGTAAATGGGACGACTACATGCCTTGCGTCAGTTCGTCTAATATTTAGTGCTTTATACCCATCAGTCAATTCCGAGTTTTCGCTAAAAAACACTATTAGGAATGGTTCTTTAGGATCTGGTTTGAATCGCACCCCATCAACAACATGTGTATATGGTCTTAGTTTATCAAATTGAATCATTATATGATCTCCATCATATTATCTCTTCTTGGTTTCAAGAACATCTCCTGTAACAATCTTTTCAATAATTGAAGGATCTATATCTTCTTCTGATATTAGTCCAGTTCTTATTGCTTCTCCAACATTTTCAAATGCTAATCCTTGAAGGAATCCTCCAGAAAATACCACCTTTTTTATATTTATAAGTACAGGATCATATGGTTCTACAAGTCGTGCGGGAATATGAATATTATCTTTATTTCTTAAAACCTGTGAGCATAACACCTCAATATGTACAGAATCCATATCTGTAAGAGGAGGGGAATATACTCCAAGAACCCTTTTATATAAATGTTGGGCATCCTTTAATATTTCTCTTCCTCCAAGAAGTCTTTCAACAAATGCGACCTGACCTTTAATTTCTGAAGCTTCTGTTGATACTTCAAGAACTGTACTATTTGGAGGAAATGTCAATTTAATAAATTCTCTAGTTTTTTCTATTTCATAAACTGAGAATGATACTGAATAATCAAGAACCATATCAAATATTACATCCGCATATTCAACTCTTGCAATAACACTTTTTACCCATAATTTATCATCTTCTAGTTTTATACTATCTGTTGTTTTATAATCTGCTAATGATATGGTTACTGAGCATGGACTTTTTGTTACTAGATTGTTTTCCTCCTGATTTAGATATTTAGATATAGATCCTTTGTCTAAATTTGAAAGAGGATCTCCATCAATGATATCTTGAGTCATATCATGCTTAATTAATTCAACCGCACCTCCCGTATGAAAGGTTCTCATAATCATCTGAGTTCCGCGTTCTCCAATTGATTGTGCAGCGATTATTCCAATGTACGGACTTCTATGTCTTTTTAATAGTTCGCCATAACATTTGAAACATATTTTTGATGACTTACAAAACATTGGGGATCTTAGTTTTATCACTTGACCAACTTTATAATCCTTCTCTTTAAAAACTTTTGATCCTACGTATCTTCCATCCAACCTTTTCATTAAATCGCTTGTAAGTTTTATAGTAAGAGTTTTCTTTGTACCACAGTCCATTAAATATTGGTCTGCTTCTACTGAATTTAATACAAATGCTAATTTTCTTGACATATATCCAGTATCCGCAGTATTTAAAACCCTATCAATAATACCTTTTCTTGCACCAGAAGAAGCATTAAAAAATTCTTTATTTGATAGTCCGTCTGAGTAAGAACCAGAAATTGGATCAAGAACATTTCCTTGTGGATCTGCAATAATACCTTTAGCA
>Ga0180432_10003325_pt1 | contig 23082 bp, 15 predicted proteins | sample SS_ome_10_FD_132414 | JGI IMG/M metagenome (GOLD analysis project Ga0180432, IMG submission 132414) | Hypersaline lake sediment archaeal communities from the Salton Sea, California, USA - SS_1_MS_2 metaG | ecosystem: Environmental > Aquatic > Non-marine Saline and Alkaline > Hypersaline >... | reverse complement strand
GGGAGACCATGGGTGCGGGGCCGCTGCCCTAGCCCGGATGATACGGGCTCCGGGTACCGGAGCCCGCACCATCCGGGAGGAGAAACAGAGAAACCGAGAAACAGAAAACAGATGTCGGAAAACGGCATCATACAACAAGCGCTGCGTACTCTGTTTCGGTCTGGTTCTCCGGGTCTCGGCTTCTCTATCCGATGTCCCTCGGACCGGGAGACACCGGGACGGCAGATCATGAAGATCCGGCGTCTTGAGGCTGCGTTTTTCGGCCCTCGGCTTTCGACAGCCTCGGGCGAGCGGGAAACGAGCCGGGCACGGCTCGGCGCGCTCTCCTCAGGTTCGCCCATTCGCCCTTTCGCCCTTTCGTCCTCTCACCCACTCGCCCATTCGCCCTCTCGCCCATTCAGTTTTATCTCTTGCCCTGACTCCTGATCCCCGGTAGAATTGTCGGCTTTGAGGCTGTGTCCCTGCGGGGCCTAGCTGCAGAACGTGGCCTCGAACCCCGGTGAAACCGTCGAGGCTTCCGATTCATCTATCATGGGAGGGTCTGTTCTTATGGATTACATCTGGATCTCGGTGATCTCAGGGGCCCTGGGATTAATCTTCGCTCTGTTCCTGATCGCGTACATTCTGAAGCAGCCGAGAGGAACGGCGAAGATGCAGGAAATCTCCACCGCCATTCAGGAGGGCGCCGTCGCCTTTCTGAGGCGGGAGTATACCATCCTGGTGATCTTCGTCGTGATTGTCGGAGTCGCGCTCGGGCTGGTCCCCGGCCTCGGATGGCTGGTGACGCTGTCGTTCGTCTTCGGCGCCGTATGCTCTGCGCTGGCCGGGTACATCGGCATGAGCATCGCTGTCCGATCCAACGGTCGGACGGCGGCCGCGACGGAAACCTCTCTCAACCAGGGACTCCGCGTGTCCTTCCGGGCGGGCGGCGTGATGGGCATGTCGGTCGTCGGCCTGGGGATCCTGGGTCTCAGCATCCTCTACCTCCTGTTCCACCACCGCCCGGACTTTCTCATGATCATCCCGGGATTCGGATTCGGGGCTTCCTCCGTGGCCATTTTCGCCCGTGCGGGCGGCGGCATCTACACCAAGGCGGCGGACACGGGGGCCGACCTCGTGGGCAAGGTCGAGCAGGGCATCCCGGAGGATGATCCCAGAAACGCCGCCGTCATCGCCGATTTCGTGGGCGACAACGTCGGGGACGTCGCCGGGATGGGAGCAGACCTGTTCGAGTCCTACGTCGACTCTATCATCGCCACGATGGCGCTGGCCTCCGTAGCCCTCATGAGCGGCAGAGCCCTTGTTCCCAATGAGGCGGCCGCCTGGTATCTCCCGATGTTGGTGGCGGCCGGCGGGATCATCGCATCCATCATCGGTGCATTCTTCGTCCGTGTGGGTGAAACACCCGAAATGGAAGCCCTCCTCGGAGCGTTGAGGAGAGGAACGCTGGTGGCATCGATCCTCACGGCCGTCTTTGCCTTCCTGGTCGTTCGGTGGCTGGGCGCCGAGCTGGGGGTCTTCTGGGCCATCATTGCGGGTCTGGTATCCGGCGTCCTCATCGGAGAGAGCACGAACTACTTCACCTCCTACGCACACAAGCCGACGCAGCAGGTGGCGGAGGCCTGTCAGACGGGCGCCGCCACAAATATCGTCCAGGGTCTCGCCAACGGCTTCCGGAGCACGCTCTACCCGGTCATTCTGGTGGTTGGGGCCATCATCGTCGCCTATTGGGCGGCCGGAACCTACGGAGTGGCCATTGCGGGCGTAGGGATGTTGTCGACGCTCGGGATCACACTGGCCACGGACGCCTACGGCCCGGTGGCCGACAATGCCGGCGGGATCGTCGAAATGTCGGGGCTGCCGCCCGAGATCCGCGAGCGAACCGATGCGCTCGATTCTCTGGGGAACACCACGGCGGCAACCGGTAAGGGCTTCGCCATCGGGGCCGCCGGATTGACGGCTCTGGCACTGATGCTGTCCTACGTCACGGCGGCCGGGCTCAAGGTCTCCGACATCAGTCTTCTCGAGCCGAAGGTTCTCTGCGGGGTGTTTCTCGGGGCTCTCCTCCCGGCCCTGTTTTGCTCACAGACCCTGACCGCGGTCGGCCGAACGGCCATGTCCATCATCAACGAGGTTCGACGGCAGTTCAAAGAGATCCCGGGCCTGATGGACGGTACCGGGAAACCCGAATACCGGAAGTGTGTGGACATCTGCACGGCGGCGGCGCTGAGGGAGATGCTCCTGCCCGGCATCGTAACCGTCCTCTCCCCCATCGCCGTCGGGATCGTCCTGGGCCCGGCCGCTCTCGGAGGATTCCTCGTAGGGGCCATCGCCACAGGCTTCGTCCTGGCCGTGACCATGGCCAACGCCGGAGGCACATGGGACAACGCCAAGAAGTACATTGAGGCCGGCCATTTCGGCGGCAAGGGATCCGACAGTCACAAGGCCGGCGTGGTCGGCGACACGGTCGGAGATCCGATGAAGGACACGTCGGGACCGTCTCTCAACATCATGATCAAACTGATGTCCATCATCGCCCTGGTGCTTGAGCCCGTCCTGGCGAGATTCAGCGGCCTGTTGAATTTCTAGGCGGATCTTCCGGTGTGGCGGTGGATCACAAAGACTGGGAATCAAACTGGTCGGAGGGCGATTCCATCCGTTGAGCAGTGGGGCCTGTCCCGGGAGGGATAGGCCCCGTTCGCGCTACCCCACGGTCTGCGCGAGCAAGTCCTGGTGTTCCGCACTCGAATCCGGCATCTCGGCTTCGCGGAGGTCCGGTTGACCATCGAGCGGAAGCGCCATCCTGAAGATCGTTCCCCACTTCGGATTGCTCGAAACGGTGATCGTCCCCCTGTGGTTCGTGACCACCCGGTGGCAAACCGCCAGCCCGAATCCGTGGCCGTGCTTTTTGGTCGTGAAACTGGGTTCGAAGATCCGCTGCATCAGCTCCTTGGGGATCCCCGGACCGTCGTCCTGAATTTCGACGACCGTTTCACCGAGATCTTCATGGACTCGCGCCCGGACGGTGATCTCGCCGTCCTTCTCGGGGCCAATGGCGTCCGCGGCATTGGAGAACAGATTCAGGAGCACCTGCTGCATCTGCTGGGAATCCAGCCGCATGATGGGCAAATCCTTCTGGAGGTCGATGTTGAAGTGGATCCGGTCGTACTTGTTCTGCGGTTGCACGAAGATCACGGTCTGTTCGATCAGCTTCGCGAAATCGCAATCCGATTCCCGGGTATCCCGGCGAGAGGAGTCCATCAGACCGTTCGTCAACACCTGGATTCGTAACGTTTGCTCAGCAATCGTCCTGGCATTCTCGATGGCCTTCTCGTAGTCGCCCTTCTCGATGGTCAACGGAATCAGATCCGCGCGTCCTGAAATCACGGCGATGTAGTTGTTGAGCTCATGCCCGATTTCCGCCGACATTTCCCCCATCGCCGCGAGCCGCGCCGACGTGATGAGCTGGGTTTGCGCTTCCTGCAGACTTCGGTTCAGCGCTGAGATCTCTCGGTTTCGCCGCTCGAGATCGGAGGTCCGCTCCGCCACTCTCTGTTCCAGCGTCCGGTTGTACTCCTCGATTTCTTCTCTGGATGTGCGCAGATCCTCAATCATCTGATTGAACGACTCGGCCAGATTTCCAATCTCGTCGCGGGATTTCACCTTCACCCGCAGGGAGAGATCCCCATGGGCGATTCTCTTCGTACCCAACACCAGTTCTCGAATGGGCTCGACAACGGCCTGGATGATGGGAACGGTCAGGGAGAGAGACACGCCGACGACGAGAAGCGTGAGAAGGATGGACAAGCGTCGCCCTCTGGCCAGACGGCTGTTCATCTCCGCCAGGGAGATCCCGACTCGGGCCAAGCCGACGATATCTCCCCCGGCCTTCACGGAACCGATGTCTGCCCGTGAAGAATCAAGGGCGCCGTACGCCGTCTGATCCGTCCCCGCCAGATCGTCCCACTCTTCATCTCCGAAGAGAAGACTGACGTCTTCGGGGGTGCGTTCTTCTCGCTGGATATAGATCGGGCATGAGAACTCGTAGATCTGCTCGCCGTTGTCCAGTTCGTAGGTCTCAATCCGGATGTCCTCGCCGGCGGTCATCGCCTCACCCGGGTCGCGGGGGGTGGACGGCACACGGACCCTCTCATGGCGCTCCAGATCGGCCAGCACGGCGCCCTCGATATCGTGGACGACGCAGTAGACAACGTTCGGCTGCCGAATGACACCTTGGGCGATCTTCCGAAGCATTTCTTCATCTGCGGTGAAGGTTCCGTACTCGCAGTTGTACGCGAAGCCTCGCGCGATCGAGGCTCCCCGGCTCATCACGCTGCGGCGGATATTGTCCGCTTCATGCCTGGCAAAGAATTGCCCCAGGGTCACCGACGCGACGACGATGAGCAGCGATACGGACAGGAGCAGTTTGGTACGCAGACCGAAGCGTGGACCTCTCACTCGCATAACCCCCTAGTCACCCTGTCCTTCTACTATCGACCGTCCCCCGCCGGAACTTGAATGGTCTCGGCCCCACAAAGCCGGGACGCGAATGCCGCAAACCGATGCCCGAAAAGCAGTTAGGGAATCGGCGTAGGGCATTGTCCTGGCGGGGTTTTCCCTCTTCGGTTCTCTTGGAGTCCGTGCCATCTGTGTCCGTGGGCTTTCGGGTCTCGCCTACTGCCGGACTTCCTTGGCCTTGGCAACCACGGAGGTGGGAATATCGATGCCGATCAGGCGAGCCGTCTTCAGGCTGAGGTGCAGGTCCGTGGCCCGGGGGAACGTCACCGGGATCGAACCGGGCGCCTCACCCGCCAGGACGCGTAGCACTTTCTCTCCCGCCTGGCGGCCGACATCATGGTAGTCACAAGACAGGGCCAGGAGAGCTCCCGCCTTCACGAATGACGCGGAGAGTCCCATGAAGGGAACCCGGCTTCGCAGGGTCGTCAGAATGATGTGTTCCGTCGAAATGCCGCTGAAAGCAACCGGGTCCGCGAGACCCCAGAGAACGTCAATCCCGGCGATGAGATCCCTCAAGACGTGCGGTACGGCTTCGTCCGACGTGATCGCGGCAGGCACCAGTTTGAGACCCATGCTGTCGGCGATACCGATCGCCTGTTCAATGAGCTCCCGGTTCCTGTCGGTGCTGTACAGGACGCCGATGCGCGTGGCCCGGGGAACCGTTTCCTTGAGGGCCTCGAACTGCGCCGGAATGGGGATGTTCATCTCCACACCGGTCATTGCACCGCCGGGTTGCTCCAGGTCTGTGACAAACCCTCTGCCCACCGGGTCCAGGACCATGCAGAACACGGCCGGAATGTCCAATCCCTCATCGAGGACCCGACCGGTGGCCACGGTGCCCACCGGTACGATCACGCTGATGTCTTCCTCGCCGATTATCTGGGCCAAGTCCGGCGCCCCGCCTCGATCCCCCGACTCGTGGACGCGGATCACCACGCGCACGCCGGCGGAATCGAGGACGGCGGTCAACCCCTCCACGGCCTGCTGGAAGGGGCCGATATCCCGACTCTCCAGGATTAGAACCCCGTCGGACCGGGCATCGGGGCACCATGCCAGCAGCACGGCGAACCCGACCGCCAGGGTGTAGATCGCTCTCCTCAACCCGACCATCACACGCTCCAGCAGATGTTCTCAGACACGTGGAGCCCACTCCTCATCTCGGGGCCCTGTGCTACCACGAGTAGCCGACCGACAGCTGATGAACGCCTTCCAGCGCGTCTACGTCCGTGTACGCGTAGTCCAGCTGCATCCGGCCGCTCAATCCGCTGGAGAAATCCAATCCTACCCCGAAGAACGGGCCCCGGCCTTCCCAGTTCAACGCCTTGCCCGCCCGGAGTGCCAGAACACGCCGGATCACGTATTCGGCTCCGACGTGAACTCTCTCGGCCGAATCGTTCGGATGCGTGAAGTCCATGGCGACCGTCAACTTCTGTGACGCCGTCATGATCGGGTCATAGGCGATCCCGGCCTGAAACATCAGGGGCAGATCATAGTCGCCCAGCGACTTTTCCTCCGAGACTTGCGAGCTTCCAACGTAGTAGCTGTCCAGGTAGTCTCCACCGAACGCGAGACTGGGGCCGAAGTTCGTCGCCGAGACCCCGAACCTCAGGCTCCGGAAACCGGTTCGGTAGAGCGTTCCGAAATCGAATGCCACCCCCTGTGCGCTGCCGCTGTAGTCGATCGCACTGATGGATCCGATCCCTTCACGAATGTACTTCGCCGTACCTCCCACGGAAAACCGGTCCGTCAAATTCCTCGCGTAGGAGATACCGACGGAGAGATCGCTCCAGCTGAACTGCTCGCCGGAGGAAACCCCGTCGGCCTCGGTGGCCGTCGTGACGGACATGTCTCCACTGGAGAGGGACAGTACGCTGAGCGCAACCGTCCCGCCCAGCCGGTCCACGTTCTGAGCGTACGCGAAACTCATCACTCGAATCCCTGCGAGGTACTCGGTGTCGCAGAACCACACGCTGCTCTGCCACAGATCCGCCAACCCCGCGGCGTTCCAGAACACCGAAGACGCCCCGCCCGATGTGGCCATCGCGGCGCCACCCATACTCACTTGCCTCGGCCCGTAGCCCAGCCGAAGGAACAAGGCTCCCGCAGTTCCCGTGTTGTCCACCGCCGCGGCCTCACCGCACGTAGCACAAATCCCCAGGAGAACGATTACGATCGATGCAGATAGCCTATTCATCGCGAACTCAGCCCCCTTTCCGACGGGCACGTTATCTCTTGCCGTTGATGATGGCGAATTTCCCGATCTTCTGCCCCAACCCCGGGGCGGTCACGGAATACAGGTAGAGCCCGCTCGCCACAGACTGTCGATCTCTCGTGAGCAGGTTCCACGTCTCCGTTCCACGGTCCACGTCGTGATGCTCCACGGAGTAAATCAGATCGCCGGTCAAGTTATAGATCTGCAAGCTGCATCTTTCGGGCAGATTGCTGAACAGGATCTTCCCCTCGTAGTCGACGAGTTCCCATTCCGCGGATCCCACGTACGGATTGGGGGCGACGGTGATCCGGTCCAGCCTGTCCACCGGCGCAACCGATCCCTCCACCGGTTCCAGGGTTTTGCTCCAGGCGGAGTTTCCGTTCGACTCCATCCCCGCCTGTCCCACGGACGTGACCCGAAAGAACTGGCCAAATCCGGGTTCGAGGTCGACCTCGTAGGAATTCGTGCCGGCCGCCGGTGTGGCCAGCAGTTCCCATGGGCCCACGGCGGTTGCGCGCGACCGGTAGACGTTGTAGTGGTCGAAGCTGGGGTCGCTTTCGGCGTCGGCGGACCAGGAGACCAGTGCCGCGAGTCCCGTCACAACCGGATCCTCAACGATAGGCGCCGGGGGCGACACTTCGGCGAGATGGTAATCTCCGGCGTGGAAGGCCACCAGAACCCCCGTGTTCTCGAACAGCGAACCCAACGAGCTCGCCGGTTGCGATACGCCGTCCCCCATCACGTAGGCCATGACGAAGCGAGCGGTATCTCCGGCGTTCACCGAATACGGTCCGATCCCGGTCTGCATCCGATAGTCGAAGGCCGACGCCGGAAGGGCGATATCCTTCTCGTCGCTCGAGAGACGAGAGTACGCATCCGATTCTCCGGTAACGTCACTGTTCCAGTCCCACCAGTTGAACCCGGACCACGACAGCGCCGGACTCTTCTCCGTGGCGGCCGTTACGGACCCTCCCGGAACGGGCGCCTCCAGGAGAATCTGGCCGATGGCCGTCGTCGAGATCTTCTCGCCGTCGGGTCGATCGGGATAGATAGGGTCGCCGTCCTTGTCGTACATGTAGGCCAGGCCCGTCGTCTGATCGAAACCTACGAGATCGTCGACGTGAAAATCGGCGATGACGTTGTTGCCCACGTCACAGTCACTCATCCACCCAAAGAAGAATCCTTCGAGATCCCGGTCGAAGTGGAGAACGTTCTCGAAAATGAGGAAGTCGTCATAGCCGACCTGGTCCCATCCACGGACGGTCATCTCGACCGTGACTCCGAGATCCCTCATCGAATACGCGGTATTGAACCGGGTCCGGACGGCCCTCATGTTCCCCTCGGAGAGATCCTCGAATCCCTCCTCCAGCATGTCATAGCTGAGAAAGTGAAACTGGTCGAAAGTCCCGACGGCCATCCAGGGATCTTCGTTGAAGATCCCCGTCCCGGTCGTGTCCGCGTAGCCCCCGAGCCAGATACCGCCCTGCCAGAGATGATTGTTCTCCGAGCCTCCGGGGTACTCCGCCGAGTAGACGGCGAGACCGATGAACCCTTTGTTGGAGATGTACGGAAACCAGAGATCTCCGAGCACGAACCCGGTATCCCAGGCCAGTGCCGCGGGGCTCTTGACTCCGCGCGCTTCCAAACACTCCTCGATCCTGCCTTGGGCGGCCTCGCTTTTCACATTGTGCGTGCGGCCGAGACCGACCTGCGGGAGGAGAAGCACCACCGCCACCACACTCAGGATCTTGAGTCCCGTGTTGTACCTTCCGATTCTCATTTTCTTTCCCCCTTTCTCATGGGCGTCCAGGGTACCGCCTGGGGTTCGTCATCGATGCGCCGAATCGCTAGAAGTCAACCCTGAACCCCGCCTTGATGACTCTGGGCGCTCCGTACACGGTCAGGTCATTGTACGGACCCGTCCACTCGCCCGTTTCCAGCAGGTAGTTGATCATCTCCGCGCTGTCGTCGTTGAAATTGATAACGTTGCGCGCGTCGAACAGGTTGTTCACGCGCACGAAGAACGTCTCCTTCAGATTCCACCACGCGAAGTACTTCTCCATGAGGAGATTCGCCGTCTGAATACCCGGGAAGCGACGGTTGTTCTGCTCCGGCTGCGCCGAACGCGAGGCAATCGTATAGGGACTTCCGGTCGCGTACGTCCACAGGAAGCTGAACCCCCACCTCGGGTGATCCCGGTAGCCCAGATAGCAGGCCAGACTGTGTCTGCGATCCCAGTCGAGGTAGTACTTTTTGGTCGGCCGGTTTCTGTCGCCCGACCGGATAAGATATCCCTCGAGTACGTCGGAGCTGATACCCCGGGCCACCATGTAAGTGTACACCGCCTCGGCGCTCCACCGCCCCACGGGATGCTTCTTGAGTGTGAGCTCGAACCCCCGGATGTTCCCGTGACCGATGTTGTCGTAGATCGTGTATTCATACGGGTAGGGGGCGGCGATGTTCACTCCCGAGTACGTCATGATCGAATCCGGGATCTCCACCACGTCGACATCGTTGATCGTGCGCGTGTCGATCAGGTCGGAGATGTCCTTGTAGAACCCCGTGACATCCAGCGTGAGGTTCTCGGCGAGCAGATGATCGACACCCAGCTCGTAGGATACCGTGTGTTCGGGATCCAGGTTCGGGTTGCCGACCATCATCCAGAATCCGTTGGTGCTCCACGTGGAATTGTCATACAGGTAGTTGGCCGGCGGAGACTCATAGAAATGCCCGTAGAAGAAGTGAATGACGTCCCGATCGCTGATCGGGTGGGAAACACCGATTCGGGGACAGAGATTGAACTTCGTGTTCGTCTTCTGCCCCGCGTTCTCCTCCCACTGTCCCGTGCTGTAGTCCATTCGGTGCGACGTCGGAGCCCACACCCGGTCGGGATGGCCCCACAGGGAATCTGGTGCATTCGGGTCCCACGCGTACACAGGCGTCGTTGGATCCCGATCCATGATGGTCTTCCCGGTGAAGACGTCCCGCGGAATGGTGGACCGGGCGTTGAAGAATTCGCCCCGTACCCCGAGATTGACGATCATGCCCTCATACTCCATCTTGTCCTGCATGTATATGGCGCCGTAACTGGGGTGCGCGTCGTACTTGTACCCGTATGTATTGCCGGGAGAGGCATACGTGTAGGTTCTGCGGAGCTGGGTTTGCTCGAAGTCCCCGCCGATCTGGAATTCGTGGCGGCGGGTCACCTGGGAAACGAGGTTGGCCCTGAAGGTCACCGTGTTGAAATACCGATCTTCAAAGTAGTCGTTGTCGCCACTGATGAACAGGCGATCCTCGTTGCGTTCGGGCGAGATGATATCCACAGGATTGGAGTTAAGGCCCTCGGCGGCATTGGGGTCGCCCGTGTTCCATGCTTCGCTCTTGTCGACATCCCACCAGCGATCCGGTTGGGCGACGAGCGCACTCGAGCTGTGAGAGCCGATCCGGACCTTGTAGTAGGTCTCCTCGCTCAGGAAGTGCGACAGATCAGCGTAGACCATGCTGCTGATTCGCTCTCCCTGCAGGAAGGTCTCGGGGATCAACTGTCGATCGGCCTCCCAGAGGCGCCAGGTGGCGTCGTACCGGAGCCCGCCGATTTTCAGCTTGGCCCGCGGCGAAATCTCCATCGCGATGTTGCCAATGGCCTGATAGTTGGTTCTGCCCTGGTTCTCGAGCACTTGAACGTGCGGATCCCAGTCATCCCACGTGGACTGCTCGTAGACGCCAAAGAACCCGATTCCCTGGCTCTTGAGCAGGGGGCCCGAGAGCGTGAACCGCGTCTTCCGTTCCCCCGTATCGTTCTGGTAGACCCGCCAGTCGCCGGAACCGATTCCGCTGAAGGGTAGCGCGAAACGATGGTCCACCTGGCCCGCCCACTCTCGGCCTCCCTCCTTGGAAACCAGGTTCACAATGGCCGACTGGGCATCTCCGTACTCGGCGTTGAATCCTCCGCTCAGAATCACCATCTCCGCGACGGAGTTCTGTGGCAAATTGAGTGCGAGCCGCTTGGAGATCGGGTCTTTGATGCTGAACCCGTCCAAGTGATAGTTGATTTCGTTTGAACGTCCGCCTCGAATGTGGGGCCCCCGAATGTCGTTGGAATAGCCCGGATTCAAAGCCAGAACCTGCGGGTAGGAATCTACCGGTAGGAGCTCATCGATTTCGAGACCCGAGAGAACCACCTGCGAGGAGGTGAGGTCCTTGATGATCAACCGCCGTTCGGCCTTGACCACCACCTCTTCCATCTCAATGGGAGACTCTTCCAGAAGGAAGTCCACCTCGGTCGTCAGGTCGGCCGTGACGACCACTTCCTCGACGACCATCTGCTGATACCCTACGAAGGACGCGCGCAGCGTATACGTCCCCGGGGGCACATTGAGGATGACGTAGTACCCCTCGAAGTCACTGGCGGCGCCCATCTTGGTATCCAGGACCACGATGTTCGCGGAAGCCATGAGTGACTCGTCCGTGGCATCAACAACACTACCGCAGATCTTCCCCGCGGTGCCTGCCGATGCAGGGGCGCACCACAGAAGTGAGATCATCAGACCCACCGCAGCCGCACCCAGCATCGCTCTGCGTGGTTCCAGGAACGAGCGCATGAGATCTTCTCCTTTCCGGCATGGTACCCACGTCCAGTATGGTGCGGGCGTACCGGTTCCCGCGCCACGTCAAGTACGATTGCTTTGTTTGCTCTGCCTTATTGGATACTTTCGGCACCCCCTATCGCTCAACTTGAGTCCTTTTCGTCACTTCTAACCTGGGACCGCGCGCCCGGGTGGAACCTGAATTCACACCCGTCGCTCCGGGCACGCATCTCTATCGACAAGTCGACCCTGGATCGAGTAGGATTCATGGGATGTTCGTCTGGGCGGACTCGGGATACCGGATCCCGTCGAGGAAAGAACGGATCTCCTCTGCGCGCGAGGCAGAGGCGTGAGAGAGTGGTGTTCCGCACCCGGATCCAGACTCACAATGGAAGGGAGGACGTCTACTCATGAGGAGAGCGCTGCTTATGACGGCTGCCGCAAGTTTCATCTTGTTCGCCGGTTGCTCCTCAACCGGCCCCACGAAGGAGGAGCAACAGCTCGCCGAGTTCATCCAACACCATCTTTCTCAGGTCGAACCCCTCTATAACCAGGTTACACACGCGTACTGGGAAGCGTGTTTGACCGGTGAGGACGAGGCCTACGAGAAATACGCGAATCTGACACTCACGATGGAGACCATCTACAGCAATCGGGAAGAGTTCGCCGTGCTCAGGCGCCTGCGGGAGTCGGGCCGGGTCAACGACCCGCTTCTGGCTCGCCAGCTCAGCCTCCTTCACGACGGCTATCTCGGGAATCAGATCGATACCACTCTCATCCGCCAGATGGTGGAGCTCGGCACATCCATTGAAAACCAGTTCAACACCTTCCGGGGAACGCTCAACGGCAGAGAGGTCTCCTCCAACGACATCCTGGACATCCTGCGGAGCGAAACGAATTCGGAGAAGCGAAGGGCCGCATGGGAGACATCCAAGCAAGTGGGCGAGGTCGTGAGCGAGGAACTGCTCCGGCTCGTGAGAATCCGCAACCAGGCGGCGCGGGAATTGGGATTCTCCAATTACTACGTGATGCAGCTGACCCTGGCCGAGCAAGATCCCGATGAGATCATCCGGCTGTTCGATGCGCTCAAGAGCATGACGGACGGGCCCTTTCGGGACATCAAGGCCGAGGTCGACGCCGTCCTGTCCAAACGATACGGCATCCAGCCGGCGGACATGAGACCCTGGCACTACCAGGACCCCTTCTTCCAAGAGAGCCCGAAGATCTATGCCGTCGATCTCGATCAGTACTACGGCAGGGAGGACGTCAAGGCGCTGGCAACCTGCTTCTATCAGGGAATCGGCCTGGATCCGAACGCCATTCTCGAGCGAAGCGATCTATACGAGGCGGAGAGAAAATACCCGCACGCCTACAGCATAGACATGGATCGCAAAGGAGACTGCCGCATCATGGTAAATCTCCGAAACGACGAGTACTGGATGGACACGATGCTCCACGAGCTGGGCCACGCCACCTACAGCGAGCATGTTGATCCCGCCCTTCCCTGGCTGCTGAGATCAGAGGCTCACACGTTCACTACCGAAGCCATCGCCATGCTGTTCGGACGACTCGCCCGGGACGCGGAGTGGATGGAGACGATGGGTGTCATCACGCCGGAAGAACGGCAGCGGGTGGAACCCGTGACACGGAAAGCTTCGCGGCTGTCCCAGATGGTCTTCGCCCGATGGTGCCAGGTGATGGTGCGCTTCGAGCGGGCGCTGTACGAAGATCCCGACCAGGACCTGAACACCCTATGGTGGACGCTGGTGGAAGAGAACCAGTTCGTGCATCCCCCCGAGGGCAGGGACAAGCCCGACTGGGCAGCCAAGATCCACCTGACCTCCTCTCCCGTCTACTATCACAACTACATGCTCGGGGAGCTGCTGGCGTCCCAGCTGGCGGCCTATATCGCGAAGAACATCGTGCGCGTGGCCCCCGGGGAAGTCTATTCCCCATGCAACCAGCCGGAGATCGGCCGGTACCTGGCCGAGGAAGTGTTCCAGCCCGCCGCCCGCTACCGCTGGGACGAGATGATCACTCGGGCCACGGGTGAACCGCTTACGCCCAAATTCTTCGCGAAGGAATTCGTATCGTCCTAGCCCGGAAGGCAGAACCGGACTTCGGGGCGGAGTATCGTGGCCTGGGGGCGGCCCATCGGGTCGCCCCCCCGCTTCGTCGCCGGAACTCACCCGGCCGGTCGATCCCATCTGCCGCCTTGCCGAAACTCACCCGACCGGTCGATCCCGTCCGCCGCCTTGCCGAGACCCACCCACCGCGCATTCGCCCGATCAATGTCCCGGCAAAACCACCCACAGCATCCGTTTCTCCCGGACCGGCCCGCGAGATCGGGCATCGGCGGGTTCACGAATGTAAGAAGTCCTGCAGCGCAGGGAAGGATCGTTGGTGAGAAACGTGTCCACCGGGCAGGCCGGGTCATCGAGATCGAACGCGTCCCAGTCGAACTCCGGGGGCGGAAGAGCAACAAGGGGTTTAACACGGACACGGACCATCACGACGGCCGAGGCACTGACCTCGGCCCGGCAGGCGGTGTGCGCACATGCGGCGAGGAGAAAACCCGCCATCCACAACAGGAGCCTGCAACGCATGGATCACCCACGTCGTCAAGGGATCTCAACGGACCTCTCTCCTATCGGCACCGCAGAGCCTAACCTGCGCGCATTCGGGGAACAACACATTTCTCGCCGGAGACGGGCCTGGCAAAAAAGGGGCCGACTCGAAAGTCGGCCCCTCACTCAACGAATGTCCTTGAGGCTAGAGCTTCGTCTCAGCGACGGCCTTCTTCACCGCCTCGAGAGAATTGGCCAGCGCCGCCTTCTCATCGTCACTGAGTTTCACTTCCATCACCTTCTCGATTCCCCCGGCCCCGATGACCGCCGGCACCCCGATGTAGTACCCGTTGATGCCGTACTCTCCCTCGAGGAGACAGGCGCAGGGGAGAACCCGCTTCTTGTCCTTGAGGTAGGACTCGGCCATCGCAATGGCGGAGGCCGCCGGGCTGAAGAACGCGCTGCCGGTGCCGAGGAGTTTGACGATTTCCGTTCCTGCCTGGCGGGTGCGATCGACGATGGCGTCAATCTTGTCCTGGGGCAGCAGCTCGGTGACGGGAATCCCGCCGACCGTGGCGAGTCTGGGCAGAGGAACCATCGTCGGACCGTGGCCGCCCAGAACGGTCGCATGGACGTCTTCCATGGACACGTTGAGTTCCATCGCGACGAAGGAGCAGAAACGGCCCGTATCCAGCACGCCCGCCATGCCGACGACTCTCTCCTTCGGGAAACCCGTGATCTTCTTGAAGGAGTACACCATCGCGTCCAGCGGGTTGGTCACGATGATGCAGAAAGCGTCGGGTGCATACTTCTTCACGTTGTTCCCGACTTCGGTGATGATCTTGATATTGGTGTCCAGGAGGTCCTCACGAGACATGCCGGGTTTCCGGGGCAACCCCGCCGTGACGATACAGACATCGGCCCCCTTGATGTCGGCGTAGTTGCTCGTCCCGGTCAACAGGCAATCGGTCTTCTCAATCGGAACCGATTCCTGGATATCCAGTGTTTTCCCCTTGACCATTCCTTCGGCGTCCGGGATATCCAGCATGACGACGTCTCCCAGCTCCCGCTTTGCCACTTGCAGAGCGAGAATGCCGCCAATCTGCCCGCCCCCGATCAACGCAATCTTCTTCCGAGCCATTGCAACCTCCCTGTTGGTCCACAATCGGCAAACCCCATGGAAGGGGCACGGTCTTCCGCCCCGTCAGGTTCACCACTCACCGAACGATCTCCGCCTCCATCTGAGACGCGGATCCGCCTGAACGGCACACCTCATGACCACCAAACCGGGAACTCTATCAGACAACCGACGCAAGGGTCAAGGACTATTGTCTCGGGCCTCGAGCGCCGGGTTTCCCGCGCCCGGCTCGCCGCTTCCCGGGGTTGCCCCCGAGGGGCCCTATCGAACTGCAACATAACCCGTTACCTCGTGATCACAACCCACAAAAGAAGGCCCGGCGGGGTTCACCGCCGGGCCTTCTAAATACCCTGGGGCCGTGCCCCTGGGTTCTACTTGATCAGCGTCATTCGGCGAGTCAGACAACCCTCGGGCGTGCTGAGCCGGTAGAAATAGACACCCGAAGAAACCCGCAGGCCGTTCGCGTCCCGTCCGTCCCAGCGAGCCGAATGGAATCCGGCGGGCAGGCGGCCGTCCAGCAGCTGCCGGACCCTCTGACCACGAATGTTGTAAATGCTGAGATCCACGGTCGCCGCATTCGGCAACCCGAAGGAAATCATCGTCTCAGGATTGAACGGATTCGGCACGTTCTGGGTCAGCACCAGAGAGGCCGGTTTTCTGACCCAGGGCCCGCCCGCGGCAGCTTCCGTCATATCACCGAAGCCAAGGACTTCGATGTCGTCCACCGCCGCCTCGACCACGGAGTTGTAGGCGCCCACGTCCTTCGCCACGAAACGGATCTGCATCTGGTCGGTCAGCGTCACGACGCCGCTCAACTCAAAGATCATCCTGTGGTATTCCCGATCCCCGGGAGTCTCGGTGACCGTCTCCAGGTTGGTCCAGTTATCGCCGCCGTCGTTGGACACATCGACCTGGAAGGGATCGTCGTCCGTCTGCGTGGGGATGGTGTCGTTCGTGTAGAATCGCTCGTACTTCAGCACCGCCGTCCCGTAATCGGAGAGATCCAGTATCGGGGACAGCACCGTCGTCTTCCCGCCATCCACATCCCCGAACCTCTGCTTCGTGCCCAGAGGGGAGTTCTCCGTTACAAAGCACATCGTTCCCGAATACGGCGTGGTGTCCAGACCCGGCTGGACCCGCTCTCCCTGGTACTGAAGCGCCAGCTTCTCGACGGGTTCTACTCTTTCCCAAATCCCCTCGGTGGCGTCGTCGTCGAGCTCGCCCACCGTCCATCCCTGGTCCGTCTCGAAATCATCCGTCAAAACCTCGGTGAATTCGCCCACATACACGACGAAATCGGTGGCGGACGAGTACGTGTCCGTCTCCAGAGCCAGCTCGAACTCAATCCAGTCTCCTTCGGAGAATCCACCGTCGATGGAAATCTCGAAGTGGGGAGCGATCGTCGAACCGCTCGTCTCCGAGGGAATGTCGCTGAAGTCGGCCGTGCTGTCGGTGACCGTGACCCCGGCCGTTTCGGTTCGAAGAATACCCGAGATCCCGGTTGCCGGTCCCTGTCCGTCGTTGACCAGCGTCACCGAGAGCTGGGCCGTTTCTCCGGGATCCAGAAATCCATTGCCGTTTCCCTTGGCGCCTGCGTCGACGGCGTAGTCCCCGAATCTCAGAAAATGCAACTGGGGGGTGTACGCAAGACGGTGAACGCTTCGCCCGACCGACGCCACCCCGTACTTCACGTACACATATCCGTTCATCCCCCAGCCCGTTCCCCAGCTGTTCTTGATGATCCAGGCCCCGTCGCCGTCGCACTGGGTATCGTCCCAGCCGACGATGGACATGATGTGGTTCGTCGAGTGGGCATAATCCGCATCGTAACAGCCGTCCGAGTAGTAGTTGAAATCATCAAACACCCAGAATCCGGTGGTCACCGGACCGTACGTGTAAATCGCGTTCTTGATGGCCGTCACATCGTTCGCCACGGAGTAGTAGTTGTCCAGGACCGGCCAGACTTCGCAATCGTCCTCGGTGCAGGGCCACGTGTCGATCGCGCGGTACGGCATGCAGGATTCCAGAACGGATCCGTATGTCACCATGTGAGACAGCGCGTCGCTGGACCACCCGCCGCCGCATCCCCAGCCATAGGAGACGCAGGAGAGGATCTGCTGCTCGGAGAGGTCCAGCCTCCGATCGTCGTAGATCATAGCCGCCGCTTCAAACGCCGCCACCGGGCCGAAGAGCCAGCAGGACCAGCACGATCCCTGGGACCTGGTGTCGGTGCACTTGAGCTGCGCCCTCCAGTCAAACACGGCAGGCAGTTCGCGTTCCGTCAGGGTCGAGGGAAACGGATCGGGGTTGCTGCCCCAAAACGGATCCGGCCTCCCACCCAGAAGACGGTGCTTCTCCTCATCGGGCAGATTGGAAACCGACGTCGGGCCGGCGGTCCAACACATCTCGTTCTCTTCGATCATCTGCTGGATGAGAGGGATACGCTCGTCACCGGTGAAATCCCAGTAGCCTTCGGGATACGCCGGGGTTTCATCGTTCGCCATCGCCGCCTTCGACCCTGCGGTCGAAGACAACAGGACTATCGCGGCTGCCAGGAGTAAGCCTTTCCGCATGGTCTGTGCTCCTCTCCGGGTTGAGTCCCCAGACGCGCCAATACCTAACCGGGGCGAACCCCAGGTTCACCCCGAACCAATCCACACAGCGATTATACCATCCCCTCCGATGGGAATCAAGCTTCTTCGGTCACGACCGCCAATTTCCGCAATATAGAGGCAATTCTTGCGGTTCGCCGCCACATTTGATAGGGTCCGCGTGAACCGGCCACACCGGTCCCCGGACAACGGCGGGGAGTCTTGCGGTTTCTCTCGAGAGCACCGCTTGCGGCCGGTGTGGCTGCAACCACCGGCCCACCGATCTCAGCGGCGTGGACGGACCGCGCGTCCGTCCGCACGAAGAGGACAGGGAGGGGATCATGAAGGACTTGAAAATCGAGGTTTCGGCGGTCAAGGAGCGCTGCGGCGCGGGTCACCAGGCCGGAGAGTGTTTCTACGTGCGGGGCGGCGGGCGGATTGAGATTCCCGGGGGGCAATCGATGTGCATGTACGCGCTTCAGAGCCTGATCCCTTTTCTGATCGGCAAACAGTGGGAGGACTCCCTGCCCGATGACGACTGGATTGCGGAGACCCAGGAACTGTGCTGCCCGGATCCCAAAGGCATCGTGTTCCGAATCACGAACGCCTAGCCGGGACGAACGACTACGGGATTTCTCAACCGTCACACAGGGAGCCAGGGGGCACGGCGGGCAGGATGTTCTGATCCCTCCCGACTCCATGCTCTACCTCCTGGTATCTAGTCCCCCGTACCCGCGTATCCCACCGGCATGAGCGCCAGCGGAGTCTCGTTGCTTCCCAGCAACAGGGCCTCGGAGATGTCATCGTCGTAGAACGCACCCACGAGTACGGTTCCGAGGCCCAGCGAGACGGCCTGGAGGTAGATGTTCTCACAGACCGCGCCCGCCTCCATGTGTGCATAGCGGATTCCCCGATCGCCGTACTTCTTCATCGTGCGCCGGTAGACGGCCGAGAGGGCCAGAACGACGGGCGCCTCCTCCAGACAGGCTTGCCCCAGAGCCGCCCCGGCGACGGCCTCTCTTCGATCCCCGGCCAGTATCCGAGTCAAGGTATGATCGCCGCTCGTGTAGCGGTACACACCGGGTTCCAGCCCGGAGACGTCTCCCGCTACGACGATCATCTCCATCGGAAACAATGCACCCGCCGAAGGCGCCGCCCGCCCGCCCCAGGACGACGTTTCTCCCTGCGCCGCCCAGAGAAGGCGGGAGAGATCATCGAGCGTCACCGCCCGCTCCGCGTACGATCGTACGGAACGGCGCGCTTTCAGGGCTTCTTCAACGGTCAGATGTCCAATAGGACGGGGCGCCGGTAGATCGATGACGTCCGAGTCGCCGGAGGCGGCATCACAGTGGCGAACGGCCACGCCCAAGCACGCTGCCAGCAGGAAGACCAGCGTGAGGGTGGTACGAAACCACTCGATCGATCGATGCATGATTCATCTCCTGTAATCGTCTACGAATTCGCCCATCGGAGCGAACTCGAAATCCTGAAGCAATCGTCGCAGCTTCTTCTCGGTGGAGCCCAGACCATAGTACCGCAAGAATCGCCATGCAGGAGACAGGGGAAGTCTGGGCTGGTCCAGGTCCAACTCCCAGGGGTGTAGATAGACCACGGCGGGATGTCCCCGCTCGTTGATGTTCCGGATCACCCGGCGCGTGAAACCGTAGGGAAACAACCGCAGGGCGAATCCGCCGGCAACCGGGGCTCGGTATTTCAGAAACTCGACCGTGGAAGCCGGGAACTCCACCAGGCTAAGCCCTTCCACCGGATACGGATACCGGGGGGCGTCGGGCCAACCGTAGAAGAAGTTCCTCGTGGGCGAGATGCTCGAATCATACGTCAACCCTTCCGATTCCAGAATCTCCAGAGCCCACTGAGTCTTCTCGTTCACGGTGAAGCTGGAAGCCCGGTGGCCGAGAATCTTCTCCCCCGTCAGTCGAGAAAGCACGTCCAGAGAGCGAACCAGCTCGGCGCGGAACGTCTCGGGCGATTGCTTCTGGAGAAACTGGTGCGAGTGGCCGTGCGTTCCGACTTCATGCCCTCGCTGATGGATGTCGCGAATCAGTTCCGGGAATCGCTCGGCCACGTACCCGAGCACGAACCAGGTGGCCTTGACCCCGTACTCGGACAGAATATCCAGAACGTAATGAGTCGCGCCCTCCACCCTCGGCGTGTAGGAATCCCACCGGTCGAACTCGTCCACCAGCAGTTGGTACCAGTCCTCTACGTCGATCGTGAGTATATTTTTCAACGGGTCCGTTCCTGCCCACCGATGGCTCGCCACCGAATTGCATGGGGCGTTTGCCGGTCGTCCAACCCATTAAAAACGTAGCGCTTCCATGCGCCGGGAGTCAACCGAATCCGCACCCTCCGGTTATCGGTTGACGGAGCCACGGACTTCCGGGTAAAGTGACGGGTTATGCGCGCCGACAGTGCGCGCACAGAGACTCATGTCCGCCGGGTTTAGTCCCCGGAGTGATGGGCCCACGAGATGCTGCGTCCCACGAAGAACACCGAAGGTGATTGGATCGAAATCGAGAGCGCCCTCGAGAAGGTCGAAGACGCCGTCGAGCAGATTCTCTGCCGGGTCGACGCCAACGCCCTGCCCAACGAGAAATTCTTCGGCCTCCGTCTGGCGCTTCACGAAGCGATCGCCAACGCCATCACGCACGGGAACCGCAACCGTCCGGACCTCCCCGTCTCCATTCGGTACCTGCGCACCCCCGAACACGTCGAAGTTACCATTCGGGACCAGGGCAACGGGTTTGACTGCCAGGCCGTTCCGGACCCGACCCAGGGCGCCAACATCTTCCAATGCAGCGGGCGCGGAATCTACCTGATGCGCAGGCTCGTCGACTCGGTCGACTACAACGACCGGGGGAACGAAGTTACCCTGGTCGTCAACACCCCGTAGGCGCGCCGGACACGCCCCCTCACTCTTCCCGAAAGGGAATCCCCAGCGCACGTGGAGGCACCGCCCGCCCCACCATGCCGGCCAGAGCGATCATCGTGAGCACGTAGGGCACCATCTGGAAAAACTGGGGCGGCACGCCTCCACTCCCCTGGAGCATTTCCTGCAGGGCGTCGGCCGAGCCGAAGAGCAGCGAGGCCGCCAGGGCGCCCCACGGTGTCCACCGCCCGAAGATCAGCGCCCCCAGAGCAATGTATCCGAGACCGTTGGTCATGTTCTTCGCAAAGGAACCGGCGAAGAACGGCAGAAACGATCCGGCCACGCCGGCCAGGACCCCGGACGCGATCACCGCCCACAGGCGCGTTCTCTGCACGCTGACGCCCAACGTGCGCGCGGCCTCCGGATGTTCTCCCACGGCCCGAAGCCGAAGCCCCGGAGGCGTCCTGTACGCCACGTAGAAGACCACGGGGACCAGGAGGAGCGCCACATACACGAGCGGCAGGAGGGGGCCCCAGCGGGGCAGCTTGGCGGCGGCGTCCAGGCTGAACGACCGCTGGCCCTGCGTGTAGATCTCGCACAGGAAAATGGTTCCCCCCACGGCCAGGAGGTTCACTCCCAAACCGCTCACGATCTGGTTCGCCCGGAACCAGATGCTGGCCACGGCATGGAGGCTTGCGGCGGCCGCTCCGACGGCGGCCGCGGCCAGGATACCCAGCCAGGGGTTATGGGTCGATTGCGCCACCACAGCGGCTACGAAGGCGCCGAAGAGCATCATGCCTTCCAGCGCGATATTGACGACGCCGCTCCTCTCCGAGAAGAACCCTCCCAGACTGGCCAGGATGAGAGGGGTGGCCTTCCTCAACGTGCTGAGAAGGAGAGTAACGAAGAAAACGGTCATGGGAGAATCACCCATCATCCCCCCTCCCTTCTCCCTCCGTCCTTCTACTTTCTACCTCTGCTCCATCTCCCCCGTCCTCTGTTCTCCGACGTCTTCGAAGGACGAACTCACACGCGATGAACAGCACAAAGACTCCCTGCAGAACCACCGTGATCTCTCTCGGCGTTTGAGAATAGACGTCCACCTCCTGCGCCCCGCTGGCAAGGGCCCCGAAGACCAGGGCGGCCGGAACGATGGCGAAGGGATGGTTTCGAGCCAGGAGAGCCACCGCAATGCCCACGAACCCATACCCGAACGGGAAGGGGGACAGGAAGTGGCGGAACACGCCCAGAACCTGTTCGGCGCCGGCGAGTCCGGCCACCGCACCGCTGAGCCCCATCGTCGTCCAGATGATTCGGGATTTGGAAATCCCCGCCGCCTCGCTGGCCTCGGGGTTGAACCCCACGGCTTTGATCTCGAACCCGCTACGGGTTCGAGCCAGCAGGTATGCGGCCGCCAGAACCACGGCGAGCGCGATCCACAACCCGGCGTTCACCTTGGCGTGCGCGTAGAGAAACTCAAACCGGGGCAGCGCCCCCGTATCCAGGACCTCCCTGGTCTGAGGAATCTGGCCGGGCTGCCTGAAGTAGGAATGCGCCACCAGGAAGTTGGTCAGCGCCAGGGCCACGTAGTTGAGCATGATGGTGTTGAGCACTTCGTGGACACCGAGCCTGGCCTTGAGAACGCCGGGGATCAGGCCCCAGACGAATCCCGCCGCGGCGGCGGCGATCACGCACGCCGTCACATGGAGTGGTCCGGGGAGCGCGCCAAGGGCGAAGCCCGCCCACGCGGCGGCGAATCCGCCGATCAGAAGTTGACCTTCCGCCCCGATGTTGAAGAGCCCCGCCCGAAAGGCCAGGGCCACGGAGACTCCCGTGAAAATCATGGGCGAGGCCTCCTGCAGCGTCGAGCACAATCGCCGCACGGACCCGAAAGATCCCCGGAACATCAGCCAGTACACGTTGAGCGGATTCTCACCAATCGCCAGGATAATGAGTGCTCCCACGGCCAAGGCGAGGCCAAGGGGCAGAAGCGCCTGGGCCAGAACCCGCGTGCCTCGTCCTGCGAGCTTCCCCATCGTCATGCCGAATCAACTCCCCACATCACATGAACCCGCATATCTGTCATACCGAGCTCACTCCCAGCATCATGCGACCGAGGACCTCTTCCCCCGCTTGCTCCCGCGGAAGAACACCGACCAGGCGGCCCTCGAATATGACGGCGATCCGATCCGATACCTCCAGGATCTCCTCGAGGTCGGAGGAAACCAACAGAATCGCAGCCCCCAGAGATCCCTCCCTGAAAAGAGCGGAGTGGACGAACTGACGACCGGCGATATCCAGACCGCGCGTCGGATGGGCCGCAATGAGCACCTTGGGCTTCTTGGCGAACTCCCGGGCAACCACGACACGCTGTTGGTTTCCGCCGGAGAGGGTCTCCAGAGCAACATCCGGGTCCGGGGGCACGATGTTGAACTCATCGATCAGGCGCCGCGCCTCCCCGTTCATCGCCCCGAGATCCAGGAGCCCCCTCTTGGAGAAGGGCGCACTGCGGTGTCTTCCCAGCGCCAGGTTCTCTGCGATCGTGAAGGGCTCGACCAGTCCCCGCACGCGCCGATCCTC
>Ga0180432_10003324_pt1 | contig 23082 bp, 23 predicted proteins | sample SS_ome_10_FD_132414 | JGI IMG/M metagenome (GOLD analysis project Ga0180432, IMG submission 132414) | Hypersaline lake sediment archaeal communities from the Salton Sea, California, USA - SS_1_MS_2 metaG | ecosystem: Environmental > Aquatic > Non-marine Saline and Alkaline > Hypersaline >... | reverse complement strand
ATGATACACGCAGTGAGGAAGATGCGTATATTCCATCCATCACAGTATACCCCTCAAAAAGATGCAGGGAAAACTTCATCCCTCGACCTTACGGTCGGGGATTTAAGTTTTGTACATTAAAACCGCATCCGATGCAGGGTTATCCCCGAAGGGTTTGCCCAGTACCAATTGCTCTACCATAGCGTATATCGCAGCACCGGCTATACACAGGAGCAAAACCCAGAGCAGCACCTGACGGAAATGCTGTACCTCACGGTACAGCATTTCCTCACCTTTATCCCTTGTCATGCCGATATTCTAATCCATTCTTCCCGAAATCAAAACAGGTAATTTCGGCAGGATGGTAGAAGTGACAACGCAACACACTTTTCAGGCATTAAGCCATCAGCGGTGAGCCTTCAGGTCTGGATTCTCCGCCTTGTCGTCTCAGCCCTTTTAGCTTAGAATTGACCCATGAAGCAACCGATGAGGACTGGCGTGGCCCACCTCCCTCTTCACGGTGGCAAGGCACCCCGCTGGCTGTTTGACCGGATGACGAAGCTTTCCCGGGAGATATCGATAGCCATTGTATCCGAGTTCAGCCCCGAGGAGATGTTACGCAGGCTATCGGACCCCTTCTGGTTCCAGGGCCTGGGCTGTGTCCTCGGCTTCGACTGGCATTCCAGCGGCGTCACCACCACAGTATGTGGCGCTCTCAAAGAAGGGACAAAAGGACTGGAAAAAGAGCTGGGTATCTACATCGCCGGTGGCAAGGGGAAAACCTCGCGGCAGACCCCCTCGCAGATCAGTAAATACTCCGAGATTATCTCCAGAGACCCCGCACCGCTGGTTTACGCCAGCAGAATGTCTGCCAAAGTGGACTCCTGCGCGGTTCAAGACGGCTACCAGCTATATCATCATACCTTCCTGTTCACCGCCCGGGGTGACTGGGCAGTGGTCCAGCAGGGAATGAACGAAAGGAACCACTACGCCCGCAGATACCACTGGCTCGGTGAGAGCGTTACAGACTTTGTCTGCGAGCCTCATACTGCAATATGCTCCCAGGGATTTGGCAATTCGTTGAACATGGTGGCCTATGAGAGCGAGGAGGCGCGGGATGTAGCAACCAGGGTCGCCTCGGAAGAGGACCCGGATGCCCTGGTTAAAGAGCTGAAAAGGTTGAAATCGCTCGACCTGCCCTCCCGCCACCATCTCTCATTGCACGACCTCCACCCTGAATACCTCGAGAAGATATTCCTCTCCACCTATGAGCGTAAACCCGAGTGCTTCGAGAACCTTATAGGTATGGAAGGCGTAGGGCCGAAAACTATCCGCGCCCTCAGCCTTGTATCCGAGCTGGTATGGGGAGTTGCTCCCAGCTTTAACGACCCCGCCCGCTATAGCTTCGCCCACGGCGGTAAGGATGGAATTCCTTACCCGGTAGACCGCACAACCTACGACAGGACTACAGCGATCCTGTCCCGCGCGGTACGAAAGGCAAAGCTGGGCAATAGAGAGGAGATGGAAGCCCTCAGACGCCTGCACAGGGCCTTTCCCCAACATGAGTAAGATACTTTTCATAGACTACGATGAGACTCTACACGATACCTACGCCAAGTTCGTAGTCAGGCTCGATGGCATATACGGTTTGAGCGCCGAGCAAATAATTAACGCCTATCTGGCAGTGCACCGGGGGATTGTTCACCTGCAGTATCCCGAGAAGCATGACGACTTCTTCTTTCATCAAAGGTTGCTCGCCGACTATTTGGGCATGCCCTACGACGAAGGCGAGGCTAGAAAGACAGCAATAAGGTTCAAGGAGGCACAGGAGGAATGCTGGATAAATCCGACCTTCTACCCGGAGAGCCTGTACTTCCTGGACAAAGTTAAGGAAAGGTACATACTCTGTTTGACAACTGGAGACTATGCACGGGAAAAGGCCGATGCCCTGGAGAAAGCCGCTGGAACGAATTATTTCAGCTACGCCTTTGACCATACACACCTGGGGATAAAGGGAGATAGAACCTACTTCGATAATGCGCTTATGTCTACTAACTCCACGCCCGATGATGCCATAGCAATAGGCGACAGCCTGGAACATGACATAGCTGCTGCCAAAGAAGCAGGGATTATTACAATATGGGTCAATAGAAGAGGACGCTCTCTAACAAGCGACTCCCCCTACCCAGATTACGAGGCCAGTGACCTGTTTGATGTTCTCGAGTTTATTGAAAGCTTTTAGGTCACAAGATATAATTGCGAGCCTTAGCCCTGAGCGATGCCAGGAAGCAAGGCATCCTGCGTCATTGCGAGCAAAGTCTTTCTACAATCGCCATTATTGGAGTAATTAAACAAGGAGGCACAAGGACATGGAAATTGCTGCGTCAGGTTTTTACGAGATTCTTTCACCAAGATGCACGGTGATTATCTCAACCGTGGACGATGACGGAAAAGCCAACGCTGCCCCGTTCAGCTTCGTAACGCCAGTTTCATCTGACCCGCCGTTAATCCTATTCGCCTCCGCTCCTGCCAGGCACACGCTAGCTAACGCAAGAGAAACTGGCGATTTTGTTATTAACATCGTGCCTGAGGAGCTACTGGATAAACTCTGGACCTGCTCTAAGGCACTCCCCAAAGGTGTGAGCGAGATCGAAGAGGCTGGTTTAACCGAAAGAAAATCAAAGCGTGTCAGAGCACCCGCCATTGAAGAGTGCATAGGCTGGATAGAGTGCCAGGTTGAGTTTGAGAAAGAGGCCGGCGACCACATCCTTGTGGTCGGGAGGGTGGTGCGCGCCGAATGTAAAGACGAGTATATGAAGGAAGAGCAATTCGATGTCTCCAAGGCAAGGCCGGTAATGCACATTAGAGGAAGGAGATTTGTTGCCGCTGAGCGAGTCATTCACGCCAAGGGTCACTGAACGACCGTCAACCAAAGAGTGAACTCAGATATCCCATCACCGGCCACTAACCCCGCACTCTCTTCTAACTCGATTAAACACCCGCCGTTCATTGCGGCGGTTCAGCCAACCTGCTACAATGGAGTCCAGTCGTTGCATTCGAACAGGAGGGGCAATGGGTCACGAGCATATCATCTATACCAAGGACGAGGGTATAGCCACTCTGACACTTAATAGACCTCAGAAATTAAACGCATTTACTACTGCTATGTACAGAGGGCTATCAGAAGCACTCGATGAAGCAGCCAGCGACGACGAGGTAAGGGTGCTGGTAATTACGGGGACAGGGCGCGCCTTTTGCGTCGGCGCCGATGTTAAGGGCCTGGAGGAAGGATTTAATAAGAATCCCAGTCCATCAGCACAGCAGGGATCTATGATTGGCACAGTGAGAAGTATCTTAACCGTACCCCTGCGGAGAATGGACAAGCCGGTCATAGCCTCCATTAATGGCATAACTGCCGGCGGCGGCCTCGATGCTGCCTGTGCCTGTGACATCCGAATAGCCTCCGAGAGAGCCACCTTCTCCTCAGTCTTCGTTCGCAGAGGGCTGGTCCCCACTATGGGCGGGACCTATTTCCTCCCCAGACTGATCGGGATAGATAAAGCCTGCGAACTTATCTGGACCGGCGATCTAATTGACGCCCACGAAGCTGAAAGGATAGGGCTTGTAACCAGGGTAGTGCCCCACGATGAGCTTGAAGCGGCTACCTGGGAACTGGCAACCAAACTGGTAAAAGGGCCGCCGCTCGCGATAGCCAGCGCCAAGAAACTGATATATAACAGTCTGGACGCTGATCTAGAGTCAGCCTTAAAGGAAGTCATAGGAGAGTACATGGCGCTGAGTCAAACAGAGGATCACCGGGAGGCACTACGTGCGTTTCTGGAAAAAAGGGAGCTGGTTTTCAAGGGCAGGTAACCGCACTAAAGCCCGGTTCTCTTTTCTCACGGCCCCGTCTGGAACAGGGGAATAGCGATAAATGGCGATTGAGGAGCAGCCTCATAATTCCTCACACGATAGATTTGTAAAAGTAGACTTTCACATACATACCCCGGAATCAAAATGCTACAGTGACCCTATGACCTCACCCGAGCAGATTGTAGATGCAGCCCTCGCCGCCAAACTGGACGCAATCGCTATCACCGACCATAACACATTCAGCGGCGTCGATGTCGTAAGGAAGGCAGGTCAGTTAAAGAGGCTGGTAGTGTTCCCCGGGATTGAGCTGTCGACAGAAGCTGGCCACTTCCTTGCCCTTTTCGATCACGAAGCTCCCGTCTCTCGGCTGGAAGATTTCCTCGACTATGTAGGGGTTAGCGTAGCGGGAATTGGGGATGGGACCATCCCCGTACGCGACGATATCAAGGATGTCCTTCGCAAGATATATGAGCGTGAGGGAATTGCTATCGCAGCCCATATCGATAGATGGCCAACAGGTTTCTCGCAGACCACCAGGAGCCGCCGGTTGAAGATGAAAATACATGGCAGCGAATATCTCTCCGCCCTTGAGATTACTCAGCCGCAGAATAAGGAGCTGTGGAACAGAGGGCAAGTACGGGATTACCCCAAGAGATATGCCTGCGTTCAGGGTTCGGATGCCCATGCCCTTGATGAGATCGGAAGGCGGCCTACATACATGAAGCTTCCCGGTCTAAACCTGAACGGGATAAGACTGGCTTTCAATGAATATGAGAGTAGAATAAGGTTCCCCGAGGAGATAGAAGGAAACAGCAAGAATATTACCCGCTATCAGTAATCATATTCGTTCAATCACTTCGAGTTATACACAAGTCTACCTGACAGTCACATCCCCATTAGATGTTCTGATGTAAAGCTCCGCATTCCCTGTACCAATCGTGCCTACGAGATGGTCTTCCCTCGTCAACGTAGCCGTTACTTCCAGTTCACACGTTACCATACCATTACTGGTCTTCGCATCCAGATTAACGCCAGGCGTACCCAGCAGTTCCACATCTACTTTGCCGTTGCTGGTAACAAGTCTGCTCCTTGACCCGTCCGTTATCTCTCCGCTGAACCAGATCTCACCATTGCTGGACTCAATATCGACCTCACCTTTGACATCCCATAAATCCACTGAACCATTACTGGTCGAGATTAAGCAAGTCCCTTCCATAGTGCCAATTTCTATAGCACCGTTACTGGTCGTTCCATTATACTCACCCTTCACGTCCATCAGCACAATCTTCCCATTGGACGTATTCATGACGCCGGAACCATTCATACCGCGCAGCTCAACAGCACCATTGCTGGTGTTAATATCCACGTAGGTACCGGCCGGTGCGGTTATGGCAATATCAGCAGCAGCGCTGCCGTAAAACCACCACTGCTTCGTTGCTTTAACATCAATTGTTATCGTGTCACCATCCTGGATTATCTCATATTGAACTCTGGGAGCATCCGTCAGCGTCGCCTCTACACGCACTTCGTTGTCAGTGCCAGCATTTATCTCGATGCCCCCGTTCTCGCTACTGACAACAACCGTGGGGGACACGCCGACGGTGAAGCTATCATCCTGATATTCCGTAGGGCCTACGCTGCATCCGGTGACTACTAATAGCACGGCGACTACAGCAACGGCAATGACGAGCGGCCCTGAGCCTGAAAAGACCCGCCGTCGGATTCCACGCACTTGAATTTCACCAAACATTTTCAGTCGCATTCTTTCCCCCTGATATAAAATGTATCAGTCGGTTATCCGTCACTACTGATATCTATTAATGGTCTTTGTGTCCAGGTTACGAGCATTCTATCATCAGGATTCCACAGGTGCAACAAAAGCCCTCTACCCATTATCAGTTGAATAAATATTTCCTGACCCGGTCAACTATTTCCCGGACGCCACTCAATTGATGATAAACCCCGCTAAACTGGTTATATAGCGCCAATGGGCCCCTTATCCCTGGTTCAAGGACAAATCTTTAGTGCCATCTTCAGGCAAGCCAATCGTACTCATTTACAATACAAAAGGGTTAAATGTCTATAGAAACTCAAAATTTTTAAGAGTGTAAGGCGACTGCGGAAACTGCAACTATGCCTGCAGTAAACGGCGAACTTTAGCGCACAAATACCAGTACCGGTCTCCATCTACGGGTAGTAATCTTGTGCCATCAACAAAGCTCGAAAAATGACCATTAAGGCTATGGAGTAACATGTGGCACCTGTGGTAATGTTGACTTGAGACAGGGGGATATAAGAGAGGCAACAGAGGAGCGATACAGATGTATTTACAGGTGGACATATACGAATGCGGCAGTAAACATATTCACGTCGTCTTGCGAGGGCAGGTCCAGGGAGAAGCTGTCTTCGGTGATTTCGACGTGTTTGCCGAATTCATTGAAGTCTGCCAGGATTTTATCAACAAACGTAGCTTGATACCCAGAGTCTTTCTAGATGCTTTCGATGATTCGGGCAATGCCTGTACGTAGAAAGACGAGAGGATAGCCATACAGATATCGATATTGTTCGCAATTATAGAAGCCGTGTATTTTTTGAAGATACCCGGCTTTTTTAATTGCGGCCTTAATCAAAGCCCGAACTGTGGAATTTTATTACGGATTTGGTACCTTACCCGGCAACAGGTTGTTTCTCGGTAACGATAGGAATCTCAACCACAAACTTAGCCCCCTCACCAGGCACACTCTCGACATATATCCGGCCCCCGTGACTCTCCACTATGCCGTAGCAAATACTTAATCCCAGCCCCGTACCCTTCCCTACATCCTTGGTGGTAAAAAACGGGTCAAATATCCTCTTCTGGTTTTCCTGTGAGATCCCCGGCCCATCGTCAATAAAAGTCATCCGGATAACATCGCCCATCTTCTCCGTTTTAACGTAGAGCCTGCCTCCCCCATGGGCATCTACTACAGCTTGCTTAGCATTATTGATGATATTCACAAATACCTGCTGCATTTGGTGAAAATCAGCCATTGTCATTGGAATCACGGGGTCCAGGTCCGTCGTCACGACTATGTTGCTTACCTTCATCGGGTAGGCGTAGAGTTCCAGGCTTCTCTCCACGGCTTCATTTATGGAAATCAGGCTCTTATCGAGCTTACGCTGATAAGCGAATGAAAGAAGGTTGCCTGTGATTTTAGAGGCGCGCTGCGCCTCCCTGTAGATAATTTCAACGTCATTCCTTGCAGTTTCATCCAGGTCGTTGCGGTCATTCAGAAGCTGGGCGAATGCCTGTACCGCGGCCAGAGGGTTATTCAATTCATGGGCTACACCCGCCGCCAGTTCGCCAACCGCTGCCAGCCGTCCCGTAAGCTGAAGCTGCTGCTCCATCTTCTTGCGGTCGGTGATATCTTCCATCATAGCGATGAAGAACAGCGGTTCCCCTCTGGCACCGCGAACGATAGAAAGATGCTGGTGCACCCAGATTACACCCCCATTCTTACAAATGTAACGCCTCTCAATATGGTATTGCTCGCGTTTCCCCGCCAGCATTTCCTTGAAAAGCGCCGAATCCTCCAACGCATCCTCCGGATGAAGGTACTTCCTGCCAGCCATGCTACGAAGTTCCTCCACACCGTAACCTATCAACCTTTGCCATGCGGGATTTATCTCTATAGGTTTCCCCTTCAAATCCACTAACACTATACCAAGTGCTGCTTCCTCAAATATCTTCCGGAACCGCGTTTCACTTTCCCTCAACGCCTCTTCTAATAGCTTGCGTTCCGTAATATCCCTTATAACCACTGATACCGCCGGTTTACCCTCATACTCCATGAGTCTTGCCCCAAACTCAACGGGGCACTCTGTTCCATCTTTTCTTGTCAGTACCGTTTCATACTGCGGAGGAACTACATCTCCGCGCTGCCTTCTGGCATGCACCCGCGCAAGCTCCTTGACTATCCCTGACGGCACTAAATCATGAATAGCCCTGCCAATCGCCTCCTCCAGGGTATAGCCAAACATCTCCGCAATTCTTGCGTTAGCAAAGGCTATCCTGGAGTCCTGAATCACACAATAACCATCATTCATCTCTTCGACGAAATGTCGGAATTTCTCCTCCGATTTCCTCAGGGCCTCTTCCACTTCTCTGCGCTCAGTTATGTCGCTGAAGGAAGAAATCACCTGGACAGGGTTTCCATTATCATCGGTAACAACGCCTCCGTGCACTTGAACATGCCTCTCTTCGCCATCTTTTCCTTTAGTGACCAGTTCTCCTTCCCAGATTCGTTTCTCCATCGTTGCCCTTGCATTCTCTACAGTAACTTCATCTAAATCCAGGAAAACCCGATAATTTTCCCCCACAAGCTCCTCTTTTTTATCCCAGCCCCACAGCGTCAGGCATGCCTGGTTCACGTATGTTATATTGCCTTCCATGTCACACATGGCAACAGCGCCCAGGGAGTTCTCAACGGCATTTTCCTTGATCCGCAGTTCCTCATCGGCCCGCTTGCGATCAGTGATATCGCAGAAATTGGCGACTATGCCTCCAACAACCTGATCATCCAGGAGGTTTCTGCCAACTACTTCAAGGGTACGCAAACTGCCATCGCTATGTCGGGCGCGTATCTCGGTGTGTATAGTAATACTTGGATTCTCAATCAATTTAGCGAAGAGCTCGGCCGCTTTCGGCACATCATCCGGGTGAACAAGCTCAAACGAGTTCTTACCGACACGCTCTTTGTATTTATATCCCAGCATATGTTGAAAGGATGGGCTTTCGTAACTGACCTTTCCATCCCCGTCAATAACTGCTATGGCATCGTGAGCATTTTCAATGAGAGACTGGAAATACTCCTCCCCGTGTCGCGATGACCTTGCCGCCCTTTTACCTTCAGCGATGGAGATGCCTCTCTGATGAGGCCTATTTCCCGCTTCTCTGCTGCTTTTCATCATTTACTATGCCTGTATCCACTATATGGACGCCCGAATGTATAATATAATCTACGGCTGAACAACCGGCCTTTCTCTTTAGTTCCCGCTCCGCGTGTTTTCTTTAAGTTTTTCCGGCAGGTCCGTCAAAATTCACCAGCAAGGCTTTTTATAAAAGGTTACTATCTTCATCAAGCATTAACTTTGCTGCTATCACGCTATCACAGCTTCATGGATTAATTCAATAGCCTTTCCAGCTTTTCCCAGCGGTAAGATAGTACTGCGGCGAATGAAAACACAGGATTACTTATGGCTGTCCAGCGGGGTTTATCGGCTTACCCGAGTTGCAGATGGCTGACGTAGGGTGAAGTTGATCAGGGGTTGGTTTAGGCTGATAATGCCGACTCTAGCTCTCTAGTCCCATCCTCTTCTTTTCCCTTTTCTCTTCTCTCTTCATAAAGTATAGAGAATAAATCTCTCTCAATCGGTACTGCCTCAATTCATGCAAACGCAAGAAAGCGCGCACATACTTCAGGCGCAGGCCGGGACAAATACCCCTCCCTATTGCTATGACTTGCATATACTTCCGAGTTGACTTTGTCCAGTAGTACTTATATGGCTCATCACCCCTGAGGAGATCAAACTCTTGCAGACCTCTCTCGATCGCATCCCGTATTACAAACATGAACTGCAGTTGCCCCACGCTGTACTTTGAATACCTCTGAGCTCGGCCGGCAGTCCCTGCGTAGAACTTGCCATTGTATATATAGCCAAACAGTGCGGATACCATTTCACCATCGACATCTAAATGAGAGAAATGCAGCCATCCTTTTCCCAGTAACCGAGTGGCTATGTCCCTGTAGAACTGCTTCGCCCCGGAATCGCGAAATATGCCTCTAATATTCACGGATTGCCAGCGCTCTTGATGAAGGTCAAAGAATTCAGTCAGCCTGTCATCAATATTGTCCACCGTACATTTTCGGAACTCAACGCTGTGTTCCTCTTCCAAAGCTCGAAGGCTCCGGCGGAGCTTCTGCCGCCTCCTTTGGCTTAACGAACTAAAATACGCATCCCATGTTGCGGGTAGTGATATATAAGGGGCCACAGTTGTTGCCCTTTCTTGAATGACCAGCTTCTCCGAAAGCAAAGACTCGTTCTCCCTCAGTGCGGCAATGAACCTACTTTCTTCTGGTACTAAGTTCAGCCTTAAGACTAGCCCGCTTCCAGCGATTTCGTTTTCTATATAGTCAAGTAGTGCAGCTACAGCTGTTTCCCTATCAATAACGGACATCAATCCCACGTAGTTATAATTTGCCGAGCCCATAGTCTCAAGTGCACGTAGCTTAAGTAACCCTATCCGATATTCTGTTACCTTAAGGGGAACAATACCTATAACCCGCTGCTCCCTCTCAATCAGCAACACGTTAAGCCTGTCCCTTCCGGCAAAGTGTCTCCACCATGTCGATAGCCATTCAAGCGTTAGATCTATTGAAACGTTTTCGCTTGTTTGCAGGAGTTCCTCCCAGACTGGCTCCAGCGCTTCAAGCTCACTTGGTTCTGTTACTACTCTTACATTTATGCCGCTCATCTCACAAAGCTATTGTAAGGATAGGGAATCAGTAGCAAGCGATATATAGGAGACACATTGTCTCAGCACCTGTAATGGCCATAGCATAGCGATAAATATAACGATCCTACTCATTCGATATCCCCATCTTCCCTTTCTCTTTCTCTCCACTCTTTCTCATACGACGCAGGCGCAAGCTCGACCTCAGACCATTTCGCAGAATGTCGTACATATGCAGGAATGCGCTCAGGAATTGCAGGTGAAGTCCAGTATAAAGACCTTTCCTCACTACTATAACCCGCATGTACTTTCTGGCCGACTTAGCCCAGTAGAACTTGTAAGGTTCGTCTCCTCTTGAGTAGTCGAATTCCTTAAGCCCTCTTCCAATCATATCTTCTATCAGGAACTTATCATGCAGATGCCCGATACTATACTCCGAATACCGTGTGTCACGGGCCGCCGCAACGGCATAGAACTTACAATTGTAAACATACCCGTACTCTGCGTTCGCCATCCTGCCGTCTATATTTAAGCTGGAGAAATGCAGCCATCCTTTTTTAAGAAACTGAGTTGCTATATCTTCATAGAATGCCCTCATTCCGGGGGCAGAGAACCAGCGACCGGTATTAACAGCTCCCCAGCGTCTCTGGTGAAGGTCGAAAAATTCGCTCAACATGTACTTCAGTTTATCCTCGTTACACTCCTGGAACTGAACGCTGTGCGCCTCTTGTAGAGATTGCGATGCTCGGCGGAGCTTCTGCCGCAGCTTCCTGCTGAGTGAATGATAGTATTCGTCCCACGTCGCAGGCAGTGCTACGTACGGCGCTAACGTCGTCACCCTCTCCTGAAAAGCCAGGTTATTCGAAAATAAATGACTTTCGCTACGCAACAGAGCAAGGATTTTGCTGTCTTCAGGTACCAGGTCCAGCAGCATAACAAGCCGGTTCTCGACCAGTTTATCTTCGAGGTAGGCTATTAGCGTGGTTATCGCTTCTTCACCATTTCCGGACCTCACTAGCCCAATGTAATTGCAGTATTCCGAGCCTATCGTCTCCAGAGCACGAACTCTGAGCAATCCTATTCGATATTCAGTCCTCATGAGAGGAACAATCCCAATGACCTGTCCCTGCTTCTCAATCAGTAATATATTCAGTTTCTTCCTTTCGCCAAAGTGCCTCCACCACGTCGATAGCCATTCATGTGTCAGATATATTGAATTATCACGGCCAACATCCTTTATAAGTTCATACCAGACCTCTGCCAGGGACTCAAACTCTCCCCGTTCTGTTACCACTCTAATCGTCGCGCTGCTCATTTCATAACTCTGCTACTACAAATGACCAATGGCAGGCATCAACGGCAGGGTATGTCGCTAGCGGACTAGCCCTGGTGTTCAGTCGGCAGAAGCGGCGTCTCTTTCCATAACTCCAACCATAGCAGTTTCAGGTAGCGGCCTCTGGCATATATCCTGGGGCCGAACCTGGCATGCGCTTTCTGAGATGAAATATTAGTTACATTTACCGCATTTCGCGACACCGTAATCCCCATTTCCCTCAGAAATTTGAATCTCTCGAAATAGCCGTAAGCCATAAGGCCCCTGCCCCTGTATTCAGGTACCGTCTCGGTACCACCGGTGCATGCTTGATTTTTTGAAAAGTCCACTTCGTATGGTATGAAGTCAAAGGAGTTTTTGGCCTCCTTGTTAAGTGCCACCAATCCTATATGTACGACCTCATCACCAACAAAAACGCAGAAGGCAATCGCTCCTTTATCCAGTGATTTTCCGGCATATACGAAACGATGACGGAAGTCACATCCAATAGCCGCCGCCAGTTCATCAGCTTCTTCGTTGTTGTGAACGATCCTGAATGTGAAATCCTGGATTCGAGGCATGAAGTCGGCCTCATTCCTTTCATGCAGCGCATGTTCATAGAGATAATAATGGCCATATAGAAAGAGCCGGCGTCTTGTGAAATCAAAACCGCGCTCGAGAACTGTTATCAACCCATCGCTCTGAAAAATATCCCTCGCCCTGTTTAGCATTGAAACCAGTTCAGATATCATGTTACGACCACAATCATGGGATCTGTCTCCTCTCTCCAGCGGCCGAGCCGATAACGAGCCATCGCGAGCAGCAGGCAGCAAACAGTAACACTATTCAGGCTATATCCGCTGTAATTACCCGCCATCACGTTTCACAGCCTTCACCGCAACATAGCGTCCTGTTAAAAATTTTGTTCTTCTTTCTCCCAACCTCTCAAGTGAATCAAGCCCCTTGCGGATAAAGTCATCAAACCTACCCCTGCCCAACCTGCGTAAAGAGCGTTCCAGCAACGTAACCAGCCCGTCAGGATGCGGGCAGTGATATATAGCCGTGCTTTCTTCCACCGTGAGTCCGACTCCCTCCAGAGCACGTCTCAGCCTGGCGGGTGACAGAGTCTTACCAATATAGTAAGGTGCTAACCCCAGGCGCATCCACAGGCTGATAAAAATGTATGGGGGGTAGGTCAGGTTGCTTTTATTATCCATGGTAAGTATGAGAGTGCCCCCAATTCGGAGAACACGCCCAAGTTCTTCTAAGGCCATCGCTATGTGTTCTTCTTTGGGAAAGTGGTCCAGGGTGGAGTCGGAGATGATGAGATCGATAGAATTAGCTTTCAGAGGGAGATGCCTGACATCGCAGCAAATGAATCTACCTGCATCCATACCGATGTCTGTGACCCGTCTCTCAGCCCGGCCTACAACTTCTCGGGAAACATCCATACCGATTACATTGCCGTTGAGCTGGATGATATCGAATAAGAATTGGACCTGACCAAAAGCCTCCTGAAAGAGATCGGTCTTCAGAATACGCCCTGCGCTTACTATATCCGTCCATTTCGCCACCAGCGCGAGATAGGTCTTTCTGGTGTGCTCAGCCGATAGGTCATAAGAAGAACTTTCCGCGAGCTTTCGCCTTGCTATACGGTCCCAGTATTCAGCCCCGTTGCCCGACATAATCCGCCCTCATATATCCAAACCAAGGCCACATTGTCATAGCTGCCGTGGACTTAAGCATATCAAGCCCCGATTTCGAGTCAATTTCTGCACAGCGTTACGATAGATTCTGAGGCCAAACTCCCGCCGTCGGACCGAAATTCGCACCAGTTTGCCACCATTCTGGCATTAGACAAGAGGTAAGTCAACAATAGGACGAAGCCATACTAATGAAGTGCCGCCCGGGTAAGAGAATACTATTGAGCATGTGTAATTGACGGCATGGCAGTAACAGAAGATAAAATATCGCTAATATGTGTCGATCGGAACACCCTGTCTGTGAGGTATCGTCTAGCTAAATGTAGTATCGCTCGCAGCCTGTGTTAACCCTCTCCCAATAACGGCGTTATCGTCTCCAGCAACGATGGGTATCTCAACCACGAAAGTTGCTCCTTCGCCAGCCTTGCTCCTGGCATATATGCGGCCACTGTGACCTTCAACGATGCCATAACATATGCTCAGACCCAGACCCGTTCCCTTTCCCACGTCTTTCGTGGTGAAGAAAGGGTCGAATATGCTCTGCATGTTATTCTCCGAGATACCGGGACCGTTATCGGTAAAGGTTATCTGAACCACTTCTTCCGCGCTCTGTGTCCTAACACAAAGCCTTCCCCCACCGTGTGCTTCTATCATCGCCTGTTCTGCGTTTTTCATGATGTTTACGAAGACCTGCTGTAGTTGATGGGGGTCAGCCATGGTCAGCGGAAGGTTACTTTCGAGTTCCATCACCATTTCAATATTGCTGGACTTCATACGATAAGCGTGCAGCTCCACACTTTTTTCAACTATTTCATTGACAGAGATGAGGCGTTTCTCAGGCGTATTTCTGCGGGCAAATGACAGCAGATTACCCGTTATTTTAGAAGCGCGTTGCGCCTCCCTGTAGATAGTCTCCACATCGCCCTTTACTGTTTCATCCAGGTCCTTCCTTGACGCCAGAAATTGAGCAAAGGCCTGTATAGCAGCTATAGGATTGTTCAACTCATGAGCAACGCCCGCCGACAGTTCACCGACCGCAGCCAACCTGCCAGCGATTTGAAGCTGCTCCTCCATCCTCTGCTTTTCCTCCTCCGCCAGCTTCAGCTCGGTGACATCTCTACCTATATAGATAGTGCCCTGCAGCTTTCCCTCCTTATCCCTCATCACCGCCCTGGATAAAGATATGGGAATACTTTCACCGGCCTTCGCCCTGAAACTCGTCTCTACCCTGATAATACCGGTCTCCGTAGAGCCCTCAGGTTCTATGCCTTCGAAAATATCTTTCATTTCGGCTTCTTCAGTAAAAATGATTTCCAGCCGCTGTCCGACCAATTCACTCTCTTCATACCCCAGCATTTTCAACGTCGCCTGATTGGCCAAAGTGATCCTTCTATCCAAGTCGACCAGGAGCAGCGAATCCGGCATCGTGGAAATAATACCACCTGCGGCAGTTGCCGGAGTTATCGCGAACAGCTTATATCGCCACATCGCATAAACGGCAAAAGCACACACGATTGTAAATACAGATGTAGTTAAATCGGGAATTGTGACCTGGAGCAATGGAAACAGCCAATCGGTTATTATCCCTGTAGCTATAACAATAAGAAAACCAGCGAATATATACTTGGCCTGCTGTTTCTTGTTGTGGTCCGATTGCTTTAAGTAATACAGCAAGCATAAATACACTGACAGAACCCCAAGGCCATAAGTCCAAAAATAGCTGATGTTATATACGAGAGAGCTTTCAGGGATAGTGTAAGTCCACCCCCAGTACTCCCTGGCCGGTTCTCCTCCCATAAGATTTGTAGTGAATGACAAGATGATGAACATCAACGCCGGGGTATACATGAAAAGATAAACCAGCCTGCTTTTAAATGCCTTGGATTCCTCCGTGAATATCAGAACAAAATGCAGTAGTAGAGGCGGTATTATATAGACAAGACTATTCAGCTTCAGCCAAAAATCGGCTGTCGCAAAGTTATCCGCTTGACGGTACACGAATTCTGTGAATGACCAGAAAGCAAGAGATACGCATAGCGCCATAAAAATCCTGTTCAAGGGCTTTCGCGTGTCCCGGAGGTAGATGAAGCTACCCAGAATGAAAACAACTGCGCAGGAAAGCAAGGAAAGTAGAGCAAAAGAGTTCATAATAAGTCATCTCTCGCGAACTTTGTCTGCTGTAAAATAGTAGTATGCGCACATTATAACCAAACGCTAGCATAGCTATCATCTGGCGTAAATGGTCATTTCTTGCCAGCTAAAGATAGTGAAATAGTACTGCACCTGTCGGATAAAAGGCGCCTCTGCCATACAGCCCGGCACTCAGACATATTTGCCAACCATTATTTCTGATTTACAAGTGTCGAGCTAAGCACGTCGAAAAGGAGTATTTGAGATGTCGAATATGCAGCAAGGTGGTAGAGCTGTCCTACCAGAGGTCAAGCCCCTTTAATCCCTACGTGGACGGTAGCTACGCCCAGGGTGAGGCGGTAGATTTCCACTTCACGCAGGCCCTCTTCTTCCATAAGCCCCTTGACCGCTTCCGGAGACAGGCTAACCATGATGGAATTGGGCAGATAGGTGTAGGCTTCTCTGTTGCCAGATATGAGTCTGCCGATATAAGGCACTATATGGAACAGGCTGAAGTAATGCAGTGCCCTGGCAAGCAAAGACTGAGGTCGCGTAAGTTCCAGGGACACAACCCTACCTCCAGGCTTTACAACACGGGCTATTTCCCGAAAGGCAGCACCTATGTCAGGGATATTCCTTAAGCCGAATCCAATAGTTACATAGTCAAAGGTATTTTCGTGGAAAGGCAATTGTAGGGCGTCGCCAAGCACCAACTCGATTAAGCCTCCGCCCGGGGAAGCGGTGAATTTGGCTTTAGCCTTCTGCAGCATACGTGGGCAGAAATCCAGGCCTACCACCATGCTTTCACCATCCCGCCGTGAGAGGTGCCGCGCGAGCTCTCCGGTACCCGTGGCAACATCAAGAGCAAGTGCACCGGAATTAGTACCGCACTTAGACGCTGCGAACCGCCTCCACGATCCATCACGTCTGAGGCTCAGCAGACTATTGACAGGATCATAGTAATCCGCTATAGAGGCGAACATCGCTCTCACATTAACGGTTTTACCTTCCTGTATATCTCCAGACACTGTTTATTTACCTCGGGTACAACTGCCGCCCCGGGAAGCAGGTCTTATTGAGCACCAGCAGCATCGCAGCCTAAAGCCTGAGGCTATTTTTCGGGCTAACCGTGTATAGCACCGGAGAATCAAATATACGGTCGCAGCGGGACTATTTTATCGAAGCGCGCCGGAGTAGCCATCAGGAGTATTGTTAACCCCGGCTTGATGTGTAAATGCCTACCTCTTCCCATCATTCAAGCGTCAATGTTGTGCCAGAGTTATTCTGGAAAAAGACATCGCCGAACTCCCTCGCCAGCGCAGCCGCGGAGTAGAAGCCTGTGCAATGGGATACCCCAAGCCTCTGCAAACCCAACTCCTTTAACTCGTCAGCGGTTTTCTGGACGCGTTCCGGCGAAGCAACATGCAGGTGCGTGCCGCCTATTATGGTATGGATATATTCCCCACCGGTAATGCTCTGGACATGGCGTACAGTGTTCACGATGCCGCGGTGGGCACAGCCCGTAATCAAGGCGAGCCCCTGTTCAGTCCTGACTGTAATGGCAAGATCATCCGTAAGTGGGTCCGGCACCATCTCGTCCCCTACCTTCAGACAGAGCCTGTCGTCGATCTTTTCGTAGTCCGTGGTCATCTCGACTTCGCCGGTGGTCATTATGTCATCACCTATCTTATAAGGCTCCTTGGTGAGGGTAAAGGAAGCGCCATGGTTTTCCAGTTCCTCTCGCATGAAAGGTATTCCCGCATAGCGCTCAAGTTCGCCGAACACGACATACTTCGGTATCCATATATCAGGATGAGCGACAACCTCGACATTACCTGTTCTCATCAGCACGTCGCGCAGGCCACCGGTATGGTCCACATGGGCATGGCTGAGCACTATCGTATCCACGGTAGAAAGGTCGATCCCCATAAGGTCGGCATTGTGCACTGCCGAAATACTCATACCGGTATCCAGCAGGACCTTACGGTTCTCGGTCTCCACCAGGATGCTCAGCCCCCACTCAGCAAGAAAGCCGAGTTGAGCGGTATTCTCACTCAACGTAGTGATTCTAACTGACATTTTTCACCCCCCTGACAGGAAGTATAGCACCACCATGCATCGGCCTCAAGGGTGAAACACCGGCGCTAACGTTAAAGGGACACAGCGCGGACGGTCTTCAAAAACCTGGCAATCCAGGGTAGCCTAGAGCAGATGCTCCAAACCACCCACAATTCTCGGATAGACTCCATGCTGCGCCTCTACCATCTATGCCAACCAGCGCTAACGTGAAAGTGAAGGAGTCTCCAAACGGTAGCGACCGCTATCGATAGGAAATATCTCCCTCAGAGGCAAGGTAAAGCCAACCTCGACAGCGACGAAACCATATTTACTCCGGATGCTGTCGATAGCCTTATTCAGCCTTCTCTGTTTTTCCATCCAGGGATCGAACATGTCGAGTTGCCTTCCCTCGGTCAGGTTTGACACCCCGATGCCAATAAGCCGCACCGGAGTATTCCTTTGCTCAAGCGCTTTATCCATCAAACTGCACCCGACCTGAAATATAATCCCGTCAGCATCTATACCATCTCGCAAAGAGCGGCTTCGAGTGATCGATTCAAAATCAGCATACCTCAGCTTCAGTGTTACACACCTGGCCTGTTTGCCCTGAGCGCGTAGCGCTCCTCCCACACGTTCACAAAGATAGTGTAGAGTCGCCCTGAGGAAAGTGCGATCCAATGTATCCTCGGCAAATGTGCTTTCACGACTTATAGATTTGGCCGGAGCGGGGAGTTCCAGCCTCCTGTTATCAACCCCGTTAGCATATTGATGTATAACGTCACCATGCACCCCAAAGCTCTGCTTCAGCAAATTAAGCGGCAGCCGGGCAAGATCGCCTATGGTTATGATACCCATTCTCTTCAGCGTCCTCTCAGTCTTCGGTCCAATGCATGGGAGTTTATTGACAGACAAAGGTGCGAGGAAAGTACGCTCCTCCCCGGCGGCAACTTCAATCAGTCCATCGGGCTTGGATTGGTCAGAGGCAACTTTAGCTACTACCTTCGAGCTCGCAATCCCAATCGAGGCAGTCAGACCCAACTCTTCACTTATCAGCCTCTTTATCCTCAGCGCAGTTTCCCTGACGGGCCCATAGAGCGGTTCGAATCCGGTCAGGTCGAGAAACGCCTCTTCCAGCCCCAACGGCTCAACATCAGGCGTAAACTCAACAATAATATCCATAAATCTCGCCGAAGCATTGCGATAGCGAGAGAAGTCACCCCTGAGAAAGATAGCATGCGGGCAGATGCGCCGGGCAGCCGATAGAGACATTCCAGCCTTTAGCCCATATCCTCGCGCCTCATAGGAAGCGCAGGCAACCACACCTCGCCTGTTGGGATCACCGCCAACCACCACCGGCTTACCCCTCAGCGTTTGATCGAGTGTCTGTTCTACCGAGACAAAAAAGGCATCGAGGTCAACATGCAAAATACGCCGAACCATTTCCCGTTCCTGAATGAGCACATATGTTCTTGTCTCAATTATATAATCCTCTTCACCATTGTCAAGAGACAAGCATTGATTTACCCGATAAGAATAGATATACTAGCAACCAAAAATCATACTAGACGGGAGGTGAGATAATGTCAGAGGTAGAAATCGGTAAAGTAAGCACGTTCTTTGCCCGACCGGTGGTGGCAGGCATAGATTTAACCTCAACACTCAAGGCGGGGGATACAATTCATATCAAGGGACATACTACCGACGTCGAACTTACAGTAGAGTCGATGCAAATCGACAACGTGGATGTGCAGCAGGGCAACGCAGGGGATTCCATAGGAGTCAAAGTCCCTGACCGGGTACGGCCTGGCGACCACGTTTACAAGATCACTTAACAGAGTGTCAAGGCAATTTGAGGATACTCACCGCCTGGCTTCTCACGGCTATTAAGAGCCTGCTATTGCTTTACCCAGGTTTGCCATCTCTATTGCGTTTACCGCAGCCTGAGAGCCGTAATTGCCTGACTTCGTCCCTGCCCTCTCTATGGCCTGTTCCAGGGTATCAGCAGTGATAACACCCAGGATGATGGGCAATCCGGTATCCAGTCCCACCTTAGCTATACCCTTGCTAACCTCAGCGGCAATATAATCAAAGTGCGGCGTTCCACCGCGGATCACGGCACCGAGACAAATCACCGCATCGTATCTTCCAGACTCGGCCATCTTCTTTGCGATTAGAGGTATCTCGAAAGAGCCGGGAGTCCAGGCTATGTCTATATCCTTCTCTTTAACACCATGGCGAGCCAGTGTATCCTGCGCTCCCTCCAGAAGCCTGGCTGTTATAAAGTCATTGAACCGCGCTATCACGACCCCAAACTTTAACCCCTCTCCCAGCAGCTTGCCTACGTATTGTTTAGCCACCATTTGCCTCCTCCTAGTTTCATTCATCCAGCTTCAGCAAATGTCCCATCTTCTTGCGCTTGGTTTCCAGGTACCTGCGATTTCTCGGGTTCGGCTTACAGATAATGGGCAATGTCTCCACAACCTGCAGCCCATATCCTTCAAGTCCGATTACCTTCCGCGGGTTGTTTGTAAGCAATCTAAGGTTGCGTACACCGAGGTCGGCCAGTATTTGAGCGCCTATACCGTAGTCTCGGATATCGCTCTCAAAACCCAGCGCCTCATTGGCTTCCACAGTGTCCATTCCCTGGTCCTGTAGGGCATAAGCCTTAATCTTGTTGTGCAAGCCGATACCTCGTCCTTCCTGACGCATGTAAAGAAATACACCGCGCCCCTCATCGGCGATGGCTTTCATAGCGAGGTCAATTTGCTCTCCACAATCACAGCGCAGACTATGGAACACATCGCCGGTAAGGCACTCACTATGTACGCGGACTAACACAGGCTTATCGCCGTCCAGTTCACCCTTGATTAGAGCAACATGCTCATCGGGATCGATTGTGCTTTTATAGGCTACCGCCAGGAAATCCCCATACCTCGTCGGTAAGCTTGCCTCTGCTACCCGGTGTATCAGCTTATCATGCATGCGGCGGTAGGCAATTATCTGTGCCACACTAATTATCTTTATATCATGCTCAGCCGCCATTGACTCCAACTCCGGTAACCGTGCCATCGTGCCGTCCTCACTCATCACCTCACAGATAACACCAGCCGGATATAAACCAGAGATCCTCACCAGATCTACTACCGCTTCAGTGTGACCGGCCCGTACCAGAACGCCGCCCTCTCTTGCTCGAAGAGGGAACATATGGCCGGGACGGGATAAATCTTCAGGCTTGGTGGCAGGCCCAATGAGAGCGTTTACGGTAGCTGCGCGGTCATGGGCCGAGATGCCCGTAGTCACATCATGCTTGGCCTCAACAGACACAGTGAACGGGCTGGCAAACTTCGAGGTATTATCATTAACCATCATGGGAATTCTCAACTCATCCAGCCTTTCCCCGGTCATAGCTATACATATGAGTCCCCTGCCATATCTTGCCATGAAGTTGATCGCCTCCGGTGTAACGTTCTCCGCGGCGATTGCAAGATCGCCTTCATTCTCCCGACCCGCGTCATCAACAATAATCAGGAACTTCCCTGCTCTTATATCTTCGACCGCTTCCGGTATCGTCACCAGCGCCATTTCCAATCCTTTAACGTCTATTTTGTTAAGAAGCCATGCTCGCCCAGAAATTCAAGGTTTATGCCTTGTTTGCTTCCCTCTGTCATCCTTTCCTGATATTTAGCCATTATGTCAACTTCCAGATTCACTACTTCACCGGGTCTCTTTCGACCTAATGTGGTGTGTTCCTGTGTATGTGCAACTAAAGATACTGCAAATGAGTTCGCACTTAAACGAATGATGGTAAGGCTTATACCGTCTACTGCTATATACCCTTTCTCAACCAGGTATCGTATTATATCCGACGGCGCATCTACCTCCATCAAGACTGCATGGCCCTCCGGTATCATCGAAACGATTTTCCCTGTACCATCCACATGCCCCTGTACAAAGTGTCCGCCAAAACGACCATCTGCCGCTAGCGCACGCTCCAGATTTACGCCCTGACCGGCAAGCAGGGCCCCAATATTAGTACGGCGCTTAGTCTCATCCATCACATCTACTGAGAAGCTATCACCGGTCATAGCAGTGACCGTCAAGCAAGCCCCGTTTACACTAATGCTGTCGCCCAATCTCGTACCCTTAAGTACCTCAGTAGCCGCTATTGTAAGCCTCCCCGGCTCCATCGACTTAACTTTGCCTATCTCTTCGATAATTCCTGTGAACATCTCCCGCCCTGATCCCTCTATATCCCTCTTCCAGCGTTGTCCTTAGAACTGTTGCTGTCCCTTCAATTACCTGTGCAGCACCATCAAGTTAACGTAATTCTATCATCTCGTTCATTTAGGTGCAACTATAGACAATATTGAGGGCTGCCTGCGGCAACGCCGCAGGCAGCCCTCCTCCAAACACGCGGTCAATAATACTGACGCCTTCCCTATTGTAACGCGTACACCATCTGTACCGTGACGCTTATCTCCGTCTCCCCGACACTGATGGGAGTGGTAGCCCCGGCGCTTTCAGCATCAACGTAGTACTTCATATCATAATCTATGGCAGGTACCGTGCTGCTCATATCGCTGATATACACCGGCTTCCCCAGCGTGACATTGGCTACGGAAGCTATCTGATCCGCTTTAGCCATAGCGTCAAGGATGGCTTTCTGTCTGGCCTCGTCGTAATAGGCGTCTGAATCATCAACTGTGAAGCTAATTCCCTGGACACGGGTCAAATCCCCGGCTGCCGTAGTCACAGCATCTATTATGGTGCCTGTTTTATCGATTTCCCTGATCTCCACCGTTATTATATTGGTCACCTTGTAACCAATAGTAATCTGCTCCCGGTAATCATCGATCCATTTCGTCACCGGTGAGATATCGTACCACTGGGTCTGGATGTCCTTCTCAGCGATACCGTTCTCAGTAAGCACAGCCATTATCTCGGCCATTGCAGTCGCAGCGTCGCTCTGTGCTTCTGTAACATTATCTGCCTGAGCCTCAACCCCCAACGTGATAATAGCAATATCGGGGACTACCGTTACCTTTCCCGTGCCTGTCACCCAGATTCCTGTCTGCTGAGAGCTATCACTTGCCAGTAAAGCCATCACTTCCTGCGTAGACCATGATCCCTGCCCGACTTCGGTACTCGCATTTCCTTCGGACGAACAGCCCGGTAATAAAAATGCAGCTACCAGAACCAGACCTAGAACCAGAAACAGTCCCTTCTTCATTCCTTTACCTCCTCTTTCTATTGTCCCACACAGGGACGACAGGTATATTTATCCATGCCATCCATTCAGAAATGTTTCTCCATTTATCCCACCTCCGATATCGAATATATACCGCTTCAAACACACAACCGCGCCGGCTTTTCAAATCCTTTCCTCAAAGGAATTAAACATCGCTTACGGATGATAAACTTCCCACGACCTTACGGTCGGGGTTTTAGCCTATTTCAAACTTCGTTTGCCCTGCATCTTTTTTACCTTGTGCGTCTATATACGCGTGTATCATTGCTTCGTTGATTCCAACCGT
>Ga0180432_10003322_pt1 | contig 23098 bp, 24 predicted proteins | sample SS_ome_10_FD_132414 | JGI IMG/M metagenome (GOLD analysis project Ga0180432, IMG submission 132414) | Hypersaline lake sediment archaeal communities from the Salton Sea, California, USA - SS_1_MS_2 metaG | ecosystem: Environmental > Aquatic > Non-marine Saline and Alkaline > Hypersaline >... | reverse complement strand
ACTTCATCTCACTAATTGATCTTTCAACTGAATGGTATCTGAAGCGATTTCCCCAAACCTTGGTGGCTGCGCAAAAAGTACATTTGTAGGGGCATCCGCGAGATGTTATGAGATTAAAAGCACGCTTGCCTCGAATGTGGACAGCGGGATAGTATTGAGTCGGATCAAATATCTCGTATTTGGGTAATGGCAAAACGTCAAGATCTTTCAGAAATGGCCTGGCAGGGTTCTTATGTATCCCTCCATTCCTGTCTTTGTAATACAGCCCCAGCACATCTCTGGGCTCTACCCCCTTATTGAGACACTCAACAAGCTCTCCAACGGTGATTTCACCTTCGCCGACACATACGAAATCAACGGCGGGATGCTTGATTATCATATCGGAAAAGATCGTCGCATGAGGCCCACCCAGTATTACCCTAGTGGCCGGCCTCCTATCTTTTATCATACTGGCTATCGCAAAGCACCTGTTCACGTTTGATATATAGGTCTGCATTCCAACCAGGTCAAACTGGCCACGATCAACGTAATCCAAGATTTCCTCAACAGAAACTGTCAGGCATTGATAGTCCTTGAATCGGACTTTACATCCGGCCTCTTCGAATGCGGAATAAATATAGGCCAATCCCAGTGACGGCATATTGGTGGCGACCGTCTTGAGATTGGCGTAATTCTCCTCAATAGTCATAGGCGGCATCATAAGCAGTACTTTGAGCATATGGCTCCCTCTAGCTTAAAGCCTTCTGATCTGCGCTGCGCATAACAGTCACAATACAGGTTCGGTCACTTGCGTCTAGTCCGGTGTGTATGGGCAGATTGATTGCGCTTTCCATAGCCAGGCGTGAGGCAGGATAGCGCTCCGTCGCATACTGACGATAAAGCGCCATCTCTGGGACTACATAGTCAATGAGTTGTCCTAGTTCAACTCCTGCTTGTCGTAGAGTCCTCAGCCAACGACAACGATCACGCGCCAAGATGACATAGTGCGAGTAAGTCGCGCCTTCTACAAGGGGCGGCAGCGTCAACTCGTCCACCTGACATAATCGCGTGTCATAGTACTGAGCACTCCCCCGCCGACGGCGGATAATCTCTGGATACTTACTCAATTGGATCAGTCCCACTCGGGCTTCCAGTTCTATCATCCGATCCAGGTAATCCGGCGGGAAGTGAATCTGATCGTCGAGATGATACGCCTTGGTCAGCCGATCTAACAGTGGCGTCTCCTCCTGCATCCAGTTGACCAACCCGTAGATACGTTCGTCGAAAGCCGGATAGACCGCCAGCAGATAGAGCAAACGACGGATGTGCTTCAGCAAACCCGGTCGAACAAAGTGCTCGTCCCGAAAGGCGCGTAACTTTTCATACAACTCCGGGTCGTTCGTCGTGATCATCCCACCGAATATGGACGTCATCGTCTTGCTGATGTTTAGGCCAAAGAGGGCCACGTCTCCCTCGTTGCACACCAGCTTCCCCTGCCAGCGCGCGCCAAAGGCGTGAGCGCAGTCCTGAACGACCCATATCTTGTGGCCCAGCCGCGCCTCGGCGGCGCGCATGATCTCGTTCAACCGAACCACGTCCAGCGGATAGCCAAACAGATGGGTGGCGATGATCGCCCGCGTGCGCTCGTTGATCGCCGCTTCCACCTGATCCAGGTCCATATTGTAATCGTAGAGCGTGATGTCCACAAAGCGTGGGGTATTGCCGCTGAGCACGATCGCGTGCGCCACCACCACGCAGGTGTAAGCCGGTATAATGACCTCGGCCTCTTCAATTCCCAACGCTTTGAAGAACGCCCACAGGCCACTGCGTCCGTAGGGGAAAGCAAGAGCATACCTGGCCTCGAAAGCACGGGCAAAAGCCTCCTCAAAGCGAGCAACGGCTCCTTCTTGGCGGCGTAGCGCAGCCAGCAACTCTTCTCTCCCTAGGTAAGGTTTAATTCGCGGAATCATGTGCTACTTCCTGGCTTCGATAACCTGGTAGAAGCCCCATACATTCTTTGTGCAACGATCAATCCAGGCTAGAGCGGGCTCGAACGAGCGCAGGATAGATTGAACGTCGGCTAGCCGCCGGAAACCAGGCAGGTGATTCGAGATGCGGATCTCACTAAACATGCCGAATAGCCGCCGAGCTTGCCGATTCGAAAACGCCTTCAAGATCGGCACACCAAACAACTCCATCAGAGCAGTTCCTGAAACATCACCCTCGTGCTGTCGGTTTCGCAGACTCTCAAGCAGTGTATCATGCTTCCCAGCGACGCAATCCACCAAGCGCGATGCCTCACGTAACATCCGCGTCATCCACCACTTGGGATTGCCCGAACGATAAAGCATAACAACTGAGACCCCGCCAGGTTTCAACACACGATAGATCTCGCTGACCCCAACTGCAGTGTCAGGCGTGTGATGCAGCACACCCAGTGAGACCGCCATGTCAAAGTGACCATCTGGAAAGGGCAACTGTTCCGCATCGGCTTGGACCAGATGTGTCGATTGCGTTGCGCCCAGTTCTACAGTGCCAGCCTTGGCCTTCTGTAGCGACCGAGACGACATATCAAGTCCATGCACTATGGCACCATTGCGAGCCAGGTAATTGAGTGTTGGACCCTGACCACACCCAACCTCAATCACCCTCAGACCAGTACAATCATAGGTATCCAGAATTTGGAACATCTCCGGTTCCGTACACTGGTACCAAGCCATGAACTCTTCATAACTTTGCCACCTTCCACCGCATGGATTCGCATCCCAAAAGGCCTGTCCCTCCTCCTTTTGCCAGTCCAGGGTTTGCGGTACTGTCTCAACCATGTGACGTTAGCCTCTTAGCCCACAGTTCAAGGACACTGAATTCGTAGTCCCCAGCCAACATCGTCAACGCCTGCTCGAACAAAGCTTTCTTCTTCTGCAAAGGTGTCCTCAGCGCTTGCGGCACATACACCCCCTTGCCCTTAGGCACCTGGCCCTCCAAGTCTGGGTGGCTGTAATCCACAAAGTCCGATAAGTGAAACTGATACTGAATCGGCCACCTCAACGCTTTGAACATTCGATAGCAAATCCTGAATAACTCCAATCCGGTCGCCAGCAGGAACGTGGCGAAGAAAGGCAAGCGCACTATTGGCACCACGCTTACCGGAAACTCAATCAGACCATCATCCCCGCGTCGGCCCAGGCTATCCTCCGCCGTATGATAGGGCTGCGTCGGTGCCAGCATATAACGCAGGTGGCCCAGCGTCGTGCGTTCTCCTCCCGAACGGCCGCTCGTGCTGCGCCAGTGAAGGAACTTGAGCAACGGGTTGAGTGCCGACGGGAACAGCGACGAGTCATACAGATACCCACGTCGCTTGAGAATCGGCAATACGTCGTCGCTGACATTCCAGCCCGGCGCGCGAAACCCCACCGGCCGCCGGCCGGTCACTTGCTGGCACATCTCCTCCATGCCGGCGATCTCGGTCTCTTTCTCCTCGACACTCAACAACCTGAACCCCTGCGCGTGGGTGAGCGTGTGATTGGCGATCTCATGCCCTTCAGCGACCACAGCTTTGATGTAGGGAACGTTCTGGGGCTGTTGAAAATCCGTACCGACCATAAACAGCGTGGCCTTGATCCCAAACGGCTCCAGAAAGCGACAGAAGTTCTCCAATCCCATGCGGAACTCGCCGTAGGTGTAGCCGCCTTCCCGCCGCAGACCATACCCCTTGTAGATCGAGGCCAGCGTGTCCACGTCGCACGATATGGCCCCCTCAAGCATTGGCAGCCTCGATTACGACCCGCACGTCCAAATGATTCTGTCGGTTCAAACGCTCCACGTCAATCCGAGGCGCGGGCAACGGCTGGCCCAATTGCCGCCCCTCAAAGTATCCGGCCGAGGCCATGTGGATACCGACGAACCTGCGCCCGAACTCTAACCAGGCCACCTTCAGCCCCGGCGATTTGGACACCCTGTCCTCCACCACGACCCGTCCGGCCTCGAACCGCACCCTGCGCCGCAACTGCACACCATACCGCCGCTTGCCGCTGATCAAGAGTCGCACCAGTCCCCGTTTGACCAGGTTGCCCAGCCACACACTGCGCATCACGGTCAGATTGAGCAGACGCAGCACCACGAACCGGAACGGCGTCGGCAGCGAATGTAACATTCGGTAGAAATCGGCGCTCAGTGTAATCTCGTCCTCGCCGACCGTGCACGCTCTGTCCAGCACGGTCATCTGCGTCGTGACCAGCGTGCCGTCTGCCAGCCGCCCAACGTACCCGCCATCGTCCCACAGCGCGCGCCGCTGAGGCTTGTCGAACACCTTGAGCACCCCGCCGTTGGACGCGCCCAGAACAGCATAGTACCGCCCCGTTCCCCGGACGTAGAGACCCGCCTGGGGAAAGTCTCGCCGCACTTGCGACTGCGCCCAGGGCAGAGGGGGCGCGGTCGCTTTCTCCTCAAGCACGCCGGGCTGCAAAGCGCAGAGGTAATTCGAGAGCAATGGCGCCAGATTGCCCGTATCCACATCCCGCAGCGTCACCGTATGACCGGCGCAAATGGAACGGCACATCGCCTGAGTGACGGAAAGCGCCATCGGAAACTCTCCGCTCAAGAGAGCCAGCCCCCCCGGATAGAAAATCGCCGTCCGGCGTGAACCGTACTCACCGCCAAAAGTGCCATCGGGATGGACAAAGCAGGCGATGAACTCGACGGCCCGCTCCAGCGCCTCCCGCAGCGCCTCTCCGCCTATCTTCCGATAAACCTGCGCCAGGTAGTACAAGCAGAGTGTCTGATAACCTGGGTCAGCTCCCTCGTACTCCAGGAACCAACCCTCGGGCGATTGATGCTCCAGAATGATCTGGAGAATCACCTTGACCCGCTCCCGATAGCGCGTCTCGCCGAAATGCTCAGCGCTGACCAGGAGCGACAGAGCAGCCCCGGCCAGATGATTGGCAATGTGCCCGTGCGCCTCGCCGTGCTCGCACAGAAAATTCGCCGCTCGCCGCAGGCACTGCTCGACGTCGCTGCGCGTGTCGCCATCGGCCTCGTCCGCCGCCAGCTTGAACGCCTCAAAAAGAGGATAAAGCAGGAATGCCGTGGCGCCAAAGCTGTGCTCGTTGGGGAAGGCCTGGTCGAAGGAACCATCCCGATGCTGAATCCCGGCGCTATATCGCAGTCCGGCCAAGATAGCGGAGCGGAGTGCGGGGCTGTGGTAATACTCGCTGCCCGGATCGGCGTAAAGCACCGCCAGCGGATAGACGTTGCGCTGGAAAGTAGACTCCGGAAAGTCCACCAGCTTCCAGCCCCAGTACCGGCGGTCGAAACAGCCCCGGGTCGGCGAATACGCGTCCCTATCTTGCTCGCTGAGCAGACGACGGGCGGCTGCATTGACCTGGGAACGTATGTCCTCAACGAGATCACGCTGGGCCATCGAGGAACGCCTGCATCCACAACTCGAGGCAGAGCAAGCCCCATACCCCCCGGCCGTAAGGACGCTCGCTATCAAGCAAGCCCCCAACTCGCTCGGTCCGAATAAGCCCACGCGCCCGAGCCCGCTCCCCCAGCAGTATTTCCCGCACAAATTCCCGCACCGGCCCTTGCCGGTACCACTCGCTCAAGGGAACGGGAAACCCCATCTTGTCGTCGCGCCGAGAGATTTCGTCCGGGACGACGTGCTGCACCACCTGGCGAAAAATGTGCTTGGAGCGCCCCCCCTTGTACTTGATCATCGGCGGCATCGAGGCCACCAACTCGGCAATACGGTAATCCAGCAGGGGCACCCGCGATTCCAGCGAGACGGCCATGCTGGTGCGATCCTCTACGTGCAGGAGCGCCGGCAGCAGCGTCTTCAGATCAAAGCGGGTCATCTTGTTGATCAGCGAGCGACATTCACCTCCATTGAACAAATCGCGGTATGTCTCCAGGGGATTGTAACCGTTCTGCCCCGCGAAAACGTCGGGGGAGACCAAATCACGGACCCCATTGCTACGGTCGAGCAACCGGAAGTAGCGCAAATCGGGAGAATCGAACAAGCCATCTTTCCAGAAATAGCGCAATAGCGGCTGGTATCCCTGCAACTGGGTCAGATTGGGCAGGATAGACTCGAACGTGACCACGTACTTTTGCTCTTCCTGAGTCCCCTCGATCCCACCCCGGATGCACTCTTCCAGATAGGCGATCAGGTAGCGCGTGTAGCCGCCAAAGATCTCGTCGCCGCCCTGCCCGCCCAGCACGACCTTGACGCGGCTGCCCGCCAACTCGGAGACGAAATACTGGGGGAAAAGCCCCGGCCCGGCCGCCGGCTCATCCATGTGGTAGATCAGTCGCGGCATCACCTCGACGAAATCGTCGGCGGTGGGAAACACCTCGTGATGCTCTGCCGCAGACTGCCGGGCCACGAGACGGGCATAATGCGTTTCGTCGTATGCCGGCCCCTCCCTGAACCCGCCGCTGAACACCTGAATGGGCGAGCCCAACAACGACGAGGCCAGGCAGGCAACCGTAGAAGAATCCAACCCGCCGCTGAGGTGCGCGCCCACCGGGACGTCCGCCCGCAACCGGATGCGCACTGCATCCTCGAGCAGCCTGAGCAAGCGATGCTCAAAGTACTCCTCGGTGTGATCGGTATCCACCGTAAAGTCCAGGTCCCAGTACTTTTGGACGTCCGGCGTCCCACCCGGCTTTAGCAACAGATAGTGACCGGGCAGTAGTTTGTTAACGTTCTGAAACAGGGTCTTTTCTCCCAGGCAAAGCTGGAAAGTCAGATAATCGGCCAATCCATCGGGATTCAGCTCCGGCTCCAACAACTTGGTCTGAAACAGAGCTTTGATCTCTGAGGCAAAGGCAAAGGTATCGTCCTGGAAGAAATAGTAAAAAGGCTTGATCCCGAACCGGTCTCGGGCCGCAAAGAGAGTGCGCTCGCGCCGATCCCAGATGGCAAAGGCGAACATGCCGTTCAGCCGATGCACGCACGCCGGCCCCTCCTCCTCGTACAAGTGCAGGATCACTTCCGTGTCAGAATGGGAGCAGAAGTGATGCCCCCTCCCGACGAGTTGCTGCCGCAACTCCAGGTAGTTGTAAATTTCCCCGTTGCAGACGATCCACAGCCGCTCGTCCTCGCTGGTCATCGGCTGCCGGCCCAGAGGCGACGTGTCAATGATGCTCAAGCGCTGGTGGCCCAGGCCAACGTTGCCGTCCTGGTAAAAGCCCTCATCGTCTGGGCCGCGATGCTGCATCGCGCGCGCCATTGACTTTAGCCTCGTCTCATTGACGGGCCGCTCTTGCTCCAGATGATAGATGCCGCAGATGCCACACATTGTCAAAGATTGATCCGGGTAGACAGCCGCTGGCGCAACGCACGCAACTCGAAACGCTCAACCGCCTTCTCTGGGTCCTGGCGATACAACTCACGCATACCACGATACTGGCTCAACCAGCCGCCGAAGGGCCAATAGTACAACACTGCCATGATCAGATACCCCAGCGAGGTGATGCTGCTCACCATCTTGCTGCTGCTCTTCTTCTGATCGTAGCGCAGCGTAAAGGGGACCTCGGCAAAGCGACAGCCCAGCAGGTGGAGTTTGACGATCACCTCTAGTGTGGACGTGAAACCCAGGCCGCGTAGCTGGATGAAATTGTTGCCAAAGATGCGAATGGCATCCTGAATCACCCGCCCCCGGTACGCGCGGTAGCCGCACGAATAGTCCCGCGTGCCGGGAATGTGAAAGACCACCTGCATGAACAGATTGGCGGCCCGGCTGATCAACGCCCGATAGCCGTCCACACCCAACTGACCGCCTCCTGGTTGGAAGCGGGAAGTGTTCACCACGTCAAAGCCCTCATCCAGTTTTTCCAGTAGAGCAAAGACGTACTCTGGCTCGTGGGTGTCGTCCCCCTCCACCCGCACGATCACGTCGTCGGGATCGCAGCGAGCAGCGATGTACTCGAAACCATCCCGCTCCGTCTCGCCCAGGCCACGGTTGATCGGGTGGGTGATCACGTGCAGTGGCAACTTCTGCGCATGTCCTTCCAACAGTTCAGCCGTCTGGTCAACACTGCCATCGTTCACGACGACAACCTGGTAAGGCCGGCCGTGGCGGTTCAGGGCGGCGAGCTTGGGCAGCAATTGGGGCAGAGAGTCCTCTTCGTTGTAAGCGGGCAAAAGGATCCAGATCATCATCCTCGCCCCACGCCGCGATAGTCCCATCCCGCCGCCTGCGCGCGCTCTGCCGAAAAGATGTGGCGCCCATCAATCAGGACGGAGTGACCAACCTGTGCCCTCAACTCGCTCAAGTCCAAAGCGCGATAATCGTCGTGCGCCACCATCAAGACGACCGCATCACGACCCTGCACCGCTTCTTGCAAGTCACCCTGATACCCAGGCACGTAGGGATCGTGGACTACCACCTCGGCGCCCAACTCCCGCAACCGCGCCACCAGCACCTTGCTCGGACTGTTGCGCGTGTCGTCCGAGTTCTCCAGATAAGCGTAGCCCAATACAGCCACTCTCGCATCCGATATCTCAATCCCAGCCTCGCACAATGCCTTTACCGTCAGGTCGATCATATGCAGCGGCATCCCATCGTTGACTGCCCGCGCCGTCGGGATTACCCTCGGCTCGAACCCATCCCCGGCATTGGCGATCAGCAGCCACGGATCCTTGGGAATGCAGTGTCCGCCCACACCGGCGCCGGGCAAGTGCATATTCCGATAGGGCGACTTGTTCACCAACTCTCGTACCTGCCACACGTCGGCCCCCAAATCCTCGCACAGCAAGGCCATCTCGTTGGCGAAGGCGATCTGCACGTCCCGATAGGCGTTCTCCATCGTCTTGACCAGCTCCGCCGTCAGACAATCCACCGGGTCCAGGTCCGCCTGTACCACGTATTGGTACAACTTGACGGCCAACCCGGTCGCTTCAGGCGACATCCCGCCCACAACACGATGGCACTCCCGAATATTCGCCAGCAACTTGCCGGGCATCACCCGCTCCGGGCAGTTGACCAGGTAAAAATCCTCGCTCACCCGCAGACCGGAGGTCTCTTCCAGAATGGGCTTGACCACCCGCTCCATGGTGCCCGGCGCGATGGTGGATTCGATGACCACCATCGTGCCACGGGAGAGATTGCGCCCCAAGTCGGTCAGCGCCCCACGCAGTGCCTCGTAGTCCGGTTTTTTCGTCACTGGGTTCACCGGCGTTTCCACAGCAATGAGCACCACGTGCGCTTCTCGGCACGCTTCGTACTCTATAGTGGCTCTAAAGCGGCCCTCAGATACCACCCGGGCCACCAATTCCGCCAACCCCGGCTCCTTGCCCTCAATCGGACAGACACCCTGGTTGATCATGTCCACTTTGTCCTGGCTGCGCCGGATGCCCACCACAGGAAAGCCGGCCTCGGCGAACAGACAGGCCACCGGCAAGCCCACGTACCCCAGGCCCAGCACAACTACCTTTGCAGCCTTGTCTTCTATCGCTCTCAAAAGGTCGTCTTTCACGTTGTTTTTCTCCTCAACTATGGTGTTTGAACGACACCCAGGTTCTCGCAGGCGAAGACAGCCAATCAACCATCTATGTCCAAAGTGATAGGTCGACCATCGTGACCAGATTGGACCAACGCCTGCGCCAGACGCAGGGCCATCAGACCATCCCTGCCACCAACCGGCGCCGGTCTGTCGTCAACCACCGACCGAACGAAACCCTCCAACTCTGCTCTCAGTGGTTCGTATTTGCGCACAGGGTAGCGAATCATACGCCCCTCACTTACCCCCCGCAGCAGGCTGATCGCACTCCAGCGCTCGCTGTTCGTCTCGGCGTTCTCGTAGAAATAGAGGTCTTGCATGAGGTGATCTACCCGAAACATCCCCCGCTCGCCCGTAACCGTCAACTCACGCACCTTGGTCGGCGTCAGCCAGTTGATGTCCAGCACGCCGATCGTGCCATCTGTCAGGCGCACTGTGCCGATGAGCAAGTCCTCGTACGCGGAGTGAATCTCCTGCTCCGTCTCCGCATAGACCCGTACCACCTCATGGCCCGTGAGATAACGCATCAGATCCAGATCGTGCGTCGCCAGGTCAATCACTACGCCCACGTCCCGCACTCGCGCGGGGAACGGTCCCAACCGCCGGCAGCGCACCTGGAAGATGCGGCCCAACTCACCCCCCTCCAGCCGTTCCTTGAGCGCCCGCACGGCCGGATCGAAGCGCACGATGTGGCCCACCATGAGCTTGCGCCTCAGCGCGTCGGCCCGCTCGATCAATTCTTGCGCCTGCTCCTCCGTCGCCGCTATCGGCTTTTCGATCAGCACGTGACAACCGGCCTCCAACGCATCCAGCGCCACCCGGGCGTGGAACTCGGTCGGCACCGCCACCGTGACGGCGTCGGGGCGGGCCTCGTCCAGCAGTTTTCGGTAGTCCGCATAGGCCACCGTGTGATGCAATCGTGCGACCCGCTCGCCCGCCTCCGTGCTGGCGTCGGCCACTCCCACTAGTTGCGCGCCGGGTATCTGGTCGTAAACGCGCGCGTGGTGTTGTCCCATCGCGCCCACGCCGATTACGGCTGCCTTCAGCATCGCTTCCCTACTCATCTTCTAACAATGCCACCATTCTCTCTGCCGCGTGACCGTCCCCGAAAAGCGGTGGACACTCGACAGGCGACTGAAGATTTCTCACCGCAGCCACTATCTCGTCCCGATCCGCGCCCACCAGCCGGTTCCAGCCGGTCTGCACAGTCTCCACCCACTCTGTCTCCTCTCGCAAGGTGATGCAAGGCACGCCGAAGAAGTAAGCCTCCTTCTGGACCCCACCCGAATCGGTGAGGATAGCCCTGGCCTGTCGCTCCAACTGCAACATGTCCAGATATCCCACAGGCTCTACCAGGCGAACGTTGGGCGGCGCTCGCTGTATCTGCGCCGCAATCGCTTCCCGGACCCTAGGATGGGCAGGAAAAACAACAGGCTCTTCCACAACCTCAAATGCCCCAAAGATAGCTCGCAACCGGCTCGAATCATCGGTGTTCCGCGGGCGATGGACAGTGACCAGCAAGTACGCCCCTGGCTGCACTTCCAGATCCTCCAGAATCCTAGAGTTCGCAGCGGCCAACGTTCCATTGTGAAGCACCGCATCGTACATCACGTCACCGACGTTGTGTACGCCGGCGACAATGCCCTCGGCAGCCAGGTTATCCACCGCCGTCTGCGTGGGGCAGAAAAGCAGATCGGCGACGTGATCGGTCAGCACGCGATTAACCTCCTCCGGCATACGGCGATTGAAGCTGCGCAAGCCGGCCTCGACGTGGGCCACTGGAATGTGGAGCTTGGCCGCCGCCAAAGCTCCCGCCAGAGTCGAGTTCGTGTCACCGTACACCAGCGCCCAATCAGGCTGCTCCTCCAGCAACGCCCCTTCGATGCCCATCAGCATCTCGCCGGTCTGTCGCCCGTGGCTGGCCGAACCTACGCCCAAATTGATGTCCGGCACAGGAATATCCAGCTCATCGAAGAAAACCTGAGACATCCCATAGTCATAGTGCTGACCGGTGTGCAACAGGACTTCTTTATGCTGGTGCCGCAACTGTTGGCTCACAGGCGCAGCTTTGATGAACTGGGGCCGCGCCCCGACGACGGAAACGATCTTCATTCACTCTCCTGGCGACCCAATCTCGACGAATATGACATTGTCAAAGTAGACTTGCCCCACGGATTTATAATTGAGCAGCCACACCTGACAGCTATCCGCGCCTTCCGGCGCGCCGGTCACGCCGGCATAGTGCCGCCAGTCATCCGCCCTTACTCCTGTTACCGTGTAGCTGTAGGGGTATCCCCCCTTGATCTTCCCCTTCCAACGCTGCCCCAGACGACCATTTCCCTCTATGCTCCTAATCCAACTGGCCTGCAAGTACAATGCATTTGGATTGATTGGCACATACTTGGAGATAAGACTCGTCTTATTGTAAGATTCGGTGTTATCCAGTAAAGCCATGTCGGTGCGTAGTCCAGACCGAGAATCGAGCACCAATCTCCTGGTTACCGGATCTGCATCGTAAATATCCTCGGGGAAGCCGGCGGGCGATTCGCCTTCCACCCCCAGCTCAAAGCCGCCGTTCGGTATCAGGGTCTGCGCATCTTCCAACACCTGCACCCAACGCTCCCCGGCGCGGTACCAGCCGTCCTGCTCAGAGCCGGCGATGGCCGAATCGGGCCCCGCCCAGTAAAGCAAGAGGTCTACCATCTCGCCACGCACCAACCGCTCCTCGTCAACGTCATAACCCAAAAAGACCCACCCGTTATCGAGTTGCTGACCGGCCGGATACCGCGGCTCTGCGGCAGCCGCCTGCTCTAACCATTCTGCCCACAATACCGCCGCGGGGGCACGAGTCTCATCTTCTCCTCTCAGCCTGTCCGCCCCCTGGCGACAACTTTCATCTTCCACCCCGCCATCTTCTAGCGCCACGCACACCGCTGCCAGACGCTTGAGGCCAGAGAGGTCGTCAGGAGCCAGTTCGTGGTAGCGGTTGTAGTAATAGGCGGCTTGCTCCAAGTTGCCAGGCTGCGAGCCCACCAGTACGCGAGCGGGTGAGTCAGAGGAAGCGGCGCCAGCGGTGAAGAGAAAGAACAAGCCACCCCCAGTAAGAATCAGGGCGACCATCACCCAACGAGAACGTCTCGCCACCTCAATACACCTCGTCGCGCGTAACGATGCCAATTGGCGCAATCTCGTATTTCGGATTTGGCTGATCCAGACTATGTCTCTGATACAAGCGCATCCTGCAACTCTTTGAACGCCTCGTAGAACTTGAGCAGCTTGGAGTAGAGCGCCTGGGCATATTCCTGACGGTATACGTGAACCGCAGTGTTACGAGCCTTGACAATATCTGCCCAAACCTCTTCGTCTGTGACCCAACCCATCGTAAAGGCCCGTTGAAATGCCTGGCGCGGGCTGTTCACCTCGTATCCTTGCTCGCGCGCCAGAACCTGGACCAGTTTCCAGGCCACCTCAAAAGTCAGCTCGAAACGGAGAATGGCCGAATCACGGGTCACGTCATTTTCAGGTTGACCTAACACCTCTCCCCACCTCGACAGGATGTCGTCAAAATCCTTTTCGAGTGCTTTGCTTCTCATTGTCACTCGTCTCTCCTCGTGGATAGATAGATCCTCTCTGCCATAGCTGCGCGTCTAAAATCCAGGCCGGTTTGCTCGAAATCAACCAGATCAATTTTTCTGATCGTCGGCAGTTCCTGTACCTCCCAATACAAACGCAGAAAGGTTCCCGGGCTGTGTTTCCCGTGCCACTCGACCCCCAGATCCAAGTCTGACGTCGGGCGTTGGTCGCCCCGGGCAAATGAACCGAAAACAAACAGGTCCACACCCTGGCTCCGGTACTTTTGGGCCAGGGCCCGCAAATCCCGTAAAAGCCGGGCGGGCAGGGCCAGGGACGGTTCATCGTCATGCATAACAGGACGCAGTTCTCCGTGCAGAAATCATAGCGCGGCCAAGCAGTTTAGCGCGAATGGACGAGTTCTGCACCCGCCAACTCCTCGTAGACCATCCCTAGCCGCAAATGTGCCAGCGCATACTCCTCGTCCGACTCTAACACCTGCCGGTACGCAGACTCCGCCCTCTCCAGGTCGCCTCGCCGGCGGTAGAGCTCGGCCAGGTAGAACAAGATGTCCGCGTCTCGTGGTCGTCGTTCCAACAACGTTCCCAGGATACGCTCCGTCGTCTCGCCAGGCGCGCCCCCGTCCAGTTGCCACATCTGGTAAGAGATCACATTGATCAGCTTGTCTCGTCCCCATACGCCGTCGTCCACCAGCCCCACTATCGCCCGCTCTTGATATCCCGCCATGCGCGAATCCGGCGAGACGGCCACGCCGTTAAAATCAGGGTACCTCAACTGCTCCTCGTACTCGGCGGCGCGCTCCTCGTCCCCCATAGCGCGGTGTATCTGGGCCAGCCTGTAGAGCGCGTAGAGGTTGCCGGCGTCCACACTCTCCGCTTTGCGCCACAGCCCGATAGCCACGTCGCCGCCGCCCGCTTGCGCGTGGGCGTCGGCCAGCTTGAGGTAATTGACCGCCAGGGGCACGGCCCGCGAGCCGACGCCGCCGGTCTCGTAAGCCTCGATCGCGGCCTCGGCCTGCCCCAGTGAATCGTATACGTCCCCCAATTCAAGGTACAGGAGTGGATTGTCCGGCCGCACCTGCAATGCCTGTTGAAGCACCTCTAACGCGATCCCAGGGTGTCCCTGAGTAAGGTGAACGCGGACGAGCAATCGCATAGCCTGAACGTTGCGCGGGTCCCAACGGAGCGCTTGGTGCAGGTGCGCTACCCCAGCCTCGAGCCTCTCGGCATCAACGATCTGCTCCGGGGCCAGCCAGTCCGGGAAGACCGGCACGAGCGCCCTGTCCAGCGCCCGCCCTCCCGCCTCCAGGTGGTAAGAGGAGAGCGCATAAGGCCCCAGCCACGCGCTCAACGCTAAAACCAGCGCCACAACGAGTATTCTGTACCAGTAAAGGCCCTTCACAGTTATCTCTTCAATCCTCTGCGTCGGCACGGGCCAGATGTTCCAGAAAGTCGGCAAAGGCCAAAAGTTCTGCGCGCAACTTGGACCACAACACCGGAAGCCCCGACAACAAGCCGGCCATCTTCTCGGGAGCCAGATTCACCGTGTACACATTGCGTACCAGGTGCCTGAATCGCCGCAGTTCATCCAGGGCCTCAGCGCTATCCTCGCCGATGACGGCGGGTCTTACACCTGGCAAATCACGAGCCATTTGTTTCAGCAGCTCACGGTGCCAAGTGACACCGCCGGGCAATCTGCCATCTACGTGTCTGGCGATCAGTTCAAACAGACGCTCCACCCCGGAATAGACCCCGTGAAGGTTCAACGCCACGGAATCCACATAGGCCTGCTCCCCCGGCATCCTCCGAACCCGCGACCAAGCATCCAGTGCCCGTGCCACTATTTGCTCCAGGGTTTCTAATTCGTCACGAATCCGCTCGACGACTTGGTCATAGACTGTACTCACAGTTCCACTCCATAGCGTCGAATCGCCCGCGCTAGAGCACCGTCAGCCGCTTCAATCTCGACCAAATCAACGGGACGGTCAGCGATCATCTCCTCAACCAGTCGCCAGGCTCGCCAGTAGTCTTTTGCATCCAGGCCCTCAACTGCCAGGTCAACGTCGGAATCCGATACGAACCAGGCCTCGTGAGCCAGCGAGCCAAAGAGCACGACGCGCCGGACGGCAAAGCGGGCCTTCAACGCAGCCACTGCATCACGGACGCGCCGCAGCAGCCGCTCGCGCTCGCACCGCTCGGCCTCCGTCAATGTGGGGCGAGACCGTCGTCGGCCAGGTAGCCCAATATACCGTTTCCACTCATCTCGGCTCAACTCTAGAGCTGTGGGCATCCCTTCCTCTCACATCGCATATACTTTAGTTTCCGCTAAGAATACGTGACAAATGGCCTCATCTGTGGTATTTTAGTTTCCGCTAACTTGCACTGACCACCACAGGTAGCGGTTTTGCAAGACAGTCTACCCCCAGATATGGCGGTGTCGAAGCGCAAAAAGGGCCAAAAACCAAAGTTAGCGGAAAGTAGAGTCAAATGACTTCCCTGAAAAAAGGTCATCTAACCACAGAGACAGAGGACACGGAGAAAATCTGATGTTTGGTTTAAAAAGATCTCACTTTGCACGTCAAAAAGCCAAATCTTTCAAGGTCAAGCTTAAAATCTCTGTGTCTCCGTTGCGTGACGTAACCCCGCGCCAGCAGTCTCATCGCCTGCACGTTGCGCGGGTTCCAGCGGACCGCCTGGCGCAGGTGCGCCGCTCCGGCTTCGAGCCTCTCCGCGTCCACGATCTGCTCCGGGGCCAACCAGTCCAGGGAAACCGGTTCCAATGCCGCGTCCAGCGCCCGCCCTTCCGCCTCCAGGTGGTAGGAGGAAAGCGCACAAGGCCCCAGCCACGCGCTCAACACCAAAACCAGCGCCAGCGCGACGAGTATCCTGCACCAATGCCAATTCCTCACAGCCGTCCCTCCTGTGGGTCGGATAGGCAAACCCGATCCACAGATTCCAGGTTGCCCTACTGTACCAATATCAGCGCCTCCCCCAACACCTGCAGATCGGCCACGAATTGTTCCACCGGCGGCGCGTCTACCCAGCGTATCTGTTCCCAATCGGCGCGGGTTGCGGAAAGCAAAACGCGAGCCAGATCAACCGGAAAGATACCGGCGGCCTTGCCTCGCGCCCCCACGAGAGCATCCGCGAGCGACAGGTTCATCGAGCAGCAAAACCCCCAAATGTCCGCCAGGTCTTTGGGTTCTTCTCGATCTATTAACGCTGTAACCTTATTGGCGAGAATGTTCTCCGCGCTGTCCAAACGCCCCAGTATCGGATGCTGACGGATTTTCCCCACGCGCGCCGGCACATCGTTGATCAGCTCGATCTTCAGCACAATCTCACCCTCGAACAGCGTCAAGCGCACAAAGCGCTCCTCCTGCAACGAGACCTCGCTGCGCCACCGAGATTGTTGCGCGAGTTCGTGAATCACCCGCCCTGCCCAAAGGCCGAAACGTTCGTCGTCGTCCACGAATAAATCCAGATCGTCCGAAAAACGATGATTGAGGTAACCGCGGGAGGCTGCCGTCCCACCACTGAGATAGAAGCCTGTCTCAACCTCGTTCAGCACTTGCAAGACCTGGTCCTGAAAGGGATAAAGGGTCTCAAAATAGAACGCTTTGTCCATCGAGCAGCCTCATAACAACTCTGGGTGATGCAAGGGCAGCCAGGATACCAAAAAGTCAAAACCCCGCTTGCGGCTCTGAGAACGAATACGCCGCCGCCATCCAGGCCACCCATCCACCAACGCGCGGTGCCCCAGCAAGCGCACGACATCGGAATAAGGCGCATACTCCAACAACCGCACGGCGGCCCAATCCCGATCGAGCCTGCCCAACGTCACCTCTCCCGCCAGGATGGCGCGGAACTGGGCCTCGTCCATGTCGTAATCCCATACGTAAGGCAAACGTGAGGTCATTGTGCCCATCCTCAATGGTTGGCAACGGCCCTCAACCGCCACACCCGGTACTCGGCCCGCCCCCGCGCGAGATAAACGAGCGCCAGCAGCCGCATCGCCTGCACGTTGCGCGGATCCCAGCGGATCGCCTGGTGCAGGTGCACAGCTACGGCGGGCAAGGTCGGCGAGAATGTAGTGCTACTCTCCTCAGCCGTTTTTCAGTCCCCATCGTTGGCGTGAGTCAGATGCTCCAGGAAGTCGGCAAAGGCCAGCAATTCCGCGCTTACCTGAGAAAACGCTCCTGGAGACTCCTCTACCAGCCTCCTCAATCTCACCGGATCGAACTTGAATGTGTAGACATTGCGCACGACGTGCCGAAAACCACGATATTCATCCAGTGCGACTCTGTCTCCTCAGAAATCACCGCCGGGCGCACGCTGGGGATCTCGGCGGACACCTGTTCCAACAACATCTGGTACCAATTTGCGCCCTGTGGAATGGTGCCATCCACAGTTGCCGCAATCAGTTTGAAGAGTCGTTCCAATCCGGCGTAAAAGCCATGCAAGTTCAACGCCACACCATCCAGATATAGATCGTCGGACGACGTCTGTGCCTGATGCCACCCTGCTTGCACACGGTCGAGCACCCGAGCTATTTCATCGAGTTCATCCCGAATGCGCCTGGCAACTCGGAGCAACTGCTGGTTCACAAGTCAACTCCTTCCTGCATAATAGCCTGGCGCAGAGCAGGCCGACAATCTTCAGGTGCCACCAAATCAACCTCAAACTCTGCGCTTAACCCTGTCACGAGAGCTACGGCCCGATAGAACGCATCAGGCGGTATCCCCCAGGCCGCCAGGTCTATATCCGACCAGGGCGTGAACCAGGCGCGGCGCGTCAAAGAGCCAAAAACTACTATCCGGCTAGCACCAAACTTGTCACGCAGCAAAGTGGCCGCAGTGCGTGCCATCTCCCAGGCTCGTTCCCACCGCTCTGCTGCTTGTTCCTCATCCGTTCTCCTACGCGGTCGGTAAGCCAGCCACTGTTCAGGAGTTAAAGCCAGTGCCGTTCTGGTCATTTCTCCTCCCGCTCTCGCTCCTACCTACACAGTTCGTTAACCGCCGCCACAATCGTCTCCAGGTCGGCGCTGCTCAACCCGGCGTGGACGGGGAGCGAGAGCACCTCCTTCGCCGCCCGCTCCGCCTCCGGGAACGTTCCGTCGTACCCCCGTTCCACGTAGACCCGCTGCTTGTGCACCGGCAGCGGATAATAGACCCCCGTGCCGATCCCTCTCTCCTTGAGGCCCTCCAGCACCTCGTCCCGGCGGCCATCGGTCACGCGGACGGTGTACTGGTGAAATACGTGACGGTATCCATCCGGCACGGTGGGCGTCGTGACCCCGGCCAGATGCTGACTGAGGAAACGAGCGTTGGCGATGCGGGCCTCGTTGAAACGCTCCAGCTTGTGCAACTGCGCCAGGCCGATGGCGGCGTGCACGTCGGTCATACGAAAGTTAAAGCCCATCTCGTCGTGATAGTACCGCCTCCGCATCCCGTGCTGGCGGATGACGCGGCACTGCTCGGCGATCTGATCATCGTCGGCAAGCGTGATCATCCCCCCCTCGGCCGAGGTGATGTTCTTGGTGGGGTAGAGCGAGAAGCAGCCCGTCCCAAAGCTCCCGGTCCTTTTGCCGTGGTACTCCGCCCCGTGCGACTGGCACGCATCCTCGATCACTACCAGATCGTGAGCCTGCGCCAGCTCCACGAGCGGCTCCATATCGCACGCCAGGCCAAAGAGATGCACCGGCATGATCGCCTTCGTGCGCGGCGTGATGGCCGCCTTGACCTGCGCGGGGTCAATGTTAAAAGTGAGCGGGTCAATGTCCACGAAAACCGGTCTGGCCCCCACGCAGAGGATCGAGTTGGCCGAGGCAATGAACGTGAACGGCGTGGTGATCACCTCGTCGCCCGGCCCAATGCCGTTCGCCAGCAGCGCCACGTGCAGCGCCGTCGTCCCGGACGAGGTGGCGACCGCGTGCCGCACGCCGCACATCTCGGCAAAGGCCTCCTCGAACGCCTTCACCCTCGGCCCCTGGGCCAGTATGCCCGAATCCAGAACCTCCAATACGGCTTGTTTCTCTTCGTCTCCGATCAATGGTTTGGCGATAGGGATCATTTTACCTCTCTCCAAATTGATAATGGGATAGGGATAGTCTCGTCGCATTTCGGGCAGCGTGCGAGCATTGTTTTTTCCCGTTCCTCTCCGGCTTCCAGACGCGCACCGCAGGCGCACGCGAACCCGACCAGCCGAGCCGGGTTGCCGGCCACCATCCCGTGCGCTGGCACGTCCTTTGTGACCACGGCCCCCGCGCCCACCAGCGCCCACTCTCCAATCACCACCTTGGGCAGGATGGTCGAGTTTGCGCCCAGGGCAGCCCCGCGCTTGACCAGGACGCGCCCCAGATCCCAATCGTCGGCCCCCTTCAAGGAGCCGTCGGGATTGACGGCGCGGGGCAGGTTGTCGTTGGTAAAGCAGACGTGCGGGCCGACGAACACGCCGTCTTCGATCTCTACGCCGTGGTAGACCGAGACATAGTTCTGTATCTTGACGTTGTCGCCAATCTGCACGTCAAAATCCACGTAGGCCCCCTTGCCGACGATGCAATCGCACCCCAGGCGCGCCCCTTCCCGCACCTGCGCCTGGTGCCAGATAGACGTCCCCTCGCCAATGTCCGCCTCCGGCGAGACCTCCGCGGTCGGGTGGATACGAACGTCACTCTGTCTCCCCATCCCCTTGTCCCCTCGTCTCCTCGTCTCCCTCTCTCCCAACCTCCGCGTCACCTCGCCACCACTCCAGAGCAAAGGCCCCAAACACTCCCACCATCACCCCCAGCATCCCCGCCACAGCGGTGTTGAGCAGCCTGCGCGGGCCCACCGGCTTCTCCGGCACCCCGGCCCGGCTGGCCAGCCGCACCTCGCCGCCGGTATCCTCGGCCGCGATGCGCGCCTCCTCCACCTTGTGCGCCAGCGTCGTGTGGGTCTCCTGCGCCACGTCACGAGCGCGGGTCAGGCTATTCCTCTCCGCCCGCACCTCTTGCAGTTGCTGCTGCAAGGTCAGAATCCGCTCCTCCAACGCCGCTACCTGCGTCTCCATCTCCTCCCCCCACGCCTCCAGCGTGACCACCAGGTCGTCCAGAGACGAGGACATCTCGCCAGTTGTCTGCCCCGACGGGAGAAAGGCCGCATCGGAAATCTGCAACTGAATTGATGATCCCGTCTCCGACTCCGGCACCCAGACCACAGATGAAGTGCCTGCCCCATCGCCCTTCGTCTGAGCCGGCCGCGATGTTTGAACGCTGAATGCCTGCACCTGTAATAACAGCGCCGTCAGCTCATCGGCCGGGGTCACCGGCTCACCCGCCGACCTGCTCGCAATGTGCGTCTGCAACGCCACGGCGTTCCGCACCGCCCGCTCAATCCTCCGCTTTTCGACCAGATAGTCCTGCAGATCCTGCTCTGCCGATGCCAGTTGCGCCTCCAGAACCGCTCCTTGATTGCGGGCCTGGAACTCGATCAACGCCTGCTCGGCCGCATCCAGTTCTTCCTGCGCCCGCTTCAACTGACCCTCGAAAAAGCCCACCTGATCCTCGTTATGCGCCCCGTAGATCTCGTTGGCCTGGGTCACAAACAACCCCGCCCAAACGTTGGCGATGCGCGCTGCCTCCTCCGGTTCCTGGGAACTGACCACCAGCCGCACCATGCTGGGGTCTGCCCCCGATCGGGCCTCGATTATCTCTTGCAGGTCTCGAGCAGTCTCGACGCCTTCGGGAAGAGAGCCGAGAGAAGTCAGGAGATCCTGAACCAAATCGTCACTGGAGGCCAGCTCGGGATACGCATTGTAGACCGGCTGGACACTGTCCACCGTCTCGAAGCGGGGATCGAATCGCATCACGTAACGCGGCTTGGTGACCGCTGCCAGAGCTGTGGCCTCGTAAGTGGGAGGGATGAGGGAACTCACCGCGAACGCCGCCACTGCCGCCGCCAGCGCCAGCCCAGCGATCCACTTCCAATTGCTAATCAGTACCTCGACGTACACGCGCAGATCAATTTCTTCTTCCATCACATTATCGCTCCCTCGATAGATTTAGCACCACTTTTGACAAGGGTAATTGAACCACATAACTGGAATGGAACCGCAGATGAACACAGATGAACGCTGATGAATTTGACTAATTATGCAATGACTCCCCTGAAAAAACCAAGAATTTCACCAGAGACGCGGAGACATACTTTTTGGCCGCAGAGAAGTCACCTGGTTCCCTTTGAAAAAAGAGAACTCGCGTTCTCCGCGTCTCGGCGGTGATGAGCAGTTACGGCCGTTTTAAACATTTGCAGTGGGCGAAACGGTTGTCAAAGACCTCGGAGGTCTGACCTGAGCAGTTACTGCTCGTTTAAAAACCTTTGCGATCTTGGCGTCTTGGCGGTGAACATACCTTTTTCAGGGGAGTCAACACTGTTTTCTCAAAAATATCAGCGAGTATCTCAATTTTTCTCTGTGTCCCTGTGGTAAGATGACCTTTTTTCAGTAGAGTCATGCAATAGCATCTGCGTGAATCTGGGTCCATCGGCGGTTTCAGTTATGCCTTTCATCGGTGTTTCCCGAGCAAACCACGCAAGTACACGACGGCGTTTCTAGGCTGAGCCCCTTTATCTGAGGCAAACAGAAAGCGTGAAACGCAAGGGACGTTACGTTTCACGCCTCACGTTTTACGCTTCGCCTCACGTCTCGCTGCGCGTGCCGTCAAATTGCGCGGACTGCATTATAACGCACCCCTCTGGCCTGTCAAGCAGCGCCCGCTCACGCTTCCGCCAACCGTTGTTTGAGGAAGGAAATACTTTCCACCGGCGATGGATCCGCGCCATTGAGCATCGCCAGGTAGAAGCTGACATAGTCGCCAAAATGGATCAAGGAGAGCATGTGGGCCAACTCGCTTTCTCCCCGCCCCCAGAGAGTTTGGGCGGCTACCTTTTCGCGCCGCAGCAGTTCCTCCGTCACCTCCCAGCGCACCTGCACCCGCGCATAATCCAGGCTCGAGCGCAACATCAGCACGATTGCCTGATCGCGCACGGATTCAGGGATGCCCAGCCCCACGACGGCGTTGTGATGCAGCTCGGGCAGCGCCTCGAAAAAGGCCCAATGTTTGCTGTTTTCGTTGAACTGGGTCTTCCAACGGTTGGCGACGGTGGAAAGAAAACCGGCTCCATAGACCACCGGAAGCCGGTCCACCAACCCAGTCGCCAGCGACTTGGCCGCGTTGCGCGAGACCGGCGCGTCGGGGCCGATCTCTGCCTGCCACGCCTCCATCACCTGGGCGGTCTCCTCCACCTCCTCGGCATAGTCGCGCAACAGCTCCAGGCGAGACAACAACCCCAGCAACAGGGTGAAGGAGTAACCCAGTGCTGTGCGGGGCATAGACGGGTAATCGAAGCGCACCAGCAGCACGTTCCTCTCCTGCGCCAGCGCGGCCAACTTTCCCCCCGTCGTGATCGCCGCCAGTTGGGTGCCCCGTTCCAACCCCTCCCCAAAGGCCGTGAGCGTCTCCTCTGTGTTGCCAGAGTAGCTACAGCCAACGACCAGGTATTCAGAGCCGTGGACAAAGGCAGGAAGCGTGTAACCGCGCACGATGGTGATGGGAACATCACATTCTCCCGCCACCAACCCCTGCAACAAGGCCCCGCCGATGGCCGAACCGCCCATCCCCAAAACGACCACGTGCCGCACCTCGTCGCACAAGGATGGTAAATCCACTTTATGCGCCAGACCCCAGGCCGCCCGGCACTGCTGCGGCAACTCGCCGATGCGCCCAAGCATGCCCTTGGGATCAAGCTTATTGAAGAGTGTGGGGTCGTCAAGATTCATTGGATTATCCTCCGCTTACGCATTACGTTTTACGCATTACGTTCGATGATACCAGCGGTAAGCGCGATTGTCAACCTGGTAATTCTTGGTGATTACCCACAAGTATGCAGATGTCTGTTCGAGGTGATCGTTTTTTCACCACAGGGGCGCGGAGGACACCGAGATAGGACATTTTTGTGTTTTCTCTGTGCTCTCTGTGTCTCTGT
>Ga0180432_10003320_pt1 | contig 23115 bp, 15 predicted proteins | sample SS_ome_10_FD_132414 | JGI IMG/M metagenome (GOLD analysis project Ga0180432, IMG submission 132414) | Hypersaline lake sediment archaeal communities from the Salton Sea, California, USA - SS_1_MS_2 metaG | ecosystem: Environmental > Aquatic > Non-marine Saline and Alkaline > Hypersaline >... | reverse complement strand
GAACAGGATAAAATAGAATCCGCTTTTTTCAGTGTTCTCAATGATCTTGAGGAATATCTTGAGAGCCTTACACTTGTAGGTGGTTGGATTCCCTATATCTATTCACATTTCTTATGGAAGAAAAAGTCTATAAAGATGATAACAACAGTTGACATCGATTTTGGATTTGGAGATATCCAGGGTGTGAAAAAGAGAAAAACGATTTTTGAAAAACTCTCCACTTTGGATTATTCAGAGCGCCACTTGGAAATAAGAAAAATGTATCCTGTTGTTTTGTATAAGAAAGGAAATATTCCTGTGGAATTTATCACATATCCTGAAATCAGCAGGAATGCCATAGACAATTTAATCGGAAGACAGATAAATGTAAATAAAGTAATTAGATTTGATTTTCTTCTGAATCATAGATGCAAGGTAAAGATTTCTGATGAAAGACGAAAAGCTGAATATGAAATTTATTGCCCACGCCCATCCGCTTTTCTTTATCATAAAGGAGCAACTTTTTTGGATAGAGAAGATGAATTAAAGCGGGCGAAGGATTTACATTATATGTATTTCATTCTTAGACATGCGCCTGATGAAGATGCAATCTTTAAAGAGGCAGCGCAATATAGAGATATGGGAAACTTTAAAGATATCCCTGAAAACCTTTATGAATATTTCAATCGGAAGACAAGTCAAGGATGTCTGCTCGTGGAAAAAGAAAACGGTCCTGATGAATTCATTCGAGACCTAAGAAATGATATTTTTGAGAGGTTCTCAAAATTCATAGCGGTAACCAGAGAGTGATTGGATATTGAACCTGGCTTGAAATAATATTATTTTGCCGGCGGCAATTTCATCCGCCGGAGCAGTTCCTGAAAGCGCGGTTCGTCTCTCAAGAGATCGAAGAAAAAGGGATCACACCAATAGTAAGCATTTTGGAATCGCCCTCTTCAACACCTGTTCCAGCTAATCAAGGGGTATTTCTTTATCCCCTGAGTAAGCGCATAATCTTATAAGATCTTATAAGTTAGAAGGGTATATCACAGGTGTTGTGTGCTAACCCTTCCCACATTTCAGCGGCGATTTTCAAAGTTTCCCCGTAGCCTGTTTTCTCATAACCGCAAGTCCGAGCCCTTTTTCGGACGACTTGATCAGCTGTCCTTGACTGAACGTTTTCTGCATACTAACGTATGGATACAAGAGAAGATTATGAGAGAATTTTTTGGAGGAATGAGTTCCGATGTATGAGCCGAAAAAAATGAATTCAATAAGAAAATACGGAACGGCCTTTTTCCTGCTGGGCGTTATTTTCATGTTAAGCTGGAATTGCAGCGCCACGAACCAGGAAATTGATGAAGGTCTTGAATATGTCGTCCCGGAAGAAGTTGGATGGTCTTCGGAAAAACTCGAAGAAGCCAAGGCTTTTGCGGAAAAGATCGATTCTGCCGCCGTCATGGTGCTGGTTGACGGAAAGGTTTTCATCAACTGGGGCGATGTCGATAAAAATTACCAATGCCATTCCATAAGAAAACCTTTTTTAAGCGCGCTGTACGGCATCTACAGGAAACGGGGAAAGATCGATCTGAATTTAACCCTGGAAGAACTGAACATAGACGACATCCCTCCCTCATTGAGTAAAGAGGAGAAAAAAGCAACCGTACGGGATCTACTCAAGTCCCGCGCCGGCGTATACCATGAAGCGGCGGCGGAAACCAAAATCATGGCGGATACCCGCCCCGTCCGGGGCAGCCATCCTCCGGGCACCTTCTTCTATTACAACAACTGGAGTTTTAACGCGCTTGGTACGATATTCGAGCAGGAGACCGGGGCCAAAATCTTTGAGGCGTTTAAAAAAGAGATCGCCGATCCCATCGGGATGGAGGATTTCAGTGTCGAAAACTGCCGGTATTTTTACGATGAGGACAAATCGAAACACCCCGCTTACAGCTTCCGGATGTCAGCCCGGGATATGGCCCGCTTCGGACTTCTCTATCTGAGAAAGGGAAATTGGAATGGGCGGCAGATCATCCCGGAGACGTGGATCGATGAAAGCACGCAGGCCTATTCTTCCGTCAGTGAGGAAATGGGAGTGGGATACGGCTACATGTGGAACGTGGTTAAACCCCAAGGCGCTTTCGCCCGGCTGTTTGACGGGCATGACGCTTTCTTCCATACGGGGATCGGCATCCACACCCTTGCCGTCATTCCGGCACTCAAACTGGTTTACATTTACCGCTATGACACCGACGGGGCTTTTGAAGATCCGGGAGATGCGACGATCCAGCTTGTCTCTATGATTATGAATGCTCGACTGTCAAAAGAACAGCCTCTCAAATAGAGCATGTATGGTTTCGGCTGTCCGGCTCCGGCGGAGCCGGCATAACATATATGAGTCATATAGCTGAAACGGAAAAACCGGCGTTTTCCAGGCTTTCTTGGATTCCGGGAGACGGTATCGACATATTTTCAGCGCTGAGAGGTGGAAAAGGGGAGCGCTGACATGAAAAAACACATCGTGATTTTGAGTTGTCTTCTTCTGTGTGGTTGGGTTTTGCTGAATGCGCCGTGTCTTGTCAGCGGACAATCCGACAGGGATCTCACCACCAGAGAGGAGATATCCTTTGATTCCGCCCATTTCAAAATTGTCGGAGACCTTCACATCCCGGATCCGAACAAACAGCAGCCCGCGATAATATTCGTCCATGGGGATGGGCCGGCAAGGCGCAGCCCTTCCGGCAGACCGAATCGAATCATGAGCTCTTTTCTCGACATTGGATTCGCCTGCTTTTATTATGACAAACCGGGATATGGTGAATCGACGGGAAAATTTACGCGTGGAAAGCTGTTCAAGGAACGCGCTTCCATTCTTGTGGATGCCGTGAATGTCCTGAAGAAACACCCGGCCGTAAATCCCGAGCGGATCGGACTGTGGGGAATCAGTCAGGCCGGTTATGTGATGCCCAAGGCCGTATCCGCGAGCAAAGATATCGCCTTCATGATCGCGATATCCTGTCCCGCGATGGACAGTGTCGACCAATCGGCGTATCTCGTTGAAAAACAGATCCTGTGCGATGGATATGATGAGGCGGAAGCGAAAAAGGCGCGCCGATATTTTCGCCAAAGGGCACGCGCCGAAACCTACCGGGAATACCTGGAGGCCGCGGAGTATCTGGATAAAAATCCCTTTATACAATCCATAGGATGGGGAGGGATCAGATCAGAAGATCGATTTTCTCCGCGCCTCCCCTCCAATGAGGGATTTTTCAATCCGATCACGCTCATCGAAAAGATCACCGTTCCGGTGCTGGCCGTTTTCGGGGAAAAAGACACGCAAATAGATCCCTTTCAAGGTGCTGAGGCCTATGAGAAAGCTCTCAAGAAAGCCGGGAATCGGTTTTATCGAGTCAAGCTTTTCCCGGAAGTCGACCATGGCATCATCATCGCGGAAACCGGTTGCATGAAAGAACAGAGGGGGAGGTACCGCTCAAGTTATGCGCCGGGTTATATCAAACTGATGCAGAACTGGCTGGAGTCCCTCGATTGAGCGTTATTTCCCGATCCTATGGTTGTCAGTGCCGTCGCCTATCTCGTTGAGGAATTCACCCTCATGTTTTTAGGCAAGGGTTTTCTGCATTCCCCGGATTTTCAGGAGGAGGGCAAGTGCCTTCTGTTCATTATTAGACATTAGGAGTTGTGAAGCAGCCGTCGATGTCGGTGAACATGACGGCGGCGAGTTTGCGTTGTTCAGTTCAATTATCTTGGACGATAAAGTCTTTTATCGCCTCTTTCAGCAGGCGGTTAAACTGATCAGGCTTTTCCCAGAACACAAGATGTCCCACATCGCTTATGGTTTTTGCGGTGATGGCCGGATGGTATTTTCGCGCCGTCTCCAGGTTAGGTGTATTGCTTTCTGCATTGATACAGCAGACAGGAACGCTGACGGTTTCCAGACAGTCCCGCAGATCCGACGACATATACCGTAACGCCTCCCGCAGGGAGGCTTCCCATCCCTTCTTTTCCGATGATTCAAACACGTTCAGGGCGCGCAGTATCATGGCCGAATCGGCTTTTTCCGAAAACATGGCGGACTGCCTGATTTTCTCAAAAGTCGGATTGATCGCCAGATCCATGAAATAATTGACGGTTCTTTCGTGCATCGCTTCCTGCCAGGAACTCTCCACATCCTTGATGACGTCCACCGGCACCACCCCGACGATTCGATCCGGATTCGACCTGGCCGCTTCCAGTGCCACCATCCCGCCCATGGAGAAGCCGATGATTACCACTTCATCGATCCTCATCTGATCCATGACCGCGGTCACATCCCCGGCAAAGGCAGGCATGGTCCATTCCGTGCGGTTACTGCCTGATTCGCCGAATCCCGCCAGATCGATGGCAACACAGCGGTGGGATCCGCTGAAATGATCCATCTGATAATCCCAATCCTCTTTGGTCCCGCCCCAGCCGGAAATAAAGATCAGGGTCGGATCTCCCTTCCCCATATCAGTAAACTGAATACGGACACCGTCGGCGCTGACGGCGGTCTGCTTTGTGTTTTTTTCGCAAGACAGACCAAGCATCATCAGTCCAACACTAAAAAAGACAACAGACACTTGCTTCGCACGAGTCCTTTTCATCACTTTTTCCTCCCGTATAACCTTCTGAAGGCCCGGGAATTGGCAAGGCCGACACCGGAGAGATGATTCTCTCCAGGCAGCACTTCAGAAAGAAATTGGACTTGGGGATTGGCCTTCTCTTCAAGATAGTTTTTCAGGGGATGATGCCGTCCCTCTGCTGACTCGAGTTCCCCCCACGAGATATAGACATTGACGGTGTCACCGGAGGCTGCCAGCTGATTAAGATTGTCAAAGGTGTACACCGCTTTGTCGTCCCAGTTGAGAAAAGGGCTGCCGATGAAGTAGTTGTGAAACAGCCCCGGTTTATAGAGCATGGCAAAGGTGGTGAACGTCCCTCCCAGTGAGTAACCGAACAGTCCGCGGTTGTCCGGGTCGGCACGGTACTCTTTTTCAATGAAGGGGATCAGTTCCTTCTCGATGAATCCCAGAAATTTCTTGCCGCCGCCCGAGACCCGGATGAATTGGGCCGTAAACTTGCCGTGTTTCTTTTCGGTTTCCTCGTAGGAGAGATGGGTCGGTGTGAAATCCCGGGCGCGGATATCCAGATGTTTCTTCATTCCCTCCGTATAAAAATCACCTTCGATGGGATAGGATATCCCGACAATAATCATTTTCGGAATATCATTGAGAAAGATAAGCTGCTGATAGGTCTGCAGAACCAGTCCCCAGATTTCATAGGCATCCAGCAGGTAAACCACCGGGTAGGTTTGATCTGGGTCTTCGTATCCGGGCGGAAGATCGATGTACAGGTCATAGGTCATGTCCTCGACGATCTTCGATTCGATGGTTCTCACATGTCCGGTGGGGAGCTGGATCTGAGTAAAAGCATGGACAGGTGCAATAAAGAGACAGAGGAGTATCATACACAGTGCAGCAGAGCCGAAATTTTTTTTCATAACTTTTCCTCCTCTTTTGTTTCCAACACCTCAAAATGTTCCCATTCCTTTTTCACCCGTTTCATGAGCTTCTTAAATATCTCTTCCCCTCGGATGTTTTCGAGGAAAGGATCGTATTCATTTAAAAACCGAAAGTGGATGAAACCTCGATTTACTGCATTCTCAAGCCAGCGAATGGCTTCATCCTTTTCATTGAGCAATGAAAATCCATCGGCAAGAAAAGTCGAATACTGGAGGTCATTTCTTGCAGCCTTTTTAATGTTTTCATTGGCTATCTGAAATGCTTTCACTTTTTTATTTTGAATTGCATTTTTCAAAAAGTGCGGTAATCGTATCAAAAAATCGTCTGAAATATCCTCGGCTGACTCACGGATCAAACCAAAGGCTCTATCAAATTCATTGGCAGCTATCAGGTAAAGAAAATAAAAACAGTGTATGAAAGGATTCTCCGGGTTCTTTTCATATATGGATTTAGCCAAGTTAGCAGCTTCGAAGAATTGCCTGTCATAATATAATGTTACGGCTCTAAACATAACATTCCATGATGAGTGGGGATCGATTTGTATCAGTCTTTTTGAAAGAGACAGTGCCATTTCTGTTTTACCTGTCACTGATAGCATTAAACATAACCAGCATAATGAATCGGAATCATTCGGCTCTTTCTTTATAAACCGATACAGGTTTTGTATACATTCTTTTATCTCCCCTCTGTGAGCCTGTGCCAATCCCAAGAGTCGATAACCATGTACAGAATCCGGATTTAATTTGAAAATCTGTTCAGCGCATCGTTCCGTTTTTTTCAAATGTTTTTCATCCGGCTCAATCCCGCCATTGTAAAACATCCAGTGAGCATACCCTTGAGAAGCCAGAAGCAGCTCGTTTTTACCGACAATTTTCATGCAGTTTTCAATAAGTTGGAGCGCATTTCTCAGGCTTTCAGCAGTGGCTCTGTATATTTCCTGACGCGCCTTGAAATAATATTCATAGGCTCTGATATCAACAATCGGATGTTCCTTTATTTTTACGGTGTCTTCGGCTGTTAATTTTAATTTGAGGGCGTTGACGATGGATTGAGATACTTTCTCCTGAATCTCAAACACATCATCCAGGGTTCCGCTGTACTTCTCCGCCCAGAGATGGATGTCTTTTTCAGCATCGATCAGCTGGGCCGTGATACGAAGATTATTTCCCGCCTTACGGACGCTTCCCTCCAGCACATAGCGCACATGCACTTCACCGGCAATATCGGTTATTTTTTTCTTCGATCCCTTGAAGGTCATGGCCGAACTGCGGGAAATCACCAGCAGGTCATGAATATGAGACAGATCCGTGATGATCTCTTCCGTCAATCCGTCGCTGAAGTACTCCTGATCCGGATCGGTGCTCATGTTTACAAAAGGCAGGACTGCAATTGATTTTTTTGGCTCGGGAAAAGGAGCTGAATGCGAAATCTGAAGTTCTCGTTTGAGTTCATCAACGCTCTGGAATCGTTTCTCCAAATCTTTTTCCAACGCTTTCATTATGACGCGTTCAAGATGTCTCGGAACTTCTTGTCGAGCGGATGTTACGGCTTCAGGGTCCGTATTAAGGATTGAATAAATCATACTCTGCATCTGCTCGCCCCTAAACGGCAGATGACCTGTCAGCATCTCATAGAGCACCACTCCTAACGACCAAATGTCCGAGCGTGAATCCATTTTTTCTCCCCGCGTCTGTTCCGGGGACATGTAGGCGGTTGTTCCGACTGTCGACCCTGTTTGTGTGAGTCCCGCTTCTCCCCCTAATTTGGCTATCCCGAAATCAACAATTTTAACCACTCCCTCTTCTGCGATCATGATGTTTGCAGGTTTGATGTCTCTATGAACGATCCCTTTTTTATGGGCACGTGATAGACCTTCGGATATCTGGGTGGCGATCGAAACGGCTTCCTCTAATTCTAGAGGTTTTTGACTGATTTTCTCTTTAAGGCTTTCCCCATCATAGAAGGGCATGGCAATAAACATCTGCCCGTCTTCAGTATCGCCGATTTCATATATCGTGCAGATATTAGCATGGTCAAGCCCTGAAGCGGCTTTGGCTTCTTGAATAAATCTTTTCTTTGCTTCTCTATCATTTGCCAATCCGGGAGGCAAAAATTTAAGAGCCACGATCCTGTCGAGTTTTATATCTTTGGCCTTGTAGACGATTCCCATCCCGCCTCTGCCCTGCTCTGCAAGGACCTGATACTTTCCTGCAATAGGTTTATCAATCCTATGAGATTTTATAGTTTCAGTGCGGTCTGTCTCCGCATCAAATTTTGCCCCGCATTTCCCGCAATAAAGAGTATCAACAGGGTTTTCATGCTGACATTTTGGGCATTTCAATCCCATGGCTTTCCCCTAAAAGCTATGTTGAATAGATATCACGTTCATAAATCCGAGTCAATGGGGTGCTGACGAATATGGCTTGATGTAATATTTAACGTCTACAAGTGATAAAAGAGAAGAAACCGGCATCGGTATCTTTTCGGAGAAAACGGATCTGTTGTCGTGCCCGTGAAATCAATCGCGGGGCGCCGTGATATGCAAGATTTTCCGGGTTTGATTCATGTGTCAAAATACTTCTTTCAAACTCCGGATCAGTTTTTCATCCATTTGCGTTTAGGGCTGATCTTGTCGAGCGTTTTGACGCTTTTGTGGATGGATTTCCACTTGGCCTGCTCGATGCGGTTGGCGTTCTGGTCGCGTCGGCGCTCCAGATACCGCAGCTCAGCCTGCTGCATGTGATAGCTCTCCAACCGGGCCGCCTCGAGCGTACCGGCGTCCACGGCCGCCTGGACGGCGCAGCCGGGTTCGCCGCTGTGGGTGCAGTCGCGGAAGCGGCATTGAGATGCCAGGTCGCTGATTTCGGAAAAGCTCCCGTCGAGGGCGTCTTCCTCCGCCCAGAGCTGAAGCTCGCGCAGGCCCGGAGTATCCACAATGAGGCCGTGTTCCGGCATGACGATCAGCTCGCGCCATGTCGTGGTATGACGTCCGCGGCCGTCATCGGCACGGATCCCTCCGGTTTTAACGACCTCGCTCCCCATAATCGTATTGATCAGGGTGGACTTTCCCACTCCGGAAGGCCCCAGCAAAACCGCTGTTTTCCCTTTTCCCAGATGTGTGGAAACCCCGTCCATGCCCGCCCCGGTCAAGGCACTGACCGCGTACACCGGAGCGCCCATTGCGATCTCCTCCGTTCTGGCCGCGTGTTCCTCGGTGTTGTCGCACAGGTCGGACTTGTTGAGCACGATCACGGGATCGATACCGGATTCCAACGCGATAGTCAGGTAGCGCTCGATTCGGCGCAGGACGAATCCGCGTTCTCCGGTCAGGGAGCTGACGATGAAAGCGGTATCGACATTGGCGCACAACACCTGTTCGCTGGTCCGGGATCCCGCTTCCTTGCGGGAGATGCGGCTGCGCCTCTCCAAAACCGCATGGATCATCGCACGTTCGGATTCGGGCGAGGTGTGAAGGGCCACCCAATCTCCCACCGCGGGCAGCTGAGAGCGGGATACGGCTTCATGGCGTAGCCTGCCTGAAATCTCGGCCGGATATCGGCCGGATGAAGAATAAACGGTATATCGTCCTTTGTCCTGACGCGCCACGCGCGCCGGGATCATCCCTTTTTCCGTGTAAGGGGTCATAAATGGTTTGAAAAAATTGTGCCACCCCAGGTCTTCAAGACTCGGGAGCGGCCGGGAATTCTGATCTTTCGACACTGTGATTCTCCTGTAAAAAGCAAAAAAACCTCGAGCGGTCTCTTGAGAGCGACCGCGGCCGCTGAATCACGCGCGGCTGATTGCAGTGCCGAAGGCTTTCTCCAACCGGAGAGAGGGCGCGGCTGTGTCCGTAAAGTAGGATCTAGATTACAATCCGCCGGAGGCGTGACGTCATACATCGCAGATCAATTGCAATGGCCATAAATGCCTCCTTTCAGAATGGATATATGCTGTTCAGCAATAATAAATTATGACATGTCCGGCTGTTCCTGTAAAGCGGTTGAGCTTCAGACATTTGTCTGAGAGATCAATCCATCATGAACAGTCGGGCTGAAATTCCATCAGGGAGCAAACATCTCGGCCAGTGTTTCCAGAACGCGGCCGGCAGTCGATTCATCGATTTTCCCCTGCACTTTTACCAATCTTCTTTTATCCACCGTTCTTATCTGGTCAAGGATGATCCGGCCTTTTTTGCCTTCAAACGATGTGCTGATCCTTGTCGGATACTCCCTGCCTGCCGTCGTCATCGGCGCGATGATGACCGTCCGGATCTGCCTGTTCATCTCATCCGGGGAGATGATCAGGCAGGGCCTTGTCTTTTTTATTTCATGTCCGATTGTGGGATCAAGATTGATCAAACAGACATCGAACCTGCTTATCACCACCGCCAATCCTTTTGGTCCCAATCCGATTCGATATCCGTCTCCTTATCGAGCAGCGCATCATCTCCTTTGAGCCTCATAATTTCGAACGATTTCTCCCAGCCGGCCCGCGGCTTTTCGACCGGTCGGATGACGATCGAATCCTTTTTTGTCTCTAAAAGCACTTCATCTTTCATGTCGTACTGCTCGATCAATGATTTGGAGAGGCGGATCCCCCTGGAATTTCCGATCCGGATGATCTTCACTTTTATGGTGTTCATGGAAGTTTAAAGTAATTATAAAGTAATTACGCTTTGTGTTCAAGATTTTTTTGCCTTTTATGATTCGGATACTAAAGAAAACGCGGCTGAGATCGAAAATTCTCAGATTCGATGCTTTGAAAAGCTGCGCTTTTTATGGAACACGAATGGGATAAACCTTCCGGTTGGATATCGGAAGACGTTACGCCGTGTTAATCCCTGATCTCCGCAACCAGTTGTTGGATTCGATCGAGACCCTCAGTCAGGTAATCCTGAGGCAGCCCGTAGCTGATCCTTATGAACTTATCCATGCCGAAATGATCGCCGGGCACGATCAGAACACTCTTTTCCCGGATCAGTCTTTCGGCCAGTTCGGTGGAATTGACATCCAACCGGTAGCGCACGAAGGCGATGGCGGCGGCCTGAGGCGGCACCAGACTGAAGGCGTCCTTCTGTTGATCGATCCACTGCTGCAGCAGGGGGAATCCTTTGCGGATATAATCCCGGGTGCGCTGGATGATGCGCGGCCGCACATCGGCGGAGAGGGCCAATGCCGCCAGGTTATTTGAAAATATAGAGGTGCTGAGGGTGGTGTATTCGTGTCTTCTCCAGATGTTTTCAATGGTGTCCGGGGGCCCGACGGCCCAGCCGACACGAAGTCCCGGCAAACCGTAGGCCTTGCTCATGCTGCCTGAGGCCATGACCTTGTCATATCGACCGTAAAAGGAAGACGTCTCTTCATCCCGGCTTCGTTCGGCGCCCGTATAGACCTCATCGGACAGGATCCAGGCGCCCGCTTTGTCCGCGGCGTCGATGACGGCATTCATCTCTTCTTGTGTAAGGATATGTCCGGTGGGATTGTTGGGATTGCATACGGCGATCAGCTTGGTTTGGGGTGTGACCGCCTGCTTGAGCTCATCCGGATCGATCCGCCAGCCGTTTTCTTCGCGAAGATGAAAGGGTTTCATTTTCAGGCCGTAGTTTTTCGCGATTCCCCATATCTGCATGTAGTTGGGAAGCATGATGGCCATTTCATCCCCGGGTTGAAGCAGGGTGTGGATCGCGTTGAAGTTGGCCTCGATCGCGCCGACGGTGACGAGGACGCTGCTTGAGGTGCAGCCGGAGTAGAGAGCCGCAATGTTTTCTCTGAGTTCGGGAACGCCGTTGCCGTGGGCGTAGTCTATTTCCGTAGCCAGCAGGGTTTCAATATACTCGGGGCTGTCCGCCAGCAGCTCTTTGAGCTTAAGCGGGTGAACGCCGCTCTCGGATAGATTGTAATCCACCTCCTTCTCATTCCGTGACGCCATCACTTCATGTTCAAAGGGTTGAAATGCGTTCATGTTTATCGTCTCCTTTCACATCCTTATTTCAATAATATTCATTCCTTTTTTCAAGGTTTCTTTTTTGGGGGAGTGGGCGGAATTTTTTCCCTGGGGATTTTCTCATCGCTCATGGCGGCGTGATAGGCGAATACGGCCATGATGACGGCATTTTTCATCAGGTCCTCAGCCTGAAGGGTGTCGAGGAAGTCGAGATTGGTGTGTCCGGCGGTTCCGGGAATGCGATCCTGTATGAATTGGAATCCGGGCAGACCGACGGCGTCGAAGGAAACATGATCCGTACTGCCCACGCTCTGGATCGAGATCGCCGTGAAGCCGAGATCGCGCAGGGGGATCATCCAGGGGGCAAAGGTGCCGCGCGCGTGTTCGTTACCCTGAAGGAAGATGCCGCGGAACGCCCCGGCCCCGTAATCCTGGTTGAAATAGACGGAGAAGGAATCGTAGTCGGGCTTGATTCCGATCTTCGGATCCTTGGGATTCCCGAAATGTTTGTACACATACTCACGCGAACCGTGGATGCCCTGTTCCTCTCCTCCCCAGAGGGCGACGCGGATCGTACGCCGGGGCCGGGCGCCGATCGACTTGAGTATGCGGGCCGCCTCGAGCGTGACCGCACAGCCCGAAGTATTGTCGCTGGCGTTGGGACTGGCGTGCCAGGTGTCGAAATGAGCGCCGATCATCACGACCTCATGCTTGAGGTCCGTCCCGGGGATCTCTCCGAGGACGCTGCAGGCTTTCTCCACCTGTTCGCCCAGCCGGTTGCGGACTTCAAGTTCGACTTTCACCCCGATACCGCGCTTGAGGATGCGGTACATCCGGTTGTAATGCTCCGGTGTTACCGCGATGATGGGGAGGCAGTCCAGGCTTTTTTCGAGCGACCACTTGTCGTCTTTGGTTCCGGGCCGGGCAAACCCGCGCACGAGACCCGGCCTTCCGCTTCTGCATTCGAAGACGGCGCGCGCTCCCTCGGCTTTGAAAAAATCGATCTTTTCCTGAGGCTCGAGAAGATCAGGATTGGGTGGTCCCGAAGGCCTTGCGCGCCGCCGGGGTTTGGGGATGACGTCTTCCTCGAGCTGTTTGAGCTCTTCCGCACTGCGGCGCGGGGTTGCTTGGGCCATGCGGACAAGATCGATTTCAGCCGGGGGGGTGGACAGGACCACGGCGCCCGATAATTTTCCCTTGAATTTGTCCAATTCCTTACGCGTATTCACAGCGGCGATAACAACCGGGCAGGTGATCTTTCCGTTTGTGCCGGGCGTGTGGGTCAGTGGAAAACCCACCATGGGCTGGTAATCGGGTTCCAGCATATGGAGGGAAACATATTCATTGTCCCAGGTGACGCCGTAATCCATGAACGGCTCGACGACAATGTTTTCCAGGCCGATTTGACTCATCTTGTCCGTTGCCCAGCTCTGGGCCCGTTTCATGTCTTCGGAGAGGGTCAGGCGGGCGCCCAGCACGTCCGTCATATAACCGGCGATGTCCATGACCTGGGAACGTTGAAATCCTTCTTCGCGGATTTTGGCGACGATGTCCTGATCCGCCTGGATTTTGTCGCCGGCGTAAAATCCGCACAACGCGGCGATAACGATAATCGCCGAGATCATCCTTGTAATGGATCTGCATTTCATAAGCGGCCTCCTTCGGGCGGCTGATCCGGAGGTTCCCCTGAAACCAACCGCATCCATTTCATCCCGTTTTCGATCCTCTTTTATTTGATCATGAATGCATGGCATAAGTCTAAAAAAAGTTCTCAACCCCGCGTTCCATCTCCGATAGGAGACCGGTCCTCCTGGAATCGCGGGGGGGGGCAACATTTTGACCGGAATCCGGTCATACTTATCGGAAGGGGAAGCTGAACGCCTGAGGCGGCATCGTCCCTGGGCCGTCGGCTCCATTCGAAAATCAAATGAGTTTTCAATCCACAAGGAGGTGTTATGTTTAGCAGCTACATCAAGATCGCCTTGAGAAACCTAAAAAGAAACAAGGGCTGTTCCGCGATCAATATTTTCGGGCTGGCCGTGGGCATAGCCTGCTGCATGATTATTTTGTTCTGGGTGCAGGATGAATTCAGTTACGATGATTTTCATGAAAACAAAACGGAAATATTCAGGGTCGTTCAAAAATGGGACGGGGAAAACGGTGAAGAGGGACAGGCATGGGTACCCGGCATGTTGGGGCCGCTGCTGAAAAGGGATTACCCCGAAATTCAGAAAGCGACAAGAGTGCTGTTCAGGCCTCCTAAACAAGTTTCGTTCGGGGAGAAGAGTTTTATCCATCGATGCGCCGTGGTCGATCCGTCGTTCTTTTCGATCTTTTCTTTTCCGTTCTTGAGCGGGAAAAAGGATGCCGCGCTGAAAGATCCCGGCTCGGTGGTCATTTCCCAAAGCATGGCGGAGAGAATATTCGGACCTGAGGATCCTCTGGGTCAAATCTTGAAGTATGACGATAAGCACGTATTGAAAATAACCGGCGTTTTCGCGGATGTGCCGGCCCGTTCGCATCTGCGGTTCGATTTTTGTGTTCCCTATTCCATCCTCCCGGCTTCATTCCCTCAATGGAACAATAATGATCACAAAGTCTATGTCCAGCTCACGAACGCGAATGCATATGATTCGATAAGCTCCAAGATATCCGGCGTGCTGAAGGATCATCAGGAAAGAAGCGAATCGGTTCTGGCGCTTCAGCCGCTGCGTGAAATTCACCTGTATGCCTTGACCGGTGTCGACAGGATCACGTACATCACTCTTTTTTCGGCCATGGCCCTGATCGTCTTGCTGATTGCATGCGTCAATTTCATGAATCTCGCAACGGCGAAAGCCGCCCGGCGCGCTAAAGAAGTCGGTTTGCGTAAGGTCGTCGGTTCACGTAAGAATCAGTTGATAACTCAGTTTCTCAGCGAGTCGATGATGCTGGCTTTCATCGCCATGATCGCCGGGCTGTTCCTGACCCTGTTTTTGCTTCCCTTTATCAATACCCTCGTGGGACATGAAATAAACATTGAGTTCTCCGGCCGGCTCATCCTGGGCATTGTCTCCATTACAGTGCTTACGGGTTTGGCCGCGGGCGGGTATCCGGCTTTTTTCCTCTCCTCCTTTAATCCGGTTCGTGTCATGCAGGGGCTTCACGGATCGGACAACCGAAGGCGGATGGCTTTTTTCAGAAAAACACTGACGGTTATTCAGTTCTCGGTTTCGATCTTCTTTATCATTGCGGCCGCTTCAATCCACCGGCAGATGGCATTCACGAACAACAGGGATATGGGGATCGAAAAGGACGATATCATCCTTCTGGATATGAGGGGAGAGCTGAAAGAGAAATACGACACCGTAAAAAATGCACTCCTGCGGCAACCTTCCATCAGCAGCGTGACTTCAATGGACATCCCCCCGTTGATCGCATGGAACAACACGACGGACGATGTCGAGTGGGACGGCATGGATCCCAACTCCCGGTTGAGTTTCTCGATAAAAACCGTTGATTATGATTTTCTTAATGCCTTTGACGCCGAGATGGCATCCGGGCGATTCTTTTCAGAACCCTATATGACCGATGCTTCGGATGCTTATGTGATCAACGAAACCGCCGCCAAGGCCATGGGATTGGAATCTCCCTTGGGAACCGGGATGTCTCTCTGGGGAGTGCGTGGGAAAATCATCGGTTTGGTGAAGGATTTTAACTTCTCCTCCCTGCGTCACGACATCTCTCCTCTCGTGCTGCGTGTCCGTCCCAACAGAGCGAACTACGTCTGCATTCGTGTTATGCCGGGATCCGGCCATATGATGGGAGCCATCGATTCCATAAAGGGAACATTCACCGATATCATTCCGGCCTATCCGTTCACCTATTCATTTCTGTCGGATGAGTATAAAGGAATGTATGCGAATGAAAATCTGACGGGCACGATCACCTTGTGCATAACGAGCCTGATGATCATTATTTCTTGTCTCGGCCTGCTGGGGCTTGTTTCCTTCATGACCGAACAAAAAAAGAAAGAGATCGGAGTGCGCAAGGTGCTTGGGGCTTCGGTGGATCAGATCGTTTCCATGCTTTCACATGATTTCATGAAAAAGATCATGATATCCAATGTGATCGCATGGCCGTTCGCTTATTATTTTATCAACCGGTGGCTCGGGGGGTTTGCTTACCGCATTGATTTGAATTTCGATGTTTTCGTCTATGCGGCGATCTTATCGATTGTTTTGGCGCTTGCGACCGTTAGTTACCAATCGGTCAAGGCCGCCACGGCCGATCCGGTTGATTCCCTGAAGTATGAATGATCATGCGGGCTTTGATGCGTGAAAAAGCCCGGAGTCATGGCGAAGGTTTCCCGGATTTCCAGCGATCGTGCTTTGAAAGCGATCTCCAATAAAAATAAACCGGAATCCCCAGAGCGGTCAGGATCAATCCCGCCAGGGCCTCCACCGGCTTTTCCAGCAGGGTGTTCAGCAGGATGCACGCTGAGGCGATGATGAAAAGGGCCGGGATGAACGGGTAGCCCCAGGTCCTGTAAGGGCGGGGAAGATCGGGGCGTTTTTTCCGGAGCGTAAACACGGCCGCCGTGCCGGCGATCCAGAAGAGGATGCTTATGAACATGGCGAACGTGAAGATCTGCTCGAATGTGCCTAAAAGTGTCAGCAGGGAAGCCCAGATCGCCTGGATCAGGATGGAAAATCCAGGGGTTCGGAAACGGGGGTGGACATGGGCGACCTTTCGGAAAAAAAGCTTATCCCGGGCCATGGCGTAATATACGCGGGGGCCGACCAGGATCGAACCGTTCAGGGCTCCGAATACGGATACGATGACCAGCGCGGAGATGAGACCCCCCCTCGATGCGCCGAACAGCGTGCTTGTCGCTTTTTCCGCGATCCTCACGACGCCGACGGCTTCCGGGATCGGCAGGGCGTACAGGTAGATGTAGTTGACGAGGACATAGAGCAAAGTGGTCCCCAGGGTCCCGATGATAAGAGCCCGGGGAAGGTTGCGTTCGGGATTTCTGATCTCTCCCGCCACGAAATTGACATTGTTCCAACCGTCGAACGCCCAGGCGACGGCAACCAGCGAGACGCCGAATCCGATAAGGAGACCGCTGATGCTCATTCCCGCCGGATTCAGGGAAAGGTCGGGGGGTGATCCTTTCCCGACGGCGAATCCCAGGAAGATGATGGACGCGAGTATGCCGATCTTGATGACGGTGAACACGTTTTGGATCAACTTGCCGAGGCCGACGCCGATGAAGTTGAAGACGGAGAGCAGGATGATAACGGCGACGCCGACGAGCTGGCTGGCTGACAGGGAATAGTGAAAGGAACCCTGGAGAATCGGAACCTGGAAGTCCAGGATGATGCGCCCGGTTCCCAGGGACGGAAAGAAATAGCCGGTGTATTCGGCGAACGCCAGCGCCAGTCCCGCGATCCCACCCGTCATATAGACGAGGAAGAGGATCCATCCGAACAGGAAGCCCGCCATGGGGCCGTAGGCTTCACGCAGATAGACGTACTGCCCCCCGGCCTCGGGCATCGCGGCGCCCAACTCGGCAAAAGTGAGGGCGCCGGCGAGGGTGAGAAGCCCGCCGACAAACCAGGCGAGCAGGATGAGGCCGCCGGAAGGGATGCTTTTGGCCATGATCCCGGTGGTCAGGAAGATCCCGGACCCGATGATGATCCCGACGATGACCATGGTCGAGTCGAAAAGTCCGAGCTTGCGGGACAAGTTGATTTGGACGGGTTCCTTCTTCGGATCCATCATGTCGTGAGAGGAACCGACAGGGATTCAATGATGTGCATGCCGGACCGTTTGAAGCTTATCGCTTTTCTCCCCAATGGCGCGATCGCATTGCATTTTTAAACTATCTTACGGGATATGAAGTGTCAACCGGGATGATCATTCAATGATCCGGTATACCCGGAACTGCATGCCGCGCATACGGTCCAGAAGATAAATACGGTCCCCGTGGATGTGGATGTCGTCGACGAAATGTCGGACCGGGATTTTTCCCAGCAGGATGCCGTCGGGCGCGTATACTTCGAGTTCATAGGCTTCCGATTCCCGGATGTCGGTATTTCCCACGGCTTTCATGGCCATGGACCGCCGCCCGCTGTCGTCCATGTTGGCCTCGACGTTCACACCCACTTTCTCCTCTTCCTTGAGCTGGCGCTTGAGACCCACCACCCAGATGCGGCCTTTGCCGTCCACGGCGATGCCTCCGCCGCAGCGGTTCATCTCCGGCATTTCGATGGCAACCATCCCTCTGCCTCGCTGCATGGACCCTTTGGCCTTGGGGGGTGCGGTGCTGTAGTTCAGCTTGCGGTCGGCGCGCCACAGGAGGCTGCCTTCGGGAGAATACTTCTCGATCCGGTTCTGGAAATCGAAGGCGGCGTAGATCGCGCCCTCTTCGTCCCTGGTGTAATGATAGGTGTTTCCCATCCGGTTGAGGAGAAAATGCTTGAAATCACGGCCTTCTCCGAACTCTTCGATCAATTTTCCGGCCGCGTCCACGACCTTGAAGAGCTTTTCGGGTTTGTCTTTCTTATCCGGATCTCGCATCCCGAAGGCGAGTCCCGATCCTCCCGCGCCCGTGAGGATCCGGTTCCCGGAGAGAAGAGAGATGTTACCCGGGGGTACGTCCAGCATGGGGATGGTTTTGTGTTCCTTGCCGTCGGGGCTTGAAACCTGTATCCGCTGGTTGCCGGAATCGGAGACATAGAGGGTGCCGTCCGCCGTTACTTCGAGCGATCCCGGGAAAGCATATTCGCCCGGTCCCTGTCCTTTGCGTCCCAATGTCGATAGGTATGTTCCGTCGGCGGTGAACTTCTGGACCCGCTGGTTGCCTGAATCGAGGACGTAGATATTTCCCTCGCCGTCGAATGCGATGTCCGCCGGCATGTAAAAAGCCAGGTTTTCATCGACGGCTTCGAGCTGCCCGATGGCGTCCGATGCTTCCAGAGAGATCGGAGTCGAGTTCCCCCATTTTCCGGATTTCGGGTTGTGGATGATCCGGATGCCGTCTTCGGTTTCGATTTTCTGGGCGAAGGCGGCGCTGGCGGCAAGGCCGAGACACATGAAGAGTGTCATGATGATCGTCAGTTTTGTTTTCATGCTTTCCCTCCTTTTATCTAAAAACAATCGTTTCCTTCGGATGGTTGCACCCGGTATCGGGATTGAGTTAAGATTTCCGTTAAGGAAAGACACTCGTTCCCAACGGGTGGATGAGCCGTTATCGATAAGGAGGTTCCGCGCATGAAATCAGACATCCATTCTTCCCGCAAAGAAAATTCCACAAACGGCAGTACCATAGGGGCGCGAATCCGCCGCTGTGGGACTGCGGCCTGGAAGGCGCTGCAGCCCATGAAACGAACCCGCCGGGGGGCGGCAGCGGGGCTTGCGGCTTTGATCACGGCGCTGGTTATCGTGACCGGGGTTTTCATAAAACCCGGATTCCCGGGACTGCTCGACGGGGTTTCGGGGGTTCTGCTTCTGGCGGTTTTCGCGGTTTTAATGGGGGCGGCAGCGGCTCTGACCCTCAAGCTGTTAAGTTTGATCCCGCGTTTTGTAACCGGGTTGGGCCTGGTCGTGTTTATCGTCCTGTTGTTTATTCTGATGCAGTTCCATTTCCCTTTTTCCATGGCTTTGACCGCGGCTTTGCTTCTGGGGGGCGCCCATGCCCTCCTGGGCGGAGCCCTCGCCATCGTATTCCAACGGGATTTCAAATTCAAACCCTTCCTCGGGAAAGGATTGGTGCTGCTGGCGATCTTTATCCCGTTGGCTCTGGATGCCTTCCTGGTCGTCAGGCTTGCGGGCCGTGGAGATGACGCGCATTTGACGGCCAAACCCGAACCCGGCGTGAATGTGGAGATGCTGGACATGCCGAATCCCGCCCGTCCCGGGCCCTACGGCGTGCTCCGGATGACCTACGGAAGCGGGACGGACAAACGCCGCCCGGAGTATGGGGAGAAAGCGGATATCATAACCGATCCGGTGGATGCCTCCGTACTGCTGGAGGGCAATAAGGGATGGAAGATGAAGCTCAGGAAGTGGTACTGGGGATTCGATATCGACGCGTTCCCCGTCAACGGACGTGTCTGGTATCCGAAGGGCGACGATCCCTTCCCATTGGTTCTGATCGTTCACGGCAACCACTCGATGGAAGATTATTCCGATCCCGGCTACGCCTATCTTGGTGAGCTGCTGGCCGGACGGGGATTCATCTTCGTATCCGTGGACGAGAATTTTTTCAACGGTTCGTTTTTCAGCGGATTGAAAAAGGAGAACGACGGACGCGGCTGGATGCTTCTCAAGCATCTCCAAGTCTGGCGGGAGTGGAATCGAACGGCCGGGAATCCTTTCTTCGGCAAAGTGGACATGGAGAACATCGCATTGATCGGCCATTCCCGGGGCGGGGAGGCGGCGGCGATCGCCGGGGCTTTCAACCGCTTGAAACACTATCCCGATGACGCGACTCTCGATTTCGATTTCGGGTTCAATATCAAGGCCGTCTGCGCCATCGCGCCCAGTGACGGACAGTACAAGCCGACTGGACGTCCGACCCCGCTTGAAAATCTCAACTACCTCGTGCTGCAGGGCGCGCATGATTCGGATGTAGCGATTTTTATGGGCATCCGGCAGTACAACCGGGTGAAGTTCACCGACGGTGGTTTCTGGTTCAAAGCGGCGATTTATTCCTACCGCTCCAACCACGGGCAGTTCAACACCACGTGGGGCGACAATGATTGGGGGCGGCCGCTCGGGTGGCTGATCAACCGGAAACCGCTGCTGGACGGAGAAGAACAGCGCAAACTCGGAAAGGCCGCCATCGCGGCCTTTCTCGAGTGTACGTTGCATGGAGAAACCGGATACCGGCCTTTTTTTCGGGACTACCGGCATGGTCTCGATTGGCTTCCCGATGATATCCTGATCAGCCGATACGAGGATTCTTCGTTTTCGCTGCTGGCCGGATATGACGAGGACGTGGACGTGACCACGGGATCGCGGGCGGGGGTGGTGATCGGAGGAGAAAACCTGACCGTGTGGCGGGAAGAAGACCTGAGTTTCAGAGCGGGAGGAACCAAGGAAAACAATGCGGCCGTCATCGGCTGGGGGGAACCCGGAACCGAGGTTCCCGGAGAAAAAACGGCGGTGTATGCGCTGAGACTGCCGGGGGATTTCGGGGCTGAACAAGGACTGAATTCTGATTCCAGGCTGGTTTTCACGCTGGCCGCATTGGATGAGGAGCCTCCGGAGCCTGATGAGGACGAAGAAGAAAACCCTGAGAATGAAAATACGTATGAAGGTAAGAAAGCAGACGATGAGGACAAAACGGATAAGGATGAGCCGGAAGCATTGATTGAATTCAGCATCGAGTTGGTCGGGAAGCGGGATGCCGCGGTCAGGCGGGTGATAATGGATTTTATGCCCGTTCCCCCCATAATCCGTTCGCGGTTCAGCAAGCTGCCGAATGAGAAACGGCTTTGGAAGAGCGATTACGAACCCACCATGCAGACGTTCGAACTGCCGTTGGCCAAGTTTTTATCGGGCCCCACGGGATTCGATCCGAAGGATCTCCGGGAAATCCGGCTCGTCTTCGATCGGACCCCCTCGGGTGTCGTTATCCTGGATAACGTCGGTTTTGAGTCTTATCGATCTTCGGGAGCCCCGTGAGATGACGGCGGTCCCGATCGAGGAGGAAACATGAAAAAAACCGTCATCGGATTGACCCTGTTCCTTTTGGGGGCGGCCGTCTTCATTTACCCCAATTCTCCTGATCTTCAGCAGAGCAAGGCGATGAAACCGGCCCTTTTGGTTATCGATATTCAAAATGCTTACCTGCCCCTGATGGCGGAAAAGGATGTAAGGATCGGAATGAGCCGGATCAACGGCGCCATCAGGTTGTTTCGGGCCCACGGTTTTCCCATAATCCGGGTTTATCACAGTGATCTGAAATACGGACCCGAACCCGGAAGCGAGGGATTCGCCTTTCCCGAGACCGTACAGATCGAGCCCGATGATCCCAAGATCGTGAAGAACTTCCCCAACGCCTTTAAAAAAACCGAACTCGACAACATGCTGCGTGAACAGGGGATCAACACGGTTTTCCTCTGCGGTCTGAGCGCGGTCGGCTGCGTGCTGGCGACGCATTTCGGCGCGTTGGATCTCGATTACAACACCTTCATGCTCAAGGATCACCTGATAAGCCACGATTCCTACTACACCGATTCCGTGGAGGATATCTTCGACGCTCTTGGTTATGAGGCGCTCATCATCATGCTGGCGAACGCGCCGCATTGAAGCGGAGAGAAGAACGGCCCCATGCCGGATGAACGGCGGTATACCGGATTCAGTCTCCGCTTTCAAGCGGAGACGTTCCCTCGATCTCCGCGGCCTGCCGGCTGATGGCTTCCCTCAGCGATTGGATGATCCGTTGTTTTTCGCTGCGGGCATCGTTGGAGGGATCATAGGTGATGCCGTCTCCAAATGAAATGATGCGTTTTTTCCGGCTGGCGTAAACGGGGTAGAATACCGTGCGCCGTCCGGTTCTTTTATAGTATGCCCTGCCGAGGGATGCGAATCCCGTGAAAAAGTCGATAACCTCATCGGACCGGTATCCCGTTTGGGTATTGTCTTCCGGGAATATCAGGATATTGTATTCCGCTTCCATGGCTTCCAGCGTCAGCTTGACCGTTTTTTTAAGCTTTCCGATACTTTCGCGGTAGACCGGGATCGGATCGGTGGAACGCATGGCCCAGGCCATCAGCGGCGCGAACAGGCGGCTGATCCGCATCCGCATCCGTTTGGGAATCCACTTCCGCTTGCTGAACCAGCCGCTGTAAATATATTGGGTCACTTCCTCGATGCCGATCATATGCGAAATGATCCAGGGGCGAAAGTCGAACGGCACATAGAGATTGGTGATTACGGGACCGTAGAGTTTTCCGTGGTTGCAGATGAAGATGACGGAGCCGTCCTTGTCCTTGACCTTTTCCTTTCCGATGACTTTATGGGACCAGAACGGCTTGAAAAGCAGGGCCAGCAGCTTCAATCCGTAACGCCGCGTGTATTTTTTGACCAGGACCAGGTTCAGGCGCTCGGTCAATCTTTCGTTTTCGAGGCCCTGCTTCTTCAGGGTAAAGTAACGCCGCAGTTTTTCCACGTATTCCCGGGTGAGAGGCTGTTTGAGAGAATAATTCAGGGCCAGCCAGATGAATACCGCGGGCAGCAGCGTAAAAGCGAATTTCGTGATCGTGATCCCGTACCGGATCCCTTCCGCGGCACCCCCGCGGAGTGCGCCGATCAAGGTGAAGACGAGCAGCGACAGGATCTGTCCCATGAGGAGCGCCCATTCGTAATTCATGCCCGCATTGATGGTGAGGATGTCGTCATCGACGTCGCCTCGGACGAAGCGAACGACTTCCCGGATGTCGTGCTCCATGGAGATAACGGCCGTGAATACGAGAGCCGCGCCGATGATGCTCTGCAGCATGAACACGAAGATGACGATGGTGCGGCCCTGTTCGAGCGATCGAAACAGCGCGTAGCTTGATACCAGCCAGAGCGCCGCTCCCAGGATGATCAGCGTATCGGCTCCGAAATCCTTCCAATGGAAGCGCTTGATCAAGCG
>Ga0180432_10003319_pt1 | contig 23122 bp, 19 predicted proteins | sample SS_ome_10_FD_132414 | JGI IMG/M metagenome (GOLD analysis project Ga0180432, IMG submission 132414) | Hypersaline lake sediment archaeal communities from the Salton Sea, California, USA - SS_1_MS_2 metaG | ecosystem: Environmental > Aquatic > Non-marine Saline and Alkaline > Hypersaline >... | reverse complement strand
GCTCGGAAAAAGCGACTCATTGGTGATCGACCGATATATTTTGTCGCCATCGGCTGGATCGTACTCTGCTTCGTATCAGCATACTCCTTTGTGCGGCTGTTTGGCGCCGGTTCTCCGTCGGACCGGCTGCCTCAGGAATTCATCCCTGTATATTCCGTCGTATTCATGCTCGCCGGATTGCTCATGCTGCCTTTTGCCCCTTTGGCAACGGCGCCTCTGGCATTAGCCAAAAGCAGGTCGCATTGATTATTTTTAGGATCGAAATTCGGTTCGGTTATGCGAATTCCTGTAATAGGTCCAGCAGTTTTCGGTCGAGTTTGTGGCCGTGGTAGTTTTCGTAGTTTACGTCCTTTCGGCCGGAGTCCATGATGCCGAACGAGCCGCGGAAATTCCAGAGAGCCAGGCCGATTCCGTGGCCGGTGAGGATTTCCAGGACATCGCGCAGCCAGGCGAGGACGACCTTGTGCGGCGTTTTGTTGTACGCTCCGCCTTCACCGCAATGGACGCCGGCACCCATTTTGGCCAGGTCGGCCCATTTTTGGTAGTGCCGCTCCAGGCGCTTCCGGTCCCAGCCGTGGCCGGGCCAGGCCGGGTCGGGGAAGTTTTTACTGTTCACCCAGGAGGCGCCGTAATGACTGATGAACATCGGTTGGTAGGCCCGCGTGCTCTGGCCGATGCCCAGGTCGGCCAGTTCCGGCGCTGTTACGTTGCCGTAACTTATCCCGTCGGCGACGACGATCCGGTCGGGGTTGATGTCGCGAATTGCCTTGACGGTTGCGCGCACGACGCGCTCATGGTCGGCCCGGCTCATACGATTGCCGATAGACGGCGGCTCGTTGATCAGATCGAAGCTGAGTTTATCCCTGGAGATGCCCTTGTATCGCTTAGCCATGAGTTGCCAATGGAAACAGAAGGCGTCGAGCGCCGTTTTGTCCTTCCAGAGATTGTGCGGCTCGGTAAATTCTCGATTGACGGAGTAACCGGGCCCGCGATGGAAGTTGAGACTCACGTGTAGACCGTATTTATTGGCCAGTTCGATGCCGCGGTCGAGTTTGGCCAGCATCGGCTCGTGAATCTTGTAGTCATCCCCATTCTCGATCCACAGACGGTAGCACGACGGGAACCGTACGAAGTCGAAGCCGAAATCCCGAATCCACCGGAAATCGTCCTCGGAAAAATCGCCCTTGCTCCGCATCGTGAACAGATCCAGCAGGTTAAATCCCCGCCAGCGCGGCAGAACCGTCTGGGCAACGGATCTTCCTTTTTGCTCTCGCCCGTACCCCGGCAGCGCTATCGCAGCCGCCCCGGTCATCACTCTCTTCAAAAACTCACGGCGGTTGTTTTCCATAAGATTCACTCCATGTCTAAAACGGTTGCAATTCAAGTAGCACCACTATTATCTGCGAGCCGTCCGAAATGTCAAATGCAAGCCTGTTGGCAACGGATTATTGCGGTTCATAACTGTGAATTTTTTCTAAAAAGCTGTCCCCTTTCGGCGTTGTCATACGTAATGGGTTTTGAAACTGGTGATCGTAAGCAGGGTAATTATGAATTGTTCGGACGTAGAAAAAGAAATCGAGTTGTACGTTTTGGGCGGCGCTGACCCGGCTAAAAGCCGACAAATCGAACAGCACTTGAGCGGATGTACAAGTTGCCGGCAGTTGCAGCACGAGTGCGAAAACATCCTGCGGGAGCTCAAGGTTTATGGCCAGGCTCAGTCGAACCACCAGGCCCTTAGAGACGGGATTCGATCGGCAGCCCGGCCCTCGTTGAGAAAAGCAAACATGCGACGCAGGTTCCACTCGGTCGCTTCCGTCGCGGCAGGTTTTGTTCTGGTGGCGGCGATATGGTGTCTTTGGCCCGGCAAGAATTTCGATCACCAGAGTCCGGCTCCCGATCGCTCTTATACTATGACGGCGCCGAACAAGACGATTTGGCAAAAAGCCACGACGGTGGCATCGAGCGCCGCTGAATCCGATGATATCGTTATTCATGACGGCACAATTTTTCTTTTGTTGGAGAAGGATGTCGGACAGGTGGTCAGTGCGGCCAAGGCCGAGACGGGCGAGACTATGTGGCAATCGGAGCTTGTCAGTTGTGGCTACCTGGCGGCGGATGATGAACGCGTTTACTGTGTCGCTCCGGGCGATCAGGCCAAACTGCATTTGGCAGCGCTCGATCGAAAAAATGGACATCGTGTCTGGACGTATGAAACGCAACAGGCAACGAGCGTTCTCTATGGGACCTCAAAGCCAACGGTCATGTCCGGCCGTCGTGTTTGTTGGGCGCATGAAGGAAATATGTATGCGATTGACGCCCGGTCCGGTACAGAGATTTGGCATCGAACCTTGCCGGAGGAAAGGAACTTGTCTCAGGCTGCTGTTATCGGCCGGGAAGTTTATGTGGCCGGACGAAACGGGATCTACTGTCTCGACGGCGAGAACGGTATGCACCTTTGGCATCTACCGAACCATTCCGAGGCGTGGTTACCGACGAAGCCGTTGACGGCGGTCGGACGCAACAGATTGTTTGTCGTTACGGCGGATCGGAACGGTAAAAGCCATGTTCGCTGCGTCGATACTTCTACGCAGCGGTCCCTATGGCGAAAGTCTGTGCCCAGGGTCTCTCATTTATGTGCTGACTCGGCTCATGTGTACTTGCGTTGTCAGCAGGTTCTGGCACTCGATCAGGAGAACGGCGAGCCTCTTTGGACGATTGAAGCAACCGGTTGCAGTCCCATCACGGCGTGCGATGATACGATTTGCTTTATTGACAGTACTCGGCAAGGCTCGCTGGTCGGCGCCCGTTGTTACAACGGCGAGGTCGCCTGGAAAGTCCCCGGCCTGCATTCCTGTAACGCCTTTATCCGGGCGGGCGAGCGCGGGTATCTTAAAACGAACGATAATGTTGTTCTGGCTTTTGCATTTGATTAATTTAGGAGCTTGGAGAAAACGCTATGAACATTCGATGGTTGATTTGTATTGTGTTAATAAGCACCGTGTTTCCGGCGACAGCCAGTCCGGCGGCGGATCCCAACAGTACCGAAAGCCACACGTTGCCCGAAGTCACGGTGACGGCGCCGGGCGCGTATGATTTCACGACCCTGCCGGAAAGGGACCTTCTCGAGCGGCCCTTTACGGAGTCGCCCGGATTGGAGACCTCGACGAGTGTGGTGGACCGGGAGGATATCGAGCAGATGCACGCCTATTCGGTCGTGGACGCGCTCAATTACGTTCCCGGCGCCTGGACCGAGACGCGGGGGCGCAAGGTCAAGAGCTTCTTTTCTATTCGAGGGCAGAGATATCCGTATCCGGGCTATCTGATCGACGGGGCGTGGTTCAGGGAATTCCACGAGATAAATTATTATATGAGCGCCGCGAATTTCGACCGGATCGACGTGGTGCGCTCCAGCAGTGCCCTTTTGCTGGGGCCGGGGGGCATGACGGGCATGGTGAATATGATCCCCCGCAGCTATTCGCAAAGGGAAACCCAGCTTGAGACACTCTACGGCACGCATAACACCTTGCGGAGTAACATCACGCACGGCGAGGCCGGGGAGAACTATAACTACGGTGTGAGCGCGGGCTACTATCATACGGACGGCTCCAGTCATATGAACGCCAGGGAGAACATGACGAATCTTTACGGCCGGATTGAGTACGATCTGTCCGACGACTTAACGTTCTCCTGGGTCAATTTCGGCCTTGGGGGAGATCGCGAGCTCAAGCTTGCCGAGCCTCCCGCTCAGGCTATCCTCCAGACTCGCAAAGACCATTACGATCCCATGTACTCCTACGTGACCGTGGCCAAGCTCCGGCACGACCCGAATGACGGCGGTGTGACGGAAGTGCTCGGCAATTACGGCGGCCGGCGTTTCGACGGGCAGCGGGTCGGCAACCCCGAATGGCTGGAGGAAGACTACGAATTCGGAGGGACTTTTATCCATAGCAGGGAGTTGACGGATGACAATACGCTGCGCTTCAGCGGTTTGTACAATCGGTGGGTGTGCCCGACGGGCAAACGCTTTTACGTGGGACGTCCTGGGGATATCCGTACGTATTCGGCCATGATCGCGGACGATCATGATTTCGGGCGATTGGATACGACGATTGGTTATCGCTATACCCGGGAGCACATCGAAGAGTTCGGCGGTTTCAACGTGGAGGGCCAGGCGGGGCCGCTTAGTTCGGTCCAGATCGACGACGAATGGGGCGATCCGCTTCATGCGGTCAACCTGGGAGCCTCTTATGAGCTAACGGATACGGAGTCTCTCTTTGGAAATGTGGCCTGGGGGCAACTTTCCCCTCAGCCGGGTATGTTGGATTTGAATCTGCAAATGCCCGGCAATGAGGATCGGTACAAATACGACCTGGGTTTACGAAGACGTATCGAGCGTTTCGGCCAGGCGAGTGTGACGGGCTTCTATGTCCGTCAGGACGATGCGTCCCTGGTCAGCCGGACGAGGGTGTTGGGCCCGGACGGCTTATGGTATGCGTTGTTCGAAGAAGGGGAACGCAAAAACTATGGCGTCGAGCTCGAGGTTCAAACCAACCGGTTCGAGAACGGCCTTCAGTTCTTCGGCAACGTGACGGCCATGCGGACCAAACGGACCTATACCGGGGATTGGAAGGTGGATAAAGAAGTCCCCGATATCGTCGTAGGTGGGGGTGCTTCGTATGCCTATCAAAAGGTTGAATTTCTTGTGTTTGCCAAGCATCTGGCCGGCTACGAGAACGAGCGGTTCCTTCCCGGCGGATCGCCTCCGGCCTCTCTCGGTAATTTCATCGACCTCGGCGCCCAGGTCACCTATAGGCATGACCCGAATACGGAATTCTTTGTCCGTGCCGAGAATGTCACCGACGATGAATATTCAACGGTCGCGGGGTATCCACATGACGGGACTCTTTTCTATGCAGGATTCATCAAAAGATTTCAATAACCACAAAACGTCAGGAACGACAGGCTTGAGGCGGAACGACTCCCTGCGAAGGTGGGTCTTCCGTCTTAGTCTGTTGGTTCTGGCGGTTCTTGCCGGTCGGTCTTTCGCGGCCCCGGCGAGCGCGGACCCGAACGAGCCTCAAGAAAGAAGCAAACAAGCGGAACTCTCTGAGCGTCTGGAGGAGTTGATTCGCCAGTTGCGGCAGGAGCGGTCGGCCTATTACGTCCAGAAGGCCCGGCAGGAGGCCCAAATCGAGAGGGCGCGCGAGAACCGCACGTTATTGCAGGATGAGCTGACGGAGCTTCGCAAGCAAGGGACGGAATCGGATCGGCAGCTTCAAACGTATCAGGCAGAGGTCGATGACCTCAAAAAGCAGCTTGGCTCCAAGGCATCCCTGGAGAAAGTCTTGGCCGAGCAGGTCCGGCCGTTCCTCGCAAACCAGCGAATCGAGATCGAAAAGGGCGTGCCGTTTAAGCAGCAGGAACGCCTCGATAGGCTTGAGGCCGCTGTCGGCGATGTCAACACCCCGGGCCGAATGTCGATGGCCGATCAGTTGGGCCATGCCTGGAACTACACCCAGGAGGAACTTCGCCTGGCCCGTTCGTCGGAAACGTACACCGCGCGAACACAAACGGACGATGACGCGTCTCCTTACGCCAGGTTCTTCCGCGTGGGCCAGAAAATTCTCGGCTATATCACCGAAGACGGAAAGCAAGCGGCGATGTGGTCGCCGTTGTCACGCCCAAAGAACTGGTTGCCCATCACCGACATCGAGCCGTTGGGCCAGTTACGAAGTGCGGTGGAGATTCTGGATCGTCGCCAGGGACCCAGGTTGGTGACATTACCCGTTGCAGTGCAGTCCGCGGATTCGCCAGAGGGAGGTGCCGATGCCTCGCCTTAAACGAAGTACACAAACCCGCCTCATGAGTCTCAGGGCGTTGGGGATATGTTTTATTCTAACCGTTTTGTTTCAAACGCCCGCCGTCTCATCGGAATCCACGGACTTTGAAAGCCGGCTGCAAACCGCCGTCGAACAAGCCGAACGCGAGCTGGAGGCGGAGAAGGCCAGGATTCAAAAGGAAAGACTGGCCCGGGAAGAGGAATTGCAGCAGGTTCGTGCAGAGTGCAAGACGCTGTCCGACGAGATTGTGGAGCGTAAAATCGCCATTGCACAAAAACAAAACGCGCTGCGGGACGTTCGTAAGCAACGGGAAACACTGTGGACCGAGCGAACGCAATTTCAGGACGATCGCGCCCAGTTAAAATCCATCGGCCGGGACATCGTGACGGAATTGAGTGAGTTGCTGGATATCCTTCCGACGTCCGAGCATCGACAAAATCAACGGCAACAAGTGGCGGCTCTTCAAGAGTTCCTTGACCGGGATGTCGTCGAGACGATGGTCCCGTCCGTATTCGAACTTTTCGAGTCTCTTCTGAGCGAAAGCCGCACCTCGGCGGTTTATACGGCGGATATTTTGGATTCGCAGGGACGGCGTCAAACGGTCCGACTGTTGCGGGTCGGCCAGAGCGTGTTTGCTTATCACATTCCCGATACGTCGCGAGCCGCCATTGCCATTTCCGATCCCTATCAAGAAGGCGGTTTCCGCTGGTATGAAGGTCTAAGTGAGGATATGCAGAAGGCCGTCGTCGATGCGATCGACCAGGCGGAGAATCAAGAAGGTATGTACCTGCTGCCCGTCGATGTCACCGGCAGTATGACGGCGGCGACCGATCTTTCCAGCCAATCCCTCGAAGGGCGCTTCCGGTCCGGAGGCGTCGTGATGTTTCCGTTGGCCTTCGTCGCGGTGTGGTTGGCGCTTCTTATTGTCGAGCGGCTTTTCATTCTGTTACGCGAGAGCCGCCATTCGCTGCAATTCTGCGAAAAGATTCTCAGCCTGTGCGACGACGGCGACTTCAAGGAGGCCGAGCAACTCGCCAACAAGAGAAAAGGCATCGTCTCCCGGATTCTTCGGGTTTGCCTGGCGAACCGTCATCAGCCTCCGATGGTCCTGGACGACGCGATTCAAGAGACATTCCTCCACGAATTACCGCGCTTGGAGCGATTCCTGCCTTCGATCCGTATGTTATCTTCGGTCGCCCCGATGCTCGGCCTGCTTGGTACGGTCACGGGTATCATTGCCACGTTCGATATGATCACCGTTGTCGGCGGCGGTAAACCCCGGTTGCTGGCGGGCGGCATATCCGAAGCCCTCATTACTACGGCCACGGGGCTGAGTATCGCCATTCCCGGATTGCTGGCCCATAGTTTTCTATCCAGCAGAATCGAAGGGCTGATCGCCGACGCCGAACGATTTGCGGCGAGCTTATCGAACGTCTTGAAACAAAAACAATCCGCGCCTGCATCCAAAGGAGATAAAACCGGTGGCGCTAAATGAATCACTCGCTGAGCTTTTTTCAAGAGGCGGCCCCGTGATGTACGGTATCGCAGGGATATCGCTCGTGGCATGGTTCCTCTCGTTGCGGACCTGGCTTTGGGCCGGCTCTCTTCTCAAAAGACTTCAGAAAATAAGCCACGGCAGGGTGGGCACTGGCCACCCCTCGTTGGATTCGTTTGCCATCACGGCCCAAACCGTTCGCCTTGGACGCGGCCTCTCATTGGTGGGCACGCTCGCGGCCGTACTGCCGCTTCTTGGTCTCTTAGGGACCGTCTTGGGCATGCTCCTGAGCTTCGAGGTGATTCAGGCTTATGGTACGAGCCAACCGCGATTGCTGGCCGGCGGGATCGGCCAGGCGCTCATCACGACGCAGGCAGGGCTGTGGACGGCGGTGCCCGTTCTTTTTTTTCATCATATTATCCGTCGGCGGGTGCGTTTGATTCGTAATGAAACTGAAGTATTCCTTCACGTCTTACAAACGAGGCTCGGCGATAACGCGATCCATGGATCGCCGATGCCCGACATCCGACGAACGCGCCGCGCAGGAGAGCACTGATGTTTAAATCCGTACGTTCCAAAAGGGCATTGACGGCCCAGGGCGAGATACAGATGACGCCTCTGATCGATATGGTGTTCATCCTGCTGATCTTTTTTGTCGTGACGACGAGCTTTGTCTCGGAGACGGGTCTGGATATTCAAAGGCCCCGGTCCAACGCGTCGGAAACGTTGCCGCATGAGAATATTCCGGTGGCGATCGGTGCGGACGGCCGGATCACCGTCGATGGCCAGAGGGTTGGGTTGCTCTCGATCCGCTCTTTTCTGCAGAAGAGATTCAGGATGCAGCCCGGATTGGCGGTGGTGCTCGTGGCGGATAAGGCGGTTTCCGTGGATCGCGTGGTGCGCGTGATGGATGAGGTACGCGCCGCGGGGATCAGTGAGGTCGCATTGGCTACATCGGCTAAGAATTAACAATAGGGTGGTATGAATAACGTGAACAAGACATTCTCGAACGGACGGGCCTGCGTGTTGAGTGGTCTGGCGCTTATCGTGGCACTTGGCGCCAATGTGCTGCTGTTTTGCATCCTCGCGGTGGCGCGAACGACACCGTCCCTGACCGAACCGAAGCCCTACGCGCCGGTGCGCATGATCACATTGGACGTTCCCGATCCGGCGAGTGATGAGATAGCGGTCCGAGATACCGTCATGGACGTTATCCATTTGAGTTCGGACGCGACGGATTCCGAAATGCCTCAGCCGGCGGCACAGATCGCGTCATCGACGTTTCCTCGTTTGGCCGAAAGGCTCCAGGATGTCTCGTTCAAGCTCCCGGGACTGCCCGTCAATCCTTCGAACCTGACATTGCTGAATCCCGCACAAGCCGCGACCGTCGGGAACGTTGAAAAGACGGTCTCCGCTCCCAAGGTCGACCGGTTTCCTTCAAAGATATCCGGATCGCCGCCGCGTTATCCCCGGTGGGCGCGCCGGGATGATTTGGAGGCGGTGGTGACATTGCGGTTCATCGTGACGGCGGAAGGAACCGTGGAGGATATCCGTATCCACGACATTAAGGGCGACGAGCGTTTCGGTGCCGAAGCGATCCGGACGGTTAGCCGGTGGCGGTTCAGTCCCGCGGTCCGGGCGGAGAAGCCCGTGGCGTGCTGGTGCTTTCAGAAAATAACCTTTGAATTTGATCGTTAAAGATTGGTTATGTTGGATAAGAGAATCATTATTAACGTTTTGATATGCTGGATATGTCTGATGGGATCGGCGTGGGCAAAGGACGACGTCGAGCTTGGCAATGAGGCCTTCGGCCGGGGTGATTATGTTCAAGCTGTTGAGCATTACCGGCTTGCCATAGACAAAAAACCGACATTCGCCGCGTATGTGAATTTGGGTCATTGTTGTATGCAACTCGAACGTTGGCAGAGCGCGGCCGTGGCGTACGAAGAAGCCATCCGGCTCAAGCCGGACGACGTCACGGGCCAGATTCTTCGGGCGCTTGGACGGGCCCGATTTGAGAGTCGCCAGTACGAGCGGGCCATCGATGCTTTCAACAAAGCCTCTTGGCTTGAACCGGGGAGCGGCCGGGACGACGTTTGGATGGCACGGTGCATGATCGAGCTTGATCAGTGGATTCAGGCCCAGTCTGCGTTGCTCGGTCAATTGCGGCGCGAGCCGTCCAACACGTCCACGCTGGAGTTGCTGGCGTACGTTTACAATCAGCAGAATAACTGGGCGGGCATCATTGACGTTTATCAGCAACTGCTTCATATCGCACCTCAGCGTACGGCGTACCGCATCGCTCTGGCGAAAGCACTGATGGTCCAGGGGCAAAAACAGCAGGCGTTGGACATGCTTGAATTTGCACGGCGCGTGGACCTCGGCTCGGGCGAGGAGATCGACCGTTTGCTGGCGGACTTGTATTTGGCCGAAGAGATGTTTCAGGAGGCCGCCGGATGTTATGCCCGCCTGATCAGGACGCTGGAGAAGCCCTCGGTGGAGGATTATTATCGATTGGGGCTGGCGTACTTCCAGAGCGGGGATTTCAAATCCTCCGAACATGTTTTCGCCCAAATGCGGAAGGTGAATCCCGCGGATTTCAAGGCCGACTTATACCTCGGCCATGTGATGACGGAAACCGGGCGCTTTGATAAGGCCCTGGCTCACTATGGCGCCGCCGTCGAGAAGAATCCGGCTTCCGTGGAAGCGTCGGTCGCCCTGGCGGATTTGCAGATCAAGAGCGGACGTCACACACAAGCCGCGGCGAATCTTGCCAAAGCCATCGCGCTGGGCGACAACCGGCCCCAGGTGCACTATAACTATATCCTCGCCCTCATGAACGGCAAAGACCAGACGAGTGTTCGGGCGGCGCTCAAGGCGGCACTCGCCGAATACCCCTCCGATGAACGCCTCAACCGTCTGTTGGATCAGCATATCAGGCAGATCGTGCCTGAGTGAGGTAACTCTGTGTGGCAGCCTCAAAGCCGAAGGCTTTGGGGATGGTAAGTCCGCCCTCGGCCATCCCCAAGCTTCGCTTGAGGCTGTCACCCCTTCAGAATTGTTGGATTAAAGCCGCAAATGAATCACACAAAACCTGCTTGTTGTTACACCTTGTTCGGCGCCGGGCACACGAAGGGTTCGCGGTAGTCAGGATTCAGCACCTCATTGGCCCCCGTGCTGTTCGTGAAGATCTCTTTCTCAGGATCGAACTTCAGCAGCGGTCCCATTGACATCGGGTACTTATCGAGATCGACGCCGTTGTCCACGAAATGCCGCACGGTTCGATTCAACGTCACGATATTGTTGTCCCGACTCTTGATCTTCTCGAGCACGGCCTTGGCTTCCTTGACGGAGACTTTGTTCTCTTCGCCCAAGTAGTAGCTGATGTTGGCCAGATGCGCCAGCGCCGCCGATAGATGGCCCTGGAAGGCGTCGGAGCTCAAGTCCCGGGCGTTTCGGCTGCGAACGGCTTGCACGAAGTTGCCGTAGTGGTCGCCGCCGCCTTTGAATTCCCTGACCAGCTTGCCCTTGAGATCGTACACGAGGCAATGCGTGTAGGATTTCTGGACCAGATAGCCCTCCGTTCCATAGAAGATCACACCGATCTTGTTGCCCTTGACGCTGTCGAACATGGAATTGATCTCGATGTCCGCCGAGTTATCGACCGAAAGGCCCCGCGTCTCGAAGACCATGCACTTGTCGCCGTAATCGTAGATCGCCACTTCGGTGTTAGGCGTGTCACCGGCGTCCACATACTTGGGATCGTTGCGTTCGGCTTGATAACCGAGCCGGCCGCCGTAGGCGATGACGCTGTTGGGATGGCGGTTGACGCCCAGCCCCCAGCGGGCAATGTCCGTTTGGTGAGGGCCCTGGTTGCCCGAATCCCCGTTGCCGTAGAGGCGTTGCCAGTGCCAATCGTAATGGAAACGCTCGCGCGTGAGTTTCGGCGTACTGTACGGCGCCGGGCCGCTCCACAGATTGAAATTGACCTCATCGGGGATCGGGTAATTGCCTAAAGCTCCAATCGATTTTCGGCGTTTGTAGCACAGCCCGCGTGCGAAGTTGACCTCGCCGATGCCGCCTTCGGCGATGAACGCCATGGCGTTAATAATGGCGGGATTCGAGCGGCACTGCGTGCCTACCTGGCACATCCTTCCGTATTTCTTTGCGGCGGCTACGAGCGCAGCGCCTTCCGGAATATCGTGGCTGATGGGCTTTTCGATGTACGCATCTTTGCCCGCCTGCATGGCCCAGACGCCGCACAAGGCGTGCCAGTGGTTGGGCGTCGCCGTGGAGATAAAATCGACGGCCTTATCGTCGAAGACCTCACGCATGTCCTTGACAAACCTGGGCCGATAGCCCGTGCGTTTTTCAATCGCCTTGCAACGGTCCCGTCCAACTTTTTCGTCCACATCAACGATGTAAGCGATTTGGCAATCTTTCCGGCCGGCGAAGGCTCCGATATGACTACCGCCCCGCCCGCGACAACCGATCACGGCGCAGAGCAGCTTTTCGTTCGGGCTTTTCGATTGTGCCTGGGTCACACTACTGATCATCGGTGCTGCGGAAATGACCGCTGCGGCACGCATCGAATCATGAAGAAACTGTCGGCGAGTTTGTTGTGTCATGATAACCACTCCTAAAATGTATTGAGGTCCTATTCTATTTCTAACCGGGATAGTAGCAGGTCGACGCGATATGTGCAAGCTTTTCCGTAGTCGCCGCGTGTGCAAGAAGTCGATTTTTCGTAGCATGGGCATCTTGCCCATGAGTCGCAGGGCCATCTTGGCCCTGTAATGTGTTGTCTTCCACGGGCGAGACGCCCGTGAGACACACGGGCAGGATGCCCGTGCCACTTCTCACACACGCCTTAAGGACACTCCAGGCCGTGCTCGGCCATGAGTTGGGCGTCCGACATGATTTCTTCGGCGGCGCCGTCGGCGATGATCCGACCGTTGTCGATCAGGATCGCTCGGTCGGCGAGAGCGGCGGCGAAATGCATATTGCAGGTTGCGATGATCAGCGTCTGAGACAGAGAACCGAGGAGTTTCGTCAAGTTGTTACGATGTCTCGGATCCAGACTGCCGTCGGGCTCGTCGAGCGTAATGATCTTAGGCTGCATTGCGAGTATAGTCGCTATGGCCGCGGCGCGTTTCTGGCCCGCCGAGAGATGGTGCGGCGCCTTGTCGGCCATCCCGGCAAGCCCGACCGTATCGAGGGCCTCGGCGACCCGCGCCTTGACCTGGTCCGGCTCCAGGCCCATGTTGAGCGGACCGAAGGCCACGTCGTCGAACAACGTCGGCATGAACAGTTGGTCGTCGGGATTTTCCAGGCAGGAGCCCAGACAGGTGCGTATTTTCTTTAGGTTTTTCTTGTTGATTTCCAGACCATCCACGACGATTTTGCCGGTCCCTTTGACGAAGCCGGCCATAACCAGGAGCAAGGTCGATTTGCCCGCTCCGTTGGGACCGATCAGGACGACTTTCCGGCCGTGTTCGATGGTTAGGTTGATATCGCTCAGGGCGGCGGTGCCGTCGGGATATCCGTATGAGAAGTTAATTATTTCAATGGCTTTTGACATTAAAATTCACCGAGTTCATTGCAGAACCGGTTTGACAAAGAAATACAATCCTAACATATAGGTTACGGCAATCAAGATGAAGACGATATCGCAGCGCCGAATCCGCAGCGCCGAGAGCGTGCGCCAGTTTCCGTCGAACGCACGGGCCTGCATGGCGATACTGATGCGCTCGGCACTGTCGATGCTGCGGATGAAAAGCGAGCCGAGCATGGACGCGGCCGTACGCAGTTCCAAACCGAATCCGAGGTGCCTTAGTTTTCGTCCGGCCCTGGCGCGCAAAATCCGATGCGCCCTGTCGATCAGGACGAAGATATAACGATATAAAAAGCCGAGTTGGATGATTAATAATCGGGGAACACCCAACCGTTGCAGGCCCGAAAGCAGATCATTGAACCGCGTCGTCGAGATCAGGGCAATCAGGGCCAGCATCGTGACGATAAACTTGCCGAGAATCGCAAAGCATCGCATCCAGCCCACCGTGCTTTGCCATGAGAATGGCCCGAAACTGACCTCGAGAGGCGTTCTATCGTAGAGCGGGCAGCTCAGGGCCAGCACGATGACGAAAGGGCTGACCAACATAATGTGTTTGAAAACGAATCTCAATGGGATCCCGCCTAAAACCAACACGGCGAACGGCCCGATGGTGTAACAAGCCAGAATGCTCAGCGACGTTCGCGGAAGAGAAATGACAACAGCAGTAAAAACGAGTACGACCAAGAACTTCACCCTGCTATCCAGTCGGTGGATGGCCGAATCCTGATAGGCAAACTTGTCGATGTGCGCATGATGCATGGATCGATGGTGGGGCAAGCCCCGCCCTACCGTTTTATTGTGGCTGTCTTTTTCTCAGAATCCAGGCGGTTAGCCAGATGACGACCATCGTCACGATCGAGCCAACCACACCTGCAAAGCTCGTCCAGCCCATTCCAAGATTAGCTTCCTGCTCCGGCGTTTCGCCAAGTTTCGATGATCGGCCCGAGTAGTCCGGCAGCGCGGAGTATTTCGATTGGAATTCATCCACCGTCGTTACCCTGGCGTCCGGATTGGACACGACGGTCTCGAAGTCCGGCTGGTCCGGCCGCTCGGCATAGCTCCACTCAAGCCCGTCGGCAAATCGGAAGCCAGCAACGACAATCCGGCGCCGGTAATCACAGCGAAAACCGCCAGCGTAGCAAGGACCGCTTTTCGACTCAATCTGACTTTCCCCGGCAGTGTGTCCGCCACGATGTCCGGCCTGAGTTGTTGGAGGTAGGCCAGGACCGCCACGGTCACCAACCCCTCGACGAAACCGATTAAGAAATGAACGCCGATCATCGTAATCAGGAAGGTCGAAAACGGAACCACCAGTACGCCGGACAAGGCCGCTTCGATGGCAACGAGAACGGCTCCGGCTTCCATCGCGAAGACGGCCCCCAGCATCGCCCCAAGGTACGCTTTGAAGCTGCTGAATCGACCGTTGGTGACGGCTCTATACAAATAGTAGCCCAGATAGCTGGGCACAAGTCCAATATTGATGATATTGCAACCCAGGGCCAATAAGCCGCCGTCCTGAAAGATAAGACACTGGACAATCACCACCGAAGAGATAGCAATGGCCCCTAAGTGCGGCCCCAGAATAATCGCCAGAAGGACCGCTCCGCCGATATGCCCGCTCGTGCCGGGCATGACCGGGAGTTGAAAATTGACCATTTGGGCGGCGAAAACGAAAGCCCCCAAAATGCCCATCAACGCCAGCTTATCCGCGTCGATGACCTGACGGACCCTCCGGCAGATGAACCCCAAACCGCCCGCAGCGATCGCCAGCGTTCCCGTGGCCACCGGAACCGACAATAATTCATTCGCCATGTGCATAACATGAACCCCCTTTGTCGAAGGACGAGAATCGTCAACAGCTTTGCGCATAAGAGTAACAAAATAGTGCTACCGTGTCAAGAGAATGGTTGAAAATTGTTGTCGGCATCCCGGAAGGGCTAAGGGCTTTTGTGGCGGAAATAGCTTGACTTAGGTTTCTGAGTTGTTACAATTTTCCGCTGAGAGTCTGAACGTGCCTTTTGCGGTATCGTAGGTGTCAAAACATAAAATGGCTTTGTTATCGAAAAAAAGGAAGAAATTGCATCAGACGGCGGCGATTGCGGTCTCCGTCATTTACCTGTTTGTCAGCACTTCAGTCGATCTATTCCACACTGAGGACTGTATATTCGGCGATCTTCATCCGGAGGTCGCCAACACAATATCTTCCAACCAGCCCTGTCCGGCATGTGCGTTCTTAGCCGGTCATCACTCCACGGGAGCCCATTACGCTCCGGCGCTGCTCAATGCCGAGCTTCTTTTCGCTCTACAATCCTCACCCCCTTCAACCGTTGTGCTTTATCGGGAGTGGGCGTATTCCATCATCTCCAGAGCCCCGCCCTCGGCCATCTTCTCTTAAGTGGGGCGTTGGGGTATTCATCTTCTGCCCCTTTAATCATTCCAGGTTTTTCACGACGCGGGTCTTATTAATTGTTGCCGGGGAATCGTAATCCGAAGGCCATGAAATACCATGACCGGCGAGTTGTGTTCAGAGAGGATTCGAAATATGCAGGTAAAAAAAATGCTCTGCGTGTTTTTCCTTTTCGCTGCTGTGGGGATATCGAATGTGGCTTGGGCTCAGGCCAGTCAGGCAAATGACGCTGAACTTGCGGAACTCAAGCAACAGCTCATCGAACTCCAGCGACAGATGCAGGAAATGAAAGGAAAGCACGACAGTGAAATCAGTGCACTAAAAAGAAGAATCAAAGCTCTCAGTGAGCGGTCCGGCGTTTCTGAAGCGGCCCAGGCGGACGATGAATTGGCGGCCCTCCGCGCGCTGGCTGAAAGTGAAGCCGGAGAGAAAAAGGAACAGAAAACGCCTGAAGAAACGGTGTATAAATTCGGCGGACTGAGCCTGCAACAGCTCAACCCGGAGATTAGTGTCTCCGGAGATTTTGTCGCCCACTATCGGCATCAACCGGAAACCCGGGAGCGAACGGACGCTGAAATTCGGGGCGTCGAGTTGAATTTTCAATCCTATCTGGATCCTTTTTCGAGATTAAAGGCGACGACGCATATCAGCGATGAGGGCGTCGATGTGGAAGAGGCCTATTTTACGCGCTTTACCATATTCGAGAATGTCAATCTGGACCTCGGTCGATTCCGCCAGCAGTTCGGCGTCGTCAACCGCTGGCATGAAGACGCGCTGGATCAGGTTCAATATCCTCTGGCTCTCCAGAGAATCTTTGGCGAAGAGGGCCTCGGCCAGACCGGGGCGTCCCTCGAGTGGACGTTGCCGCCCTGGGGATCGGCGTATCAGGGATTAACCGCCCAGGTGACGAATACGGAGAATGACCGCTTGTTTTCCGAAGATGCCCTGGGCAATCCATCGCTCCTTTTCCATTACAAAAATTACCGGGATCTTTCCAGAGATGTTTATCTGGAATTCGGATTGAGCGGCTTGTTCGGCTGGAACGACGAATGGGCCGTTCAATTGAACGCCACGCCCCCGCTGGAAACGGTCCATGACAGCATGGGGACGCGGGTCTATGGGGCGGATGTCTCATTCCTCTGGGAACCGGCGGACCGGGCGCTTTATCGCAATATCGAATGGCGCAGCGAAATCTTTCTGCTCGACCGCGACATCCTGGCCCCGGATAACTCCGGCATTGACAACCTCAACGCCTGGGGACTGTACAGCTACATCCAGTCGAAAGTGGCTCGGAATATGGAAGTGGGAATGCGATATGACTACTACGAGCCGGACGGCAAGGGCTATGCCGCGACGGCGGGGGCGCCTCTCATGCCGCTGGCCTATACGGCCGATGACGCTTTTCGCTGGCAGTTATGCCCGTATCTGACGTGGTGGCAGAGCGAATGGGTCAAGTTCCGTTTGGAATATGACTACGCCGACGGGCGGGGCATGGAAAGACCCGAGCACCTCGTTTTATTCCAGGCCAACTTTGCAGCCGGTCCGCACAAACATGAACGGTATTAAAACAAGTAAAAACGGAGGCGATTATTATGTTTAGACGAACTTTTTTCACTTTGACGGTAGCCGCGTTGTTGGCGTCGGCTTTATGTTTGAATGGGGCCGAGGCTCGGCAGCGCGCGCGACAGCGCACGCGCAGAAGAGGACAACTGCAAGTCGTGACCACGCTGTCCGATTATGCGGTATTGGTTAAAATGATCGGCGGCGAACGGGTGGAGGTCGAGTCCATCGTTCATAGCGTTCAGGATCCTCACCATATTCGACCCAAGCCGTCTTTCGTGCAAATGGTCATGAAGGCGGATGTGCTCATCGCGACCGGTCTCGACCTCGAGATGTGGCTACCTACGGTGGTCAATCGCTCCGGCAACAAGCACGTTCGCAGCGGGGAAATCGGCTACGTGGCCGTATCACAGGGCATCGATTTGGTTGAGAAACCGAAGGTGATTTCACAAATCGAGGGTGACGTTCATGTCTTCGGCAATCCCCATATAACCACCAGTCCGATCAATACCAAGCAGGTGGCGTGGAACATTGCGACCGGATTAATCAAGAACGATCCGGAAGGCAAGGCGTATTATGAAGCCAATCTGAAAAAGCTTCAGGACGAGCTGGATAACCGTTTGTTCGGTGAAGAACTGGTCAAAATGCTCGGTGGCGATACGCTGTGCAGACTGGCGGTGCAGGGCAAGCTGATCGATTTTCTGACGGAGAACAAGCTTCAGGGAAAACCCCTGGTGGATAGACTGGGCGGATGGATGGGCAAGATGCTGCCTCTGCGCAGCACGCCGGTTGTCGTGTATCACAAGAATTGGAGCTATTTCCTGCAACTTTTCGGTTTGGAGGAAGCCGCGACCATCGAATCCAAGCCGGGCATTCCCCCTTCCGCCAGGAGCGTGACCCAGTTGGTCCAGACGATGCACGATGAGAAGATCCGCATTATTCTTGCGGCGAACTACTTCGACGAGCATAAGGTCAAGACGGTCGCCGATCGAACGGGCGCCGAAGCTGTGATTGTCCCCCTGTTTGTCGGCGGTACTCCGCGGACGGACACCTATTTTAAGCTTTTTGATTATTGGGTGAATGGTTTGGTCGAGGCCGCGAGGAAAACCGGAATCGTCAGTGGGTAACAACTCGCACGTATTAAATGTTACGGAAACAGTGTTTGTCATTCCCGCGGAAGCGGGAATCCGGTTCCTCCGCTCTGGGCCCCTGCTTTCGCGGGGGTGACATGGTTAGTTTTTGTTTTCAGAAACGGACACTATTTTAGTTTGATCTACTGAAGGAAGACGATAATGTCAGAAGCGGTAAGACTCTTCTCGCTACAGATCGTTCTCATCGCGGTGGTCCTGATTTTGCATACGTACCTCGGGCTTCACATTATCCGGAGAACGCTCATCTTCTCCGACTTAGTGCTGGACCAATTAGCGGCTTTCGGGGCCTTGCTCGGCGTCGGCATCTACGCCAGGTATGCCTTTTCGGATTCGGCTACCGTTGTGAAGATCGCTTCTCTTTTTAAGTATGCGTCAGTCGGCTCCTACGTCCTGGCGATGGCGGCCGTGCTGTTCGGCTCGCTCCTGCTGGCCGTGATCAATCCCAAAAGCAAGGCCATACCGCGCGAGGCCGTCATCGGCATTCTCTACGCGATGGCGCTGGTCATTTCACTTTTACTGACGGATAAGCTCCCCGATGCCGAGGCTTATGTGACCACGACGCTCGCCGGCTCGCTTTTGTGGGTCAATTGGCCGCTGGTGGGCGTTACGGCTTTCGTCTATATCGCTCTTCTGCTCTTCCATTGCGCCTTCCGCCACAAATTCATCGCCCTGGCGGAGAATCCTCAGAGTCTGGGCAATGAGAGGCTCTGGGACTTTTTGTTCTTCACGACGCAGGGCATTATCACGGTGCTGATCGTTCCCATCGCCGGCGTGTTATTGGCGTATGCATTCCTGATGATTCCCGCGGCGACGGCGGCGTTGTTCACGAAGAAATGGGGCAAGGCCGTGCTCATCGGGTGGTCCTCAGGATTTGTGGCGTGCCTTCTGGGCCTGGGTTCCTCTTATACCTACAATCTTCCTTACGGTCCGACGCTCGTACTTTTTCTGGGTCTTTTCTTCGTCGGTGCAATGGTTTTGCGATGCATCCTTTCCCGGTGCAGCGCTAAGTAGAAAGGATATGAATCATGCCGCAGTTAATTCACATTCTTGGCCTGCCGTTTCTTATGTGCCTGATCATAGGTGCGATCCTGGGATACTTCGGCATCCACGTATTGAAACGGGAAGTTATCTTCATCGATATTGCCGTCGCCCAGGTCGCGGCGGTTGGTTCGATTGCCGCTCATCTGATCTTTGACGTGGAAGAAGACCATTTGTACTCGTACCTTTTCTCCTTGGGTTGTGTCTTGTTGATCGCGGCCTTCTACGCGGTCGCACGGAGAAAAGTCGTTCAAATCTCGATTGAAACCGTCATCGGCATCTCGTACGCCATCACGGCCGCCGGCGCGATGTTCCTCATTGGTATCGCGCCGGGTCACGCTCACGCCGAAGAAATGCTCGCGGGCAAGCTCCTGTGGGTCTCGTGGCAAAATATCATATTGTGCCTGGTCGTCTTTTCGGTGGTGGCGGTTTGCCTCTTTTTTATGCGAAAGTCCCTGTCCGGAATATCGGAAAATTACGAGAACGCGGTCGCCCAGGGCCGGAATGTTATGTGGTGGGATTTTGTGTTTTATGGTTTGCTGGGTGTCGTGATTACCTTGGCCGTACGCGTGTCGGGCGTGGTCACCGTCTTCTCCTTTCTCATTATCCCGGCGACCGTATCGGCTTTGTTCTCGGCTCAATGGCGTTCTCGAATGCTCATTGCCCTGGCTGCCATTACCGTCGCGTCATTGGGAGGATTATTATTCGCCTATTATCTTGATTTTTCCATTGGCCCGGCCATTGCCCTATTTCTCGGGGCTGTTTTGGTCGTGGCCGCTTTACTCCCACCGGGTATTTTCAGGCCAAAATATAGTTAAAGTTGCCGCGATTTCCCCGGATTAAAAATCACTTCTTAGAAAGATATTATTTTCAGGCGAGTGAATCAAATGAATTGACGGCGTATCGCTTGCCTTTACAATGATATCGTTAGAATCACCGTGTTCTAATACCGATAGAGTGTTATCAACAATGACTGAAGATTTGGGAGATATTACCATGCGAAAAATGACATATCTTAAAACATGCGTTACGTTAATGGCTGTCCTGGGTTATTGCGTCGGATCGATATCGAGAGCGGAGATTAAGGACGCCGAGTCCGCCACTCATGGGGCCGATGCATCAGAGTACCAGATCGTTGATACCTACGAGTATCCCGGCTTCAAACTGATCCAAATCAATCTTCCGGTATTGAGCCATTATTCCTATATCCTCGCGAGCGATGGACAGGCCCTGTTGGTCGATCCCGGACGCGACATCCAGTTCTATCTGGATACGGTTCAGCAACATAAACTCAAGATCATCGGTTTGTATCTGACCCACTCGCACGCGGATTTTGTCGCCGGACACATGGAGGTTGTGAATGTCGTGAAATGTCCGATCTATCAGAGCGCCAAAAGTCACGCCGAGTACCCGATTACCGCGGTGGAAGAAGGCACGGTCGTCCAAGTGGGGCAAGCCAAAGTGACATCGATCGATACACCGGGCCATGTGGTGGATGGAACGAGTGCATTAATCTTCAGTCCCGGACAAGGGCAACCCGCGGTTATGCTTTCAGGTGATTACTTGTTTGTCGGTAGTGTGGGACGGCCCGACCTTGTAGTGGGAACAACCTCAGCCGCCTTAGCGAGTTATGCCTACGACACGTGGCATAACAAGGTATCGAAACTCCCCGATGCGGTGCGGGTCTTCCCGGCCCACGGCGCCGGTTCGCTCTGCGGAGCGCACCTGCGCGATGCCCCCTTTACCACGATCGGCGAGGAGCGCACTTCCAATCCTTACTTGCAATATAAATCCAAAGCCGAGTTTGTCACAGCGGTGCTCTCGGATCTGTCCGAACCTCCGCAATACTTCGGGCATAACGCGGCGATGAATCGCCAGGGTCCGCCCTTAGTGAACTGGTCGAACATTCTAACCAGTAAAAAGGCGCCCGCTCGGGAACTGAACGATACCAGCAAGTACTTTGTTGCTGATGTCCGTGATAACAAGGACTACGCTGCTGGGCATATCATCAATTCTGTCAATATCGCTCTGCGCGGACGCTTTGAAACCTGGACGGGGATTATGGTCCCCTGGGGCTCGAACCTGGTTTTGTGCGGCAGCGAGAAGGATGTCAGGGAGGGCCTGCACCGGCTGCATCGAGTGGGATACACCGCCGACTATACGCTTTTCGACGAATGGACTCAGGCAAACCTGCCGGTCAACAAGAACGAACTGATTTCTCCGCAGGCTTTGTATGCATCCCAGCAGTCTGAAGATCGTCCGATTATCGTGGACGTGCGTTTGCCTAACGAATGGATGGGACTGCGTATCGGTACCGTCCTAAATCTTCCTCTTAATAAACTCGCAGCGCTCTCCGCCAAGCTCAATAAAAACGAGCCGGTGATCGCGGTCTGCAACTCAGCCTACCGTTCGACGTTGGCGATTGGCATACTCGAACGGGAAGGATTCACTCGGGTCACAAGCCTGGACGGAGGCGCTGAAGCCTGGATCGAGGCGGGGTATCCCGTCTATGGCGCCGAAACGCAAGCCGGGCATACCGTGACGCCTCGTCAAGTCATCCCCTTACCCGAACGCATCTGTGCGAACGAGCTGAACCGTATGCTATTGGATTTGCCGGGGACTTTCGACATGGTCGATATTCGTCCTCCCGCCATGTTCCAGGATTACAACTTACCCGGTTCGATAAATGTCGGCATCGCGGAACTCATTAACAATCCGGCCTATCTCACAGGTGCCGGCTCACTGGTGATCGTGGATCGGGACGGCTCTTTGGGGATGGCGGTGGCGGGCATTCTCTCGCAAAAGACGCAACGGAATATAAAGGCGTTATACGGGGGATTAGAGGCTTACTGGCAGCAAAACGAAATGCCTGCGTCGGGTGAGATTTCCGCACCACCGCGGGCGGCGCCGTCCGTGACGCCTGGTCTGGCTCCGCCGGCTCCGACAGGTCCCGTTCAGAAACCACAGAAACCGACCAAAAAGAGTGCGGGGTGCTAAGATGAACCAGGAAAAAGAAAACCATTACATGAATCCCTATCTGGCCGGGCTCTGTCTGGGATTGGTATTGCTCGCTTCCTTCGCGGTTCTTGGCGTGGGATTGGGCGCGTCTGCGGGTCTGGCCCGTCTCGGCGCCTGTGTGACGATGTGCGTAGCACGGAGTCATACACTCGCCAGTGAATACTTCGGGGCATGGGGCGAACATCCGATGCGTTACTATTTAGTCTATATGTTCGTTGGTGTATTTGTGGGGGGGCTCTTTTCCGCCCTTCTGGCCCAGCGCATCAAACCCTCTCTGGAGAGAGCGAAAGGATTCCCAGCCGGCCTGCGAATTGTATTCGCCCTGGTGGGTGGTATCTTCGTGGGTTTCGCCAGCCGGTTGGCCAGCGGTTGCACTTCGGGACAGGCCCTTAGCGGTACGGCCCAGCTCATGACGGGTAGTTTCCTGTTCCTGATTTGCATTTTTGTTGGGGGATATGGCGCGGCCTGGTTTGTAAGGAGGCAGTGGAATGATTAACACGCTTTTCTTTCAAGACACGTTAAACACCTCACAGGCTTTTGCTCTGTCTTTATTGATTGGTATCCTTTTTGGTTTCCTGCTGGAACGGGCCGGCTTCGGCAGTAGCCGGAAGCTCGCCGGAGTTTTTTATTTGAAGGACATGACCGTGATCAAAGTCATGTTTACCGCGGTGATTGTCGCCATGCTCGGGTTGGCCTTTCTCATACGCGGCGGGTGGCTTACGTCAGACCATGTTTATCTTCTGCCAACGAAGTACAGAGCCCAGATCGTGGGTGGATTACTCTTCGGTGTGGGTTTTGTTGTGGGGGGCTGGTGTCCGGGCACCGCGGCGGCCGGGCTGGCCGCCGGTAAACTCGATGCCCTTATTTTCCTGATCGGCGCTGTAATCGGTAGTATCGGTTTCAATGAATTCTTTGGTATAATCAAACCCTTATACACAGCCGGTAGCGCGGGACAGCGCTTTGTGTATGAGAGCCTGGGATTGTCTCAGGGGGCATTCG
>Ga0180432_10003318_pt1 | contig 23124 bp, 42 predicted proteins | sample SS_ome_10_FD_132414 | JGI IMG/M metagenome (GOLD analysis project Ga0180432, IMG submission 132414) | Hypersaline lake sediment archaeal communities from the Salton Sea, California, USA - SS_1_MS_2 metaG | ecosystem: Environmental > Aquatic > Non-marine Saline and Alkaline > Hypersaline >... | reverse complement strand
TAAACATAGACCATTCATGACTAACGCCCATACCTCGAAGCCATTTTCGAGCTTCACGCTTAATGCCATATGTCCGCAGGCGACCCTTGAGAACGTCCACCTTGCCCTTAAACAACAGGCGAGACCTGTGCGATGCATGCACTTCGTCGTCGCCCAGCCAATCGGGATACACTACTTCGTCCGGTACAGGGGCGAATGACATAGTGTTATTGTAGCCGCGAGAAACCCACTCCTGAATAAAGACATTCAGGTAATGGCGTAAAGCATCGCCGTAACCAACCCACATTTTAGCTGCTGGGTGATTTGCCCACGAACTATACATGGGGTCGGTGCCGCGAATGATTCCTGCCTCGGCCCGACGCTTGCGTTCCTCTATGGCCCATTCGTCACGATTAGCCAGGAGAATCTGGAATGTCTCCGTGCGTTGCTTACCGCAACGACTGTAATCCAACGCCGAGGCAGAGGCTTGAAAATCAGGATAGGGGAGAAAGGTTTGCATCAGCCACGACGCGAGACCGTGATGCGGGGCTTTTTGCCTAGAAAACGAGCAACGCCCCAGATCATGACAAAAACAGCGACAATAGAAGCAAGGATAGCTAGCGGAATCCAAAGTGGACTCGTAACCCACCACCAAGACCAATCAGCAACCGGCCCGGTTTCTGTAAGCTTGAGTCCTAGGAAAAGGATAAAGAGTAGGGACGGTAGACTCGGCCCCACCGTGATAGTCGATTGATTCGAAGTGCTCATGTATTCAGTCTACCTCGCGTTCATGGAGTCGGTCAACAATTCCGGCGAAAACTTCTGCTAGTTTCCTGGCTTTGTCGTCTTCTCCAAATGCGTACATATCGTGCAGAGCGGCCGCAATGATCTCCGCATCTTCCAAACTTACACGGATGGTTCCGTCAATATTACCCTTGTAGTCGTTTAATACTTTCATTTTAAAGCGTCTGATCCCATTTCTTTACAGTAAGCCACATAATCTGGGTGAGGTTCACCAAGTTGATACTCGTTACCGGAACGGGTTTTTGCGTACTTATTATTTACTTCTAAAACTTCAAGTGAGCTAGTGTTTATGCTTTCTCCGTCTTCAAAATTAGGGTGACCATAAACATTGCCATTAAGGCAATACAGCCTCCTTTCTGGAGCCAAGTAAGCGTTGTCAGCGGTCGTAGCAGATTCTACGATGCTCCAATTTTCAATTTCGATCATTTTCTTGAATCACTCGAAGTGCTTTTTCGTACTTCTTAAGAAGATAGCGGCGTTCATCTACTGACAGCTTAATCATGCGATCAGCACTCGTGTTATGAGCGATATCCTTAAGCTTCACTCGTTTCGCTAGAGCATTTTGTCGCAAGCGTTTCCAATATTCCATATTGGTTTCGCCTTCACGTTTAGAAATGGCGTCCACTGCGTCGGCAATAGTGGACCCAAATTCATCTTCAATATCGTCAACTTCGTAGCACGTATCTTCTACAACATCGTGCAGAATGGCGACAATGCGACCTTCGATATCGTCTTTTTCCATTGAAAGCATTACTGCAATCGGATGAAGAATATACGGAAGACCCGCCTTGTCAAGCTGTTGTTCGTGCAGATTGGCAGCAAGACCAATTGCGTTTGCTAGATTGGATTGAGTTAGTTCCATGTTCAATTATAGTTCGCTACACGAGCTAGTCAAGACAAAACCGGCAAAAGACCAACCAGGAATGCCAAGTGTAGAAACTGGTCGGCAGCAATAACGTTCCAAAATGCTTGAAACCTTTGTTTTGTGTAAAAGTAAGTAGTTAATCTGCTTGAAACAAAGTCGATGGAGGCGTGTATTACTCCATTGAGTAATGCGTACCGAGGATCGATTCCAAGCGGTACCAGCAATAGTACCATCAAACTAGTGTATAGAGCAATGTGATAGAACAGAATTCGATTACTTTTACTTTTTTGTTCACCAATCCATCGTGGCTGACAAACGAAATCAGCTAGAAAGTGGGATGCTAGAATCCAAATTAGTTGCCATTCGTACTGCATAAGAAAAGGTGGTGGATAGCCTGGGAATCGAACCCAGTGGGCCAATGAAGGCTCGGGATCTACAGTCCCGCCCCGCTCCATACGGGTCTAACTATCCATGTATTTTTACTCATAATTCCTTTCAAGAATTACATCCCACCACTTAGGCAAATCGCAGTTTTTGGGTGCGTGCTCGAAAAGCGGTGCGATTTGCTCGTCAGTGAATCCTGCTAGACCACACCCAATACGTGTTACATCAAAACGTAGCTCAGGGTAAAGGTTAGCGTAAGCGATAAAACCATTAACGTACTCCTCTACCTTTGGTAGAGGAAGTGTTTTAATTGAGAAGTCTTTCGTAGGAATCGCGTAGCTGTTTCCATGGTGCCCCACGCCTTCGCCCATTACTGCTCCGCGATGTTCGGCTGCGTACTTGGCTGCTCCTGCACCATGGCGACCGGCCTCGTTGGAGCCAAAGACGAAAATTCGGTCAACGCCCTGATTCGACCAACCAACAGGATTTTCCAGTGCATTAAGCGAAAGCTCTACCGGCCCTCCGTAAACGTCTACGCCAACATCGTAACGATTTTCCCGACGAAGCCCAGCACCGTGGCGGTGCCCGCAAAGATGAATGTCCCCCTTGTGCCAGCTTTCAATAGGATAATGGCACAGCGTATACTTTTGGCCGTTGTGCTCCAGCCGCACTAGACGATCTAGAACAGTGCCAAACTCCTCGTGCCAGGGCTGAACGTGCCCCTTGTGATCTTCCTCGTCGTGGTTCCCTGGCACGAGGTAAATGGTTCCGTTAAGCATGTTGAGAATGTCGCGTGTCCATTCCCAGCGTCCAAATGAAAAATCACCCAGGTAGTAAACGGTGTCGCAATCTCGAACACGGCGGTTCCACTCGCTGGCCATGTGCTCATTCATTTGCCTTACGTCTTCAAAAGGACGATTGCAGTATTTAATGATATTACCGTGACCAAAATGATGATCCGATGATACAAAGACCTTGTTCATTTGCGTTTCTCCTGCGTCGAAGACGCAAGGTGTTTGGAACCCCATGTGGGAGTCGAACCCACACCACCAGCTTGGAAGGCTGTTATGCTAACCGTTAAACACCAATGGGGCATGGTTGGATAGGTAGGAACTGCCCCTACAATATGTGAAGCTTATTCAATCTTAGGCTTAGTTAGACCGTACTGCTATCCTGTGTTTGGTAGCCTCGGCGGGAGTCGAACCCGCACGCCCCTAAGGGGCTTCGGATTTTAAGTCCGATGTGTCTACCGATTCCACCACGAGGCCATTAGTATTCTAGCCCGCCATGCGGGCTAGTCAAGTCTACTCCGCGATTTTTGCGGAGTAGTGTGTGGCACCAGATGTAGGATTCGAACCTACGCTCACGGGTTACTAACCCGCCGCTCTCTCTGCCATTGTATGTTGCATGCTGTTTCAAAGGCATCGGTCCTACAGGAATTTCCTATTCGCGACTAGGGCACCACTGAGCTAATCTGGTATGTATGGAGCCCCCGGCAGGAATCGAACCCGCGTCTACTGATTACAAATCAGCAGCTTTGCCACTAAGCTACGGGGGCATTTTGGTAGGTCCACAGGGAATCGAACCCCGGTCGAGTGGTTAAAAGCCACCTGCTCTACCATTGAGCTATGGACCCGTTCTACTCTAGGATAGCATCAGAATCGGGTCCGTCAAGTAGATTGCTCAAAAAAGTTTGGCCTTCACGAAGACCTGTTCGCCGGGTCCAATGCGTTGACTAAAGCCGTTCCAGTGCGTAACATAAACTGGCGAAGGACCACCATTACTAATTGTTACGGCTGCACCTTGTCTTAAAAAGATGTGACCGCCATTCATTAAAAGATTGGCGTAACCACCTTTGTTAATGAATACGTTATCGTTTTTATCCAATCCATTTGCCCAAACCGTGCTTGCAGAATCTACAGTTAGAGTAGTAGCACTAGTTGGCGATCCGCTTTCTGGACTCATCGAACCATTGCCGCGAAGAGTAACTGCACGAACATCATTGTTATCATGTCCTGTACCAGCCGGAATATCTTTCGTAGCAAATCCAAACGAGCCAAGAATAACGACGGAAAGAGTAGCGAGAATCAGTTTTTTCATTGTAGTAGTCCTAAATTGCCTTTCATTACTTTTTTAAGTTTATCCGTTTTCTTACCGGATAAATGGTCAGTCACACGCCCTTCGATAAAGTTATATGTTCTCCTTTTGTCTAGCGTTCTCTGGGCCTGTTTTTGGCTTGAAAGAGAAGATTGACGTTCGGAGTCCTTTATCTCGCGGACCCGCGACTCAAGGATTAGCCTGGCGTTTTGTTTGTTTTGCCACTGGCTGCGTCCATTGATTAATACGCTAACGCCTGTCGGTCGGTGCGTCATTCGCACAGCACATTCTGATTTATTCTGGTGCTGTCCTCCGGGGCCAGAGCCGCCCTGAGTCTTCGTATCGATCTCACGATCATCCAGCGTGAACTTATCCTCGCTAATAAGCGGAATAACTGTTACGTGAATGCTCGAAGTGTGACGCCGCCCTTTCTTCTCGGTGGGCGGACACCGTTGTACAACGTGACGGCCTATTTCCTTTTCTAAGCTAGCAGCCTTCTTGCCGCTAATCTCAATGCCGCACTTGCCGTCGCTCGAATATACTACTTGAGTTTTAATTCCAATGCGAGCAGCGTGCTCAAAGATACATTGAGACCATATCGGTCACGAATAGCTTAGCGTCTTTGCCGCCTTCTCCAGATTGAATTTCAAGTAAGTATTTCATTGTTTGCTCCTCGCAATTTTAATTTGACTCTCGGAATGAGAATCAAGTGTTTTAGGTCCACCCAGGACTCGAACCTGGATCTCCCGTTTTCAAAAAGACTGGCCAGTCTGTGACGGGTGTGTTACCATTACACTAGTGGGAACGGCTTGACTCTTTGTTGCTCCTTAGGTTTTAGAGATATCATGCAAGAGTGTGTCTCGCCGTTGTTCTGGGGTGTGGCCTGCGGAATCGAACCGCTCTTGGCATTTTGCGTGCCTACTCCACGGTCTTGCCGTGTCTCGGACTTCCCGTGCTTACCATTACACTAGAGGCCACGTTGTTTGGTAGGAGTAGAAGGAATCGAACCTACGACTGCACGGTGTAAACGTGATATTTTACCATTAAACTATACTCCCGTTCAGATACCGTCAGTGCATTCTAGTTGGCACTCTTTGCAGCAATCACAAAGAGTTTCATAGTCACCATTGACATCCTCACGATATGGACAAGTGTGCATCGGCAATGCGTCATTGTCACAAAAATCGCGTTTGCATTTTTCGTTGTCGTTATCCATATTGTTTGTTTGGTACCGAGAGAGGGATTCGAACCCTCGCTTGCATGATCCTAAATCATGTGCCTCTGCCGCTGGGCTACCTCGGCTTATCGTTGATCGAGTACGTTCAGAAGCAACGTATCGAGTTTCATTTTGTATCGTCTGGCTACCGGCTTCGCCGCTTCGCGTAGTTTCTTAAAATCCGGCTCAAACTGTTTTGTAATTTCTTTGGTAGCTTGTTCGTAAAGCTTATTTTCGTTGTTGAGCATTGCGTTAACTGAAACACCCCAATCGGGTTCAATACAGTCTATCTCAAACTCCCACTCTACTTGCATTTTAAACTTTCGCTTGCCAGCTTTCTTGTAAAGTGCAGCAGCCATTTTACGTAGTGCCTTGTAATCAGAATCTTGGTCGAAAGTGTCTTGGTTTTGACGTTCGGCAAGATATTGCTCGATCTCGGCAACGCTCATGTTTTCGATGTATTGCATAATGTTTGGTGGAGAGGGTGGGAGTCGAACCCACAACACGGAGCTTGCAAAGCTCTGTCGCTAACCTCAGTACATGCCTCCCCTTGTTTTGAACCACACCCGCCAGGATTCGAACCTAGTTTTACCAAATGTCGGATTCGAACCGACTAATCCCCGTCGGGACAAGCTCCATGCTTCGAGTGTGGTGATTTTGGCGAGCCTACTCAAGCACGGCTCAGCGGTTTTATACTATACCTAGGAGTAGTCCGCATCATTTGTCGTACTGTGTTGTTACTCGCTCTTGACGGTTTCCGCTAAGAAACCGTGATTCAATTAACGGCTTTTGGAATAAACTAGTCGTTTGTCTTTCTTGAGTTGATTTTCTTGAACTTTGATTTCGTGATAGCTACTAGAGTTTTCGCTAGTTTTATATCGTAAAACGTATTCGATTACGTCTGTTCCAAATGCATCATAGGTAATGTAAATGCCAGCTACCCAGCATTCACGAATTACGAACCCATGACTAAAAGCGATGGTGTCGCCTACGTCTAATTTGGTATTGATTTGCATTTGGTTGTTTGGTGGTTCCAGTGGGTACTGCCCCCACGACCTTGCGGGCTTCAACCGCACGCTCTACTATCTGAGCTACAGAACCATATGTATTCTATCCTTTCAAGCACGCTACGTCAAGCGTTTAGCTCGAAAATGTTTGGTAGGCCCCGCTGGAATTGAACCAGCTATCTCCCGCTTATCAGGCGAGTGCATATACCAGTTATGCTTCGGACCTTAGCGGTCCGTCGGGCGGACCGATATTCATTTGACTTGGTGTTAACTCAAAATGGCCGGGAATCCACCAAGCTTCTTTGGTTTCTTGATTCATTGCCATTCTAGTGAGCACCTTAGCTTGATCTTCATTACCCTCTACATTGATTTGCATGTAAGGAGCAGGAATTTCATCACCCTCTTTGAGTTCTGCTTGAAATACGAAAGGTGGGTGGTTGGGATTTGCTGTAACGTAATATGTCCACATAATTAGGTGATAATGGTAGCCCGTCGAGGAATCGAACCTGCGATCTCTGGGTTCAAAGCCCAGCATAATAGCCATTATACGAACGAGCTAATTGTTTGGAGGAAGGCCAGGGACTCGAACCCTGAGGGCCATGTCGCCATGACCGTGCTTGTTTTCAAGACAAGTTCCTCATCCAGCCGGATGCCTTCCGTTTTGGAGCCCGCCCACGGATTCGAACCCCCCCTAACCCCGATAGACAATCAGGTGCATTGGCCGCTACGCTAATGTCCCATGGGGCAATTGGAGGGAATCGAACCCATCATCTTCGGAGTCACAGTCCGACATTCTAGCCATTGAACTACAATTACCATTCAAAGTAACCTTCTTCACTCCATTCGGATTGAAGGTGCTGTCTTTGTTCTTCGCTCGATTGATTGTAAATGCGACGAGGGCCGAGGTAGTTAATAATTGCTTCATCAATAGTTGGCCCCCACGTTTCCCAATCGTCTTGCTCGAAACGCTCCGTGATCCACAGGAACTCGTGCGTTGCAAGCTGTACGCCAGGATACTCTTCCATGGCACCAGCAAATTGACTTAATGCTTCCTCGTTAGGAATATCATCAGGCTGGAGCCATGGAAGGATTCTTTGAGTATTACTATCTTGATTGTCAATGAACACCGTCATGTGAATCGGGCGGTCAAGAGTTTCAATTGTAGCCTGTGGCTTGGGCTCTGTCAAGTCTTCTTTTGGAAGAATTGGGTGCCGATTGTCAACCGCTAGCTCAATTGAATCTTTACGAACTTCCAACGTCGTTTCGTCTTGCGACACTCCGATATTGACAATATCAGACCTATCATTTTTTAGAAGCTGAAAAGGTGTCGTAATAGCCAATGCAATTACTGCTCCGATCATTGCCGCCTTTAGAAGTTCGTTATTCATATCAAGTTTCGATAGTAGTACGCGAACCGGCTTCAACTGTAATAGTTGCACCGCTAGCTAGCTCAACGGTGATATCACCATCGGCGTCGCCTTCTTCGGCGGTATTCACAATAGTAATAGTGCAATTGCCAGAAACTTTGACCCTACAACCTTGGCCACTTACAGTAGCTTCATTTGAACTTGCAAAATCAATAGTGGTATCTGCCGTAGCCCCGGAAACGGAGCCTTTGAAGCCGGTCCTCGTGTCGATAGCAGTTTTGCCATTAGCATTATCTTTTTTGGGATCAATGGTAGCATTGCCACGAGAGTTTTTGTCGTTAGTTAGCGTAACGCCCGCCTCATTGGTATGAGACTCGCCAGCCTTAACCTTGTGTTTGGTACCGGACTGTGCCTGCACTTGGGCAGGAAGAGAACCAATGGCTTCACTAGCCTGCGGCATAGCGAAAACCGAATTCGTGACCACAGTAAGTGCGGCCAACAGGATCAGAATTTTTTTCATGTTTAAGCTCCTCTCCCCCTTCTTCTTTCTGTCTTTCAAGCCGAGTGCTCGAAAGTGATTGGCTCATGGGGCAGGATTCGAACCTGCGACGGGGTTTCCCCAACGGATTAACAGTCCGCCACCATCGTCCACTCGGTCACCCATGAATTTTTACATCGCAAGGCGATGTGTGGTGACCCCTGCGGGAATCGAACCCAGCACCAGCAGGGTGAAAGCCTGCTATCCTAACCATTAGACCAAGGGGCCATGTACCACAATTATAGCCCCGTATCTGGGGCCGTCAAGTGTTTTTCTTCTCTAGTTTTCAAAGATCGTGAGTACATATAGTACGCTAACCGGAGGTTTTGGTGCTCGAAAAGTTAAGAATTATTCCGGGACATTGATGGATGGACCAATTAAGAAAATATCAAAATCCTTTCGTTTTCCAGCACTCATCCAGTCCATACCTTTAATCACGTCTTGTTTATGGGTGATATCGTACCAAAACTTGACTACTTGCCAGTCGGCGGTTCGATAAAACTTACACCAGTAGTAGGTTGCCACCTTTTGCTCAGTTTTCTCCATTTCAAGCAACATATTCTCACTTCAATTTGCCATTTTCATGACGCTTATTCCATACGATCCATCCGAACCAAGCAACGGCTTTCCACATGCACCAGGCTTTAGGCTTCCAAACTCCGTCTTCTTTCATAATCCGATAGAAAATTCCGTCGGCATCTTTTCTTGAAATAGGAGAATACTCCTTAACGGTAATTGGAGGAAGTCCAGTATCGCCGCCCGTCACTTCCACGCTGGATGCGATTCGCGGACGGTGAACGTAGAGATAGTCGTGGATAATCGCTGCCCGTTCGTACATGCCGAAGGGCGGAATGAGCCACCATAGCAGACGAGGCACCGAAGCCAAATCCGTGCTGAATCCAGCGGGGACGGTAAACCAGTCTCGGGCACCCTGGTAAGCAAACTCGCGGTACAAAATCCGCTCCTTGCTTCTAGTTAGTTCAACTACGGGATTTGACGTAAACATCGTGGATTAGAATTTCAATGTATGCTTCTGGAATATCGCTTTCGTACCATCAATTCTCAAAAGTTAACTGAGTTTGAACAACGCAATCGGGATCAAACTCAAGAGCTTGTTTTAGTTTTTCAAGAAAAACAGCACCCTTTACACGTCCCACGCTAGTCTTGTAAAATAGTCTCATGTTAGATACACTTGAAAAAGGGAGGGAGTCGCACCCTCCAGCCGCCGCCGCGTTTTCGTGACCAATATTTTGTAATGCGGACTCGAACCGCTACCCAACCATGGACACGCTCGAATCGAACGAGCTACTGCTATTTATGATTTTCAAGTGTGTATGGAGACCCCTGGTGGATTCGAACCACTGTTTTGCCGATCCTGGTAAAGTAACAGCCATCACTTTTCCCACAGCAAAAATATCCTCTTTTCTAAGCCAACAGACCGGGGTGGCTGCCCCGGTCTGTTTTCAACCTTAGTTCAGGGGCCAATGTGAATTATCAATATTCGTCGTCGTAACCGTACTCCTCGGAGTCCCAATCATCTTCGCCAAAGTCGATGCCCTGCCACTCGGAACCGCACGGGTGAACCGGCTCGCCATCGGGGATTTCGTACACGGGACGATCCATCCTGCCTTGAGAAATTCCCACGACTTCGTACTTGCAGACACGCAGTTTCGAGCAGCTATGGTCACGAGGGACACTGACGGCATCACGCGGATTCACTTTAACATGAACCACTACACCATTTCTAGCCCAACCGCGAGCATAGTCCTCGGTCCCTACATGGAGACCGACCGAACAATACGAGTTACAGTCTTCGTCCACTTGATTTCGAGGAATGCTTACAATTTGACCAACAGAGTTATCCATCGTGCCGCTATAAACATCCTTAAAATCACTACGGACACCCTTGTAGCCGATAAAGCAACCGTCTTCGGTGATCGGGAACCCCTCATGATTCAGGAAATCGAAAAGCTCATTCACTGCACGATGTGACGGGTTATCCATAAGATTACTCAGGAAGCGAGCAAGCGAAGCGAAAGGAATGCCGTTTCGCATGTATTCCGTAATACGACGAGTAATTGAGTTGTGAAGTTCGTGACCATCGTACAGGACAGCACCATCGGGCGTGACCTCCACCTTACAGCCTTCCTCAGCGAATGCCATGGAAACTGCCTGGGCAACGTCTAGCAGTGGCTCAACGTCAGACTCGGGCTCGCCATTGAACACAGCCTCACGAATTCGGTCGTAATTCGGATGATCGGTGTGAACCTGATGCATATGAGTATTAACTAGAATGCTCAGGGTGCCATCAGGACTAATGTTAAAGGGAATCATGATTGTTGTTTCTTGAGTTTGATGTATTCGACCACTTCCGCAGCCGCAGTGGTGTTGAGGTTGTACAGGCTAATGTACTGCAAGAGAGGGTACTTGTCAACTACTTTCTGGAAGAAATCATCGTCTTTACCAGGCGAAGGAATCTCAATTCCAAGAAGATTTGCCGAACTAACGATAGAGTGTGAGGGTTTGCGAGCTTCACTAAATGCTAGAAGATCGTCTACCGCAGGATCAATACCTTTGGCGACCTGCTTAAAATCATAAGAAATACTAGAGGGACCTTCTTCTAGACGAGCAATCTCAAATCGCGTCCAACCAGCAATTTCATTTTCGATTTTGGTTTTGGCACCGTCCATCAGATGAGGCACGCGACAGTCCTTAACGAAACGCTTTTCCATACTCGGCGGAATGCCGTAGACGCGATCATAACCCAGCGATTGTGCAAGTCGCATCAAAGCTCCATGACGCCAATTAAAATCAATACGAGCGTCTTCTACGTTGTCGCCGCGACGCACAACATAACAAGCTTTTTCGCCATTGGCATCAACGTTGTCTTTCTTTTGTTGACTGCTCCAGTAGTATTGGCCCTTGCGACCGCGGTCATAGTTGTCACTCAGGCAATACTTGTAATAGATATTGCCGTCTCCAGTAGCACGAACGCCTTGCTTGCGAGGAGGCTTAGGAATATCAGACAGTTTGATTTTGGGTTCGCCAAACAGCTTGACAAATTCAGCACGATCGTTAATGCGAACTAGCCAAGCCCTCTTAAGCGTATGGCCATGATGATTTTTTTGGCCGCTCATCCAGTGACGAATAGAATTGCGATGCCCTTGACGGAATTCCTCAACATCGCATTCAATAAAAACAGGATGAATATCACCGATAGCATCGATGTAAGTACGATCTTCGATGTACATACGAGTATAGTCCGTATGTACAAATCGCATACTGTAAGCGTCATTGTCCGGCTTAGCCTTGAATCGAGTCTGCGACATATCAAACTTGATGATGTTGCGGTATTCGACCATAGCCGCAATGCGATCAATGGCGGTGGTCTTAGAGTCTACCTTGGACTTGATTTCGTCACGAATTCCCTTAGCGATCTCCTCAAGTCGATCGTTAATGTAAGCAACCGTGTCCTTATCGTATTGAAGCTCCTCGCGACTAGTAGCAATGCTAACGTCGCCAGTGTCTACAGTGAGAACAATCGTGCAGTTTTGATCAAAAGGATTACGAATGTCGTTGTGATCAACCTTGTAAGCGATCTGACTCATGATAACCGTAATGCCACGGTTACGCCAACCGGAATCAACAAAGATTCGGTAGTCGTCTCCCTGGAATTCAGCAGTATCAAACGAATCATCAAACGCAAGACTGTGGCCAATTACGTTCGGACGAACCTTGAACCACTGATAAACCTTTTCAGCCGCACACTTGAAATCCCAATGATCCTCAGGCTTAACCTTGAGAGTAATCTCCATGCCATTCGGCTCATCGGTAGGAAATTCGCCAAACAGATCAATAGTAGGAATTCCTTGGTCTCGTGTAACAGTATAGACGTACTTCGTGCCTTCATGGTACGAAGTTACGGTAAACGAATCAGAGTAGGCCAGAGGAGTTTTAGAACCTAGGCCAAGACAGCCCGTGAATTCATTAGAATCAGAGCGAGTGCTTTCAAAGTAAGTCGTGTAAACGTGCTCCACAACCTCGGGCGACATGCCAGTACCGTAATCCCGAATTTTAAACTCAGGCTTAAAGGTAGTCGGCAACTGAACGTCGAACGGCTTGTCGGCGTTACCAGCTTCGACCTGAGCATCATGAGCATTAGTCGAAAGTTCGCGGATGATCGCTCGTGGAACATCCGTGTAAATACCACGAGACAAAATATCGAACGCCTTGGGGTTCGCCTTGATCGTGAATTCTTTCTGCCCCTTAGTACCTTCGCGGGTCGTCGGGATTTCGTTCGTCTTGAGCTTCATGCTGGAAGTATACAGCGACTATTCTGGAAGTCAACAAACTTTTTCAAGTTTTTTTGGTTTACTAGTATTGTGGCCCCAACAGGAGGAAGCCATGTTAGAGACTATTTTTTATGATCCGTTAGGAGACACCGCCCCCCAAAGATCAGCCAAGGTGTTTTGTGACACCACTATTCCTTATCAAAAAGGCGAAAGACCATGGGTAATTTTTATGCTTGGTGGCGGCTGGCAGAGCGACAGTTTACCGGGCAATGTTTCTCCATCTGGCGATGGAGTATTATCTGAACTTTACTCGCTTGGATTTTGTGTTATTACTGCTGGTTACACAGCTTATGATACAAGCATTCAAGGATTAGGTTTGTTTGATACTCAGAATTGGAAAAGCAACGGCAGTGGCTTAGTTATTGATGAAACTAAGTTAGATCGCAGGCACTCTGAATTAGACACAGTAAATCTCATTCAACACATTCGTTACTTTGGAATTAATAGCGTACCCGATTTAGATAGACGACCTGGCCGTGGTGGCATTATCGCACGTTCCGCTGGCACAATCAATGCGTCTTGGGTTGCTTTTGGACCAGATAGAGCAGATCCAAATGCTTCCAATAAAAGGTTTTCTACTTCTACTTCAATCGAATGGACACTTGGAGATCAATACATTTCTAGCATCAACGCATACGACAAACAGCAAAATATTGCTGTTAAGCATTATCCAAAAGCGACCGGCGGCCTCGCTACTAAACTTAATCAGGTGCGGCCAGTGATTGTTGCTGCCGGTAGCCCTCTTTTTTATTACACTACGCCAACTAGATGTTATCTTAAGTCAGTTGGTAGCTTAATTCTACCTAACGGACCGCACGACTACTTTGGAATGGAAGATGTTTTTATTATGCCAAGTCAAACACATGCTCCAGACCACGTTGAGGCAATGCGTAAGCTAATTCAACCAATAACGAAAAACTCTAATCCAAGAGACGTTTTCACGAACCAACCAGATACAGAAGAAGATCAGGCAAATTGGATTGTTAATGTTGTTGGCTTGAAAAAACAAAGGCGAGGAAAGGGGTGGTTCTACAACTTAGATCACTGAGTATAGATTGTGGTTTTTGACGTATTGCTTGATCGCCTCGGGTAGTGCATCGTGCTCATGCGAGTCCTCGGCCTCTCTAACGTGGGTCGAGGACCATTTATGTGAATTGCGATGTTTCGTGACTTCCAAAGAACGGCCGATCTGATTGTCATTCATTTCGTGACCATCGCGTTCAAACACAGTAAAAGAAGCATTCGGCATTTTTTCTGTCAGGAATTCATCGCTCGGATACTGGTGACGGGCAATCATGTGATTCCAAGCGTCAGTACCCATAACAAAATTGACTTCGCCAGTCTGTCGCGTAAGGTAATTGTACTTCTCGAAATACATTGGCAAGTCTGTGATTAGTACAGATTGCCCGACAGAATTGAGCATGCGAACACGGTGAAGCAAATCTTCAACGCTAATTGCATTTTTGTACACATGGCTTCGTGTAATTTCAAACAAACATTCAAACTCTTGCCCAATATCCAAATGAGAGGCAGTCGGCGGATTGAAAGCACCAGGGTAAACGTGAGCGTGGTCTCGCACAACATCGACCGTGCGGCAGAACACTCCATTGCGGACAGCTAGGGGATTGCCGGGCGAGAGCAGCATAAGCCTTTCTACATCGCTAATGCCGGGGCCATACATAACATCAATTCCGCTTTTCTTGGAAGCAAAATCAATCCAGGTTGTGCTATTAAACAAAGCCTGCTGTACAAAAGAATGTACTTCATCGGCCAACATGCTGGCTACATGCATTCGTTTTTGACCGGCGGCAAACCACTTATGGAACCACCACTCGCCCTCGTTTGTAGAAAGATAGACCCAAGCGTGAGATTCCTTATCTTCGTAATGAGCACCGCTAATTGCTAGTCCAAACCCCTTGTTTCCGTTAAACTGGATTTTATCCAAGTGCGAATTAGCCAGATCACGCTTGAGTCGTGCAACCTGCTTAACTCTTTCAAGAGACACCGCCCGTCCAGTGTAACCTGCAAGATTAGCGTAATCATTGCTGACTTCCAGAATCGTACTCGACGCTCCGGGCAGCATAAGGTATTGAGACGAAAAGAGCATCCCAATTCCCGTTTCAGCAATACATCCCTTCCAGGGGGAAGAATTCAGTTTATCAGCTAAGCTCTGCACGGTTACGGATATCAGCGAGGTTTTGGTTAATTAGAAGTTCACCATTGCGGAACACTACCGGCAGATCGTCACACACTCGCCCACGCTTCGAGTTTTTCGTGGGGTCGGTAGACGGCTGCTTGAAGATATCCCGTGCTTCTCCGTTCACTTGCATCCAGCAGCACTTGATGGCAAATCGCTGGGTGTCGCGAGTGAAGTCCTGTAGGAGTCCACCACCAGATCCAAACGCAATGTTATCAGCGGAAATACGCTGTTCAGCAAAAGCCTCAAGGATATCTTCGACGGTGTGCCAGGGGCTACTGTTAAGGTGACGCCCCTTCCACTTAATACCATCGCCCTGAATCATGCGAACCTGATCGGGCAAAACAACATAACCTTTATCATTGACTTTCGAGCCAAACACTCGTTCTAGTGCTCGGAATACCTCAACATCAATGTACGGCAGATCGCCAGAGTCAGGCCGGAACACCACGGTTCCATTTCGCGACAGAATAGCTTCTTTGATATCCGAGTTACCACCGATTACGTCTTCAATAAACCCAATCGTGTCGTAAGAGTCGATTACCATTGCGACCAAGCCCTCGGGATAGGTCTCAAGAATTTGTCGCACGATATCGGCTTCGTCCTCAGGACCACGGGCCGTCATAATGCTATGTTCGGTCGCAGGAATCGAGAAGCCAGCCATGGGTTCACCATAACAGTCTCGCGTAATCCGTAGGGCAGCCATCGTGTCGGTACCCATAAAGTTAACAAGGTGGGCGGAACCAGCGAGTGCGGCAGTCTCAACTGACGACACTCCACGGTACCCAAAATCGTGCAGCTTAAATGCTAGTCCAGCAGGATCGCCAGTTAGGTCAAGGTATCGACTAATAACTTTCTTGATTTCTCGACTACTCGTGGCCACCGTCGTAGGCGACCAAACTTGCATGATAATCGTTTCAAGATAATTTGTTAGCCAAGCAAGGCGATCGTCCGTGTTCTCAATCGAGAATAGAGGCGTGCCTTCCGGCACCACGCTTCCTTCGGGGAGAGCACGAATCTCGATCGGCAGTCGGCCACCGTATTCGTTAAGGATAATCTCCCAGCCCTCTCGGTTAAAGAGATTTTCATTACCGAAGTGTGCGGCATGGACCTCGGCGGCTTCCTCAATATGCTCTCGCGTAACTACTTGTCCAGCAAGGTATTGCTGTAGGATATACTGGAGTCCAAAGAAAACCACTTCCGGGAATCGACCGCCAACACGCGGTTCACAGTAGGAATAAACACGTTCAGTTCCAGGCGGATAAAGTCCGTAATGACTGACTTTGTAGGAGTCGGTACCAAACGCAGCTAGATTGAAGTTATTCATTGTAATATAATTCTACCGCTGATGGGCAAATGGGTCAAGTCGTTTGCTCAAAAAACGTCTTGATTACCTCGAAGTGATCGAAAGCGACTAAACCTCTGCTATACATGTCGAAAATCTCTCCATAGGTAAATGCTTGAACTTCTACGGCATCGTCCATAGCCTGAATGGGCTCACGCTCTGAATTCTCCCCGCAGTATACCACAGAAATATAACGGCCACGAGGGTCGCGATTAGGTGAGTCTAACGTGTCAATGTATTTACAGTTCAGGGGCTCACCGTTAGTTTCTTCTTTGAGTTCCCGCATGGCGGCATCATAAAAGGTTTCTCTTTCGTCAACATGCCCACCAGGCAAGGCCCAGCAGCCTTCGAACGGAGAATATTTACGCTTAATGAGATAGATGCGTCGCTCCCACAAAATGAAATCGGCAGTAAGTTTGATTTCGTTAGGCATTTTATTACGTCCAGGCCGTGTTAAACAATCTAAATTTTTCTTTCCAAGCATGGTCACCATCCCAAAACGTTGCAGTAAAGGAATCGATGATGGGGCAGCAATGGAAATTAGTACCTTGGATATCTTCTTCGCGGGATTCGTGGTGGTGACCGTAGAACCAAAACGGCGGACGGTACTCTTGCCACAGTGCTCGAAGCATATCACGGTCGCCCTTACCAGGCCCGTATTCTTTCTGGTCGTTTTTAAAAGGAACGATAGAAGGATGGTCGTGCGTGAAGGCTGCATCTATGGGGCCATCGACACGCTCAAGCGTTTCTTGAATCTGACCGTAGGTGATAGCTTCTTGTGGCCACCAGGACAGGCCAGTGGTACGTTGGTTCCTATCCACCGACGACGCACCCCCAAAGAAAAGTAGACGCTTTCCCTCGACCTCTAGGACGCTACCACGGGGCATGTACGTCCAATAGGGTTGCCAGGCACCGCCATCTTTTTCAAGTTGATCAAAATTCTCATGATTACCGTCTAGCCAGTATTTTGGTAGAGCGTTAAGATCGTCCCGATCCTCTTTCGTGAAGTAGCGACGACCAAAAGCGAAGGGTTGAGTTCCAGGCCATCCATAAGCAAAGTCTCCCACTTGGACAATATGAGTAATGTCCCGGTGGTTCTTGTACGCCAATTGAACCACTTGTTTAAGAAAGCCCCAATTGCCGTGAACATCGCCTAGGATAAGGAATTTCATTGCTGTTCGCTAAGAAAAGAAGGATCGTTAAAGTGCTGACTGACCAGTGTAGTAAACGGAATAACCCAACAACCAGTTATATCAATGCCTTTAAGTGTAACAGCCATGCTTGCGGCGGCAGGAGTGTTCAAAGAATGAATAATAACGTATGGTTGATTAAGTTTAGCTTGTGACATCCAACGAGCTACCTCACTGCCGGTGTTCTTATCCTCTGTAGAAACGTAGACTTCGCCACCGAGATCGTGATCGAGAAAGATTACGTCAAAAATGTCACTTTTGAGTTTACTAATAGCATCCTCGGCAGTTTCCACAATCGTCAATTCGTGTCGCTCGCCAAGCTTATCGCGAAACGTGGCGATACGGTTGTGATCGTCCTCTAGGATCAAGATTTTCATTTAAAATGTTTTAGTTGCGAATATCATTAGTAGTATTGTCACAAATGCGACAGTTTTCCAGGGGATGCGGATAGTTACGATTTTGTGTACTTCGGTCGGGCCTTCGGGGTAGGACTCAGATTGCTCGATCCAGAACTTAACCTTTTCCAAGGCAAACGCCTGGCCGCGATGATGGTCAGTAGTAGGACCATGGAGTTTTCGATTACCGTTTGCGGCCTTGACGACGGCTTCGGCTCGTGTTAGTTCTTTATCGATGAGAGATAGAACTTGTTTCATTCGCCCCAAGTTTCGATTTTGATTGATTCGATTTCGGCTGGATTGAGATAGTGACCTTTAATGTGAAGATGATTAATCTCTTCGAAATTCTTACCAATCTTACGCCAAACATCAACGTCTGACTCAGTTGCTTCAAGCTTGCTGGAACGATGGACTCGACCAGATTTCATGCGAGCAGTGATACGGACTTTCAGTTTCTTCATGCCTCAGTATAGCTCGCTATCGCCCGCCGTCAAGAGAAAAACGCAAACATTACACCGATTGCAAGCAAACCCATAGCACTATAGAGAAGCCTGTCAAAAATAGAATCATAAGGCTCGTGGTCCTTATCGGGATCCCAGACCAAAATTCTCCAGAATGCCATAAGTACACAGGCGAATGATGCTGCGAAAAAGAGATAGGGGATCATAGCCAGGATATCGAAACGGTTTCGTTTTCACAATTACTAAGTTCAAACTTATCTAGCCAGTCACTATCGTAATTAAAAGCCTTCACTTCATAGCCTTCGCTGTCGAAATACTCAGAACCACTCATGAAAGAGTAAATACCATTATTGAAATCATTTGTCCAAAATGGAGACTTAAAGAGTTCTACTGGCAATACAATATGAGTGTGGCCTTCGGCGGCGGCTTCTGAAATTAGGTCAGTTATCTTTTTAATGTAGCTTTTGTATGCAGCTACTTTTGCTTCTTGTGCTTTCATTTTTTAAGCTCAATCGGACCACAGACATAGAAATAAACACCCGTGTAGTCAACACAAATGTCCTGGCCCGTTAGCTCTCTAAAACGTTTCATTTGAGTAGTACGAGTATCATGATTTAGGTAATCATCTAGACCAAGACGGGCGGCAATGGTTTCGAGTTTATTTATGTATTGATTCGCGTTGTTTAGGGAGTTAAATGCGACAATAGGGTGAGTTTCATGATCTGGACCTTCCCCCGTGCCAGCGTATGCGATATAGATATTCATTTTAAGACCAATTCACAACTACAGACTCGCCATGATTCTTGGAAAGAGTATTCCAGGGAATAAGCTGGTAATTCCTACTCCTGAGGTAACTTTCTCCCGATTGGTGTTTGCTGGTTCCATCGAAGAATGGGTTGGTCCAAAAGGGTGAATTGAAAAGTTTAATGTCTAGTACGAAAGATGTTTGGCCTTGGCGAGCAGCATACTCGATAGCGTCATTAATTAAGGCAATATACCCCTGATACGAGGCTAGTTTTGCTTCTTGTGCGTTCATATTGTGGTGCAGATATTGTGCAGTTTTCTTTTCAGAGCGAGTGCAGGTTAGGATCGACTGAGGACCCAATAACTGCCGAGACCCATGGACAACAGATACAGACACAATCCAGTGCCGAACAGTGGTCGAAAGGGTTCGGGCGGTGTTTCCGTGATACCCAATAGTACCCCCAGAACCATGAGGAGTCCACCCAAAACCATCGCTACTACGACTACTTTTCCCAAGGTAGGGATACGCACTAACTTGCGGCGGATCGGCTTTCTAGGGGTCAAGAGGGGCGATTTCATTTCAAGAAACCAACAACCAACACTATAAGAACAAACAAAAGACCAAAGAGAGAAAGGAGAAAGATGGGGCGAGGATTATGTTCTAACCAAGATTCCCAGGAATCAAATTCGTGGTCGTCCTCGTCTACTAGTCCCTGACGCTTGTTATAGTCTATATTCATTAACCGTATACATCCATACACACACTTACCTTACATAAATTATACACCCTTGTACATTTAATGCCTAGTAGCTGTCTCCAATATCAACATTCTTGCTTAAGTCACTAGAAACATCTACCTTTTCATAGTAGCACTCGTCCCCAACAGTGCTCTGCAAGTACTCCTCAACGTTCCAGAATGCACGTTCCACGTTATCTCTATATTGAGAGAAGGCTACTAGGACCTTGTTTAGTTCTCTCTCTAGTTTTTGTACTTTCTCTTGTAGGTCGTTCATAGTGCTTGAAATAGATTATTTGTTAAAACTATCCGGCCCATCCCAATCGTCGTCTTCTTCATTAAGCGTCGCATCAGACAACCTTTCTACAGAAAGCTCCAAAGTGTCTACCCGCTGCTGCAAGCCTCCAATAATGTCAGTTAGCCGACTAACTAGAGGGACCACATCATTCAGCTTGTCTTCGTGGCCCAACACAATATTGGCAATCCTATCTAGATCACTCATGCTTTATATCCCTCCCCTTCGTGGTCGAAATCTCGAATGCCAGAAGTGTCAGTGTTTTCCTTACTGCCCCAGACAGGTTCTTTGCTTGAAATACAAAGGTTAAGTAGTTCCTCGATCACCGCTAGGTCAGAGTCGCCCGCCACAAATGACAGAAACTCTACCCGGTCCTGTTCACTGCAACTAGAGCCATACTGCATGTCTCGCCACTGAGCCACAATAGCTAGTGCTTGGTCCTTGTATTTGTTCATGTGTAGAGTGTATCCCCGTGATCCAGAAGTGTCAAGAACTTTCTTACTGCCAATTGCTAGAAAAAGATGTTGACACAGTACGTATGGGACGCTATACTCCAGCATGAAGAATCATCTACGACTCCTGGAAGAAAGCGAATGTGACAATCAAAACCTGGATACCCAAGAAGAGGGGTCGGTCCGCATTGGCGACGTTTCTCCCGGTAGCTTTGTCAGTCTCACTAAATCTGGTTTGCCTTTGATGGTTACCTGTAACCAACATCTTGAGCTTGACAATGTGGTCGGTGTTGTTTTTATGAATAGTTATGTTTTTAAGTGGGTAGGTGCTGGAACTAAGGTTCTCATGCCGTAAAAGCTCGAAAAAGATGTTGACCACCCAAGCTTCTAGGTGTACTATGTACGTGTCCAATGACCAAAAGGACTGACTCGCGTAGCAACCGAGTGACAATTAGGGGCAAGCAGCAGCGTGGGCTAGACGCTGCGTACCTTGTCTCGCCTTTCTCCCAATCTGGGACAAAGATGATCTTTTAAAGCAAATACGGTACCCGTTGGCTGACGGCATGAGCACTAGTGCGTAGGGTTCGATTCCCCACAGTCTACATGCGGGTACTGTTTAAAATACGTAGCGGGGTGGAGCAGGCTGGTAGCTCGTTTCCCTCATAAGGAAAAGGTCGCGGGTTCGAATCCCGCCCCCGCCACCACTGACCAGGCTCACATCCCATGAGCCCGACTGAGCCTGGTATTGACAATAAGGGGAAAGAGGTAAATAGGAATGACAAAACTAGCTACACTGCAACATGGTAGCTATGGAAACAAATCATTCGCCTGATGCAGCAGGAAAGCGGTTGCCTTAAAGAGACCGCCCCCTTACATGGCCCGGTAGACCCCAAAATCTATCGGGTCTTTTTTATTTTAAGCTTAAAAAAGAAATGGCAGAAGCATGGGGGTACCCCTTACTTGCTGCCAAAAGTCAGAAGTGTCAGTATTTCCCTTACTGCACTCAATTTGTAGAAGTGTGGGATTTTTTCTTACTGTATTCCGTCCCAATTTTCTAGGAGGTCACGGAATCCCCTTACTACACCAGTGGAGGGCGGGGAGGGATTCGAACCCTCCCTGGGATTTAATGTTATCCCGTCTTTCACGAGCCATCCATCCTGGCCGCCCCTATACTGTCAAACCCCGAAGGGTCGGCCCCTAGCCTCGAAGGCTCTACTCGGACCAGGCGGGGCCGTAGCTCCTGGTGCGGCTCGCAATGCGAAGGTACTATAGAGTACCCTCTTGATCGTGTGTGTCAACTTCCGTGTCGAGTTTTTGCTTGCAATCGTGACAAATGGTTTTCCCATTTCCGAGATCGTGCCCACTCGGCCAAGTGTCTGCACCACAATAGATACAAGAATATTTGCATGAACTAAAGTTGGTGATATCTTCCATGCTAAAAGATACCCCCTTAGTTCTGCTCGGGCAAGTAGTATCGACCGTCAGTCGCATCCGCACGAATCAGGATCGTGCTGAGTTCCTGCCGATCGTCCTCTTGGAGTTCGACGGACGCGATCATGTTCCACAGGTGGGCGAATGCGTCGCCCGAGATCCCGTCGTCGTCGTCCAGCAGGGCGACGATCATGTCGCGGATCACTTTTGCTTTCGTTTCCATGCCCTAGGATACACCTCTATACGGGAGAATCAAGGCGAAGTGCTCGAAATGATGTATCTTCTTCTTTTTCAAGCAGTTAGCGATCCTTTTTCGTTTTCCGTTTGCCATCCTGACTCTCGCCGTTAGACTATTGGTGAACGCGGGGCGACGAGCCTCGCACTCGAACCAACCACCAGCCCACACGGGCACACTACACAAGAAATATGACTAAGAACAAGAACAGCACCACGCCCGCGACCGAGAACACCGAGCCGAAGCGTCGCGGTCGTCCCGCGTCCTTCGACGTGCCGACCGTCGCGGTCCTCACCCACGTCCCGGAGGAGACCCGCGAGCAGATGCGGGCTCTCGCGGAGGACAAGGGCGAGCGGATCAACCAGGCCATCGCCCGCATCGTCGCGGCTGAGTTCAAGCGTCTGGAGTCGCGTCGCTCGAAACGGAAGACCCGCAGGGCGGCCCCGGCCCAGGAGGCCCAGGCCGAGCAGGCGGACGCCTGAGCGTAGCCCAGGACAGGGGCTAAGTGGTACAGGGCGGGGAGAAAATCTCCCCGCCCTGATCCGTAACGATTTACTTCCTCACGATTTAAAGCACTTTCTGGCGATTGTTGTTGACAAACGACGATCGGCAGATATACTGAACACATGAAGAAAGCAACGATCAGCGGGTACTTCAACCCGCGTCACGAAGGCGACAACTACAAGGGGCTTGGCATCAACTTCGGCATCGAGGGTGCGGTCGCGGATCGCGTGATCGAGGGGCTGCCCGAGTTCCTGGCGGCTGCCGGTCGCAACTACGACATCAAGAAGGTGCCCGCCGGGGTCTTCGATCCCATGGGTGGCATGGACGACGACGGGAACATGGTTCCCGCCTGGCGTGAGGTCGAGAACCAGTACCACCTGGCTCGCTCCTCGGACGGCTCCGTGGTGAGCCCGCACACGGTCACCGACCAGTACGCTCCGCTGTCCCTCATGGATATCGCGGAGGAGATCCAGCCCTGGTTCGATTCGGGGTTCGTTCTGCCGGATGGCGTCTACTCCACGCGGGGCGG
>Ga0180432_10003317_pt1 | contig 23129 bp, 17 predicted proteins | sample SS_ome_10_FD_132414 | JGI IMG/M metagenome (GOLD analysis project Ga0180432, IMG submission 132414) | Hypersaline lake sediment archaeal communities from the Salton Sea, California, USA - SS_1_MS_2 metaG | ecosystem: Environmental > Aquatic > Non-marine Saline and Alkaline > Hypersaline >... | reverse complement strand
GTACGTGGCATCTTCACCACGACTACAATTTCACCGGGTCACTGGTTGAGACAGTGCTTCTGTCGTTACGCCTTTCATGCAGGTCGGAACTTACCCGACAAGGAACTTCGCTACCTTAGGACCCTCATAGTTAGGGCCGCCGTTTACCGGGGCTTCGGTCGCCAGCTTCACCCCGAAGGGCTAACTGTCTTCCTTAACCTACCGGCACCGGGCAGGCGTCAGACGCTATACATCCTCTTGCGAGTTGGCAGCGTCCTGTGTTTTTGATAAACAGTCGCAGAAGCCGATTTACTGTGACCCCCGGCAGCGTACACCGCCGAGGGCACCCCTTATCGCGAACTTACGGGGCCATTTTGCAGAGTTCCTTAACCAGTGTTCTCCCGAGCGCCTTAGACTACTCGTCTCGCCTACCTGTGTCAGTTTTAGTACGGTCACCAACGCTTCAACCCTTAGAAGCTTTTCTTGGACGTTCTCCGGATGACTATCCAAACATACATGTGTTTGTCCCGGCTTTGAGGCGTGTTGCCGCGGATTTTCCTGCGACTACCTCGCCGCCAGGCGAGGGACATTTCTACTCGTCCCCTCACCCTAAAAACGCCGTCCCTCCATCGGTCCACGCCGGTGGCGCAGGAATGTTGACCTGCTGTCCATCGTCTACGCCTTTCGGCCTCGACTAAGGAACCGGCTAACCCTGGGCGGAATTGCCTTCCCCAGGAAACCTTAGGCTTTCGGCGAGCAGGATTCTCACCTGCTTTATCGTTACTCATTCCGGCATAATCACCTGTAGACCCCAACACCGCTCCTCTCGGTACGGCTCGTATCTGATCTACAGCGCTCTCCTACCATGGCAGGGGCCAGGGGCTGGGGACTAGGGTCTAGAGGTTATGAAAACCAGGGGCCGGGGGCTCGTGTGCCGATGGATGTCCATCGCTCACTAATCCCTAATCCCTAAATCCTTAATCCCTAATCCCTAGCTACCAGTCCCTAGTCCCTACTCATCCACTGCTTCGGTGCCATACTTACTCCCGTTCATTATCGGCGCAGAATTGCTCGACCAGTAAGCTGTTACGCACTTTTTAAATGGTGGCTGCTTCTAAGCCAACATCCTGGTTGTCTCGGCAATTCAACTTCCTTAGTGACTAAGTATGGCTTCGGGACCTTAGCAGATGGTCTGGGTTGTTTCCCTCTTGACCGCGGAGCTTATCCCTCGCGGACTGACTCCTGAGATAGTCGCACCGGTATTCGGAGTTTGGTTCAGCAGGGTACCCCGGGAAGGGCCCCAAACCGATTCAGTATCTCTACCCCCGGTACGTAGTGGCTCAAGGCTAGCCCTAAAGCTATTTCGGAGAGAACGAGCTATCTCTGGGTTTGGTTAGACTTTCACTCCTCCCCACAAGTCATCCCCTCGGTTTTCAACCCAAGTGGGTTCGGTCCTCCACGCGGTATAACCCGCGCTTCAACCTGCTCATGGGTAGATCACCCAGTTTCGCGTCTACCACCTACGACAAAATCGCCCTATTAAGACTCGGTTTCCCTATGGCTCCGGTCCGGAAGACCTTAACCGAGCCGCAGACGGTAACTCGCCGGATCATTATGCGAAAGGCACGCCGTCACACATTGTCCTTGCGGACCATAGTGCTCCGACCGCTTGTAGGCACATGGTTTCAGGTTCAGTATCCTCCCCTAGCGGGGGTTCTTCCCATCTTTCAGTCACCCTACTGAGTTCACTATCGGTCGTCAGGGAGTATTTAGCCTTGCGGGATGGTCCCCGCAGATTCAGTCGGGGTTCCACGTGACCCGACCTACTCAGGTACCCCTCGGGAGACGACGCCGCTGTCGCATACGGGACTATCACCCTCTGTGGTCCACCTTTCCAGAAGGTTCTGCTAGCGGATCGCTTTGTAACTCCCATGTGAAAGGCCCTACAACCCCGCAGAGGAAAACCTCCGCGGTTTGGGCTGTTCCCCGTTCGCTCGCCGCTACTGAGGGAATCGATTTTTCTTTCTTTTCCTGCGGTTACTTAGATGTTTCAGTTCGCCGCGTTTACCACGCACGCCTATGGGATTCAGCGTACGTCGGTTCGGGAATCCCGGGATCAACGCTCGTTTGACAACTACCCCGGGCTTTTCGCAGTCTTCCACGCCCTTCAACGTCTCCTGACGCCAAGACATCCCCCATGCGCCCTTAGTAGCTTGACCACATGAATTCAATGCTCCAGCTCTCGAAAACGCTTCCTCTTGAAAACGCTTCACCAAAGCAAATTCACATCGGCCGCCACTGAATCGTTCGTTGCCTTGAACCCGGCAATGAATTGCCGGGCCCGCGCAACTCTGATCCTAGTAACGAATGCTCGTGATCGTCGGCCGACACGCGAACACGCCGTCCACCCGACCGCCGATCTCTAAGTGCTCTTGAAACTGGTTCGATGCGCCAAAACGCATCGAACTCTCTCAATTGAGATGCCACTTTTATCACACCCAAATTGTCAAAGAACGACAACCGTCCCCCCTGCGGAAGGGGGCCGTGCGGTTGCTGTCAGACTGACAGGGGGCAAACTCCCAAGGTTCGCAAGGAATCCATCCCCTGTCTTTCTGATTTCACTTCCGAATTCACAGCGACTGTACTATACCGGGTGGCGAATATCTTGTCAAAGGGTAATGACCGAAATCGTCCACACTTAGGCTGAACGGCCAATCAAGCCAATTCAATTGTCGGGCCACTGGCCCCCCACTTCCGGGTAAGGTACACTGGAAAATGCAAGTGGGTCCTCTTGCCCATGTCAGCAGAATGAGAATTACCTCAATTCCCCAGATTTACCGCCACCTGAACCGCTGGAGGGAGATCCTTGCGGTACTGAGCAAGTACGAATTGGCGGCGTGGATCGGTCGGCTGGGGCCCGATTTTGCCAAGGATTTGCTCAAAGCACGTACAGGAGCAGCCATTGCACGGCTCGGCTGGGAAACCCGTATCCGGCTCGCCCTGACCGAATTGGGCCCCACCTTTATCAAACTGGGACAGATCCTCAGCACGCGGCCCGACCTGGTGGGCGTGGCCCTGGCCGAGGAATTGCAGCAACTCCAGGCAAACGTGCCCGCCGATCCCCCGACCACCATACGGGAAACCATCGAGACCGAATTGGAGCAGCCCGTTGCCAAACTGTTTGCGGAGTTCGAAGACCAGGCGATGGCCTCGGCATCGATTGGTCAGATCCATCGGGCAAGACTCTTCTCCGGCGAGATTGTCGTCGTCAAAGTCCAGCACGCCAACATCGAGAAGACGGTTGCGGTTGACCTGGACATTCTAGCCGGGTTGGCACAACTGACCGAACGGATTCCCGAGTTCCAAAACTACCGGCCGGGGGCAATCGTGGCGGAGTTCAAGCGGGCCTTGCACAGGGAACTCGATTTTGGGCGGGAAGAACGCAACATGGAGCAGTTTGCCCGGGATTTCGCCCGCGACCCCACCGTCCACATCCCTCGCCCTTATCCGGAGCTGAGCACCCATCGCGTGCTGACGATGGAACTGGTCGAAGGGACCAGACTGGTCGACGCGAAGGACTCGCCCCCAAAAGGGTTCGATTCTGAGGAAGTGGCCCGACACGGGGCCAATCTCTACCTCAAAATGATCTTCTCCAACGGTATTTACCACGCCGACCCGCACCCCGGCAACATCCTCGTGATGGACAACGGCGTAATCGGCCTGCTCGACTTCGGCATGGTTGGCCGGATCGATGAGCGATTGCAGGAGGAAGTCGGTGAGATGCTCATGGCGGTTGGCAACGGGGATTCGGAGCACCTGACATCGATCATCATACGGGTGGGCGCGGTTCCGTCCACCCTGGACCGGACGGCCCTGGGGCTCGACGTGGCCGACTTTGTCGCCCATTACGGGAACCAGCCCGTCGATCAGTTCGATCTCAGTGGCGCATTGAATGAGATGATCGAGATGATTCGGCGTTTCAACATCGTGCTGCCGGCACGGATTGCCATGCTCATCAAGGTGCTCGTCACGCTCGAAGGGACCTCGCGATTGCTGAATCCCAAATTTAATCTGATCGAGGTCATGGCCCCGTACCGGAAGAAGCTGCTCCGGCGCCGGCTCTCGCCGCGGCGGCGTCTCCGTAAAATGCGGCGGCTCTATTCGGAGGTGGAACGACTTGTCGAAGTGCTCCCTCGGGGGGTGATTGACATCCTCGAACAGGTGCAAACCGGGAAGTTCGACGTCCATTTGGATCATCGCGGTTTGGAACCGTCGGTCAACCGCCTGGTGCTCGGGATGTTGGCCAGCGCGTTGTTCCTGGGTTCCACACTGCTATTGAGCCGAAACGTACCGCCGCTAGCGCCGCAATGGATCCCGCTGATTCACAACCTTTCCGTACCGGGCATCGTCGGCATCACGCTGAGCATCGCCCTGGGCCTCCGGCTATGGCGAGCCATCAACAAGTCGGGGCGTCTCGACCGGCGGAAGTGATCTCTTCCGCGTTTTTCCGCCGTTTGTCCCAAATTCGAGTAACGAAACCGGCTGCCTCTCCGTCATAATTGGCGGAAAGAACCTTTGGCGGAAGTCGTGGATTTCTCACAAGGGACGGAACTTATCCGCAATCGGGTGAGTCCAAGATAGAGCAGGGCGCAGACGTTGCGCACTTGTTACATTCGACGGCTGTGTCGGCCGTATAATAGCGGGTGCCATGCCCACGCCTGTGTGGGCATGTCGTGAATCCCGCAAGAAACCGCTACATGCCCACGCGAGCGTGGGCATGGCACCCAACTTTCCGCAACAGAAACTACATTCGACGGCTGTGTCGGCCGTATAATAGCAACCAATCAATAACAATAATCTTCCAAACCAAAACAAAAGGATGAAATCACCATGAATGCTATCCTGTGCGAAATCGGTCGATTCCGTGGCGTGTTGTTGCTGTTCGGCGTCGTTGGGGTGCTCTCGAGCTGCTGTGGATGCACGCCGGCGATTGGCGAGCAACCGTGGTTGGCTCGCACTACCACGAGTGGTGCGAGGACCGGCACCACCACAAGTCCGTTCCTTCAGGAAGACGCCCTGGCGCAAGCCGAGGACCCTTTTGCGGAAACGCCTCCCCCCGAGCCGGACCCCGCATTGCTCATGGATTGTGACGAGGGACGCAAGTACTGTGAATTGCTCCGAAAAATCGACGTTGAGAAAGACCGCGGATCGTACGGGGCGTTCTATGACTACGGATATTACACGGGCACGTCTTACTACGGCTACAAGGATTTGCCACGGGGATATTGGGTCTATGTCGCCCCCAACTGGTACATCTATGCAGAGGCAAAAGGAGTCAAACCGCCCCAGAACCCGCCGAAACTCGCGAGAAAGAAGTACGGGACGCTGCTTCGAAAATTCAAGGTCGAGCAAGATGCGAATTCTTACGGGGAATACTATGACTACGGATATTACACCGCCACGTCTCATAGTGGCTACAAGGACTTGCCCCCGGGATACTGGGTTTACGTCGCGCCCTACTGGTACATCTTCGGAGAAGTCAACCCACTCCCGGTCAGTTCGATACCGAAACCAGTCACGCCAAAGCGATCCTGGGGGCCCGAGCAAGCGACGGGCGCGCCCGACACACCCCGTGCCGGCGACATCCGGACCGCGTGGGCCTCGAAAAGCTCCGGCGGGCAGAACGAGTGGCTTCGCCTCTATTATGCCAAGCCAGTCATTCCCGCTGCTGTCCATGTCTACGAAACTTACAATCCCGGTGCCCTCTACCGAATCACTGCAAGGAAGCCCAACGGACAGGAAGTGGAAATCTGGGCCGGAAAAGACCCCGTCGCGGTTGGAAGTGGAATGGGCAGGGCAGCGATCGGAATCGAGGCAGATTTTCCCACAAACCGCATCACAATCTACCTCAAGAGCAATGAAGTCTCAGGGTGGAACGAGATTGATGCGGTCGGGCTTATGGACCCTGCCGAGAAGATCCAGTGGGCGGTCGCGGCACAAGCCAGCTCGACGTGGGCGTCGCCCGGCCCTCAGCATGTGCCGATAACACCGCAGTCGAACCATCAACGGATCGAACATCTCGAGGCCCAAGTCAAACAGATGCAATACGAGATACGGCAACTGAGACAGAAGGACCCGTAATTCCAGGGTGCCCGGAAGAAAATCCACAAAAAAGGGCTCAAATCCGACCAATATGGGTGGACAGGTCCGTGGCCGGCAGTATAAACTAATAGAATTATGGTGGGCGGGGATGGATCGTCATGCTCCCTTCCCTATTTCTTAACCCAAGCGGATTTTCAACGAAAGGAAAACTGAGTGGTCAAATTGACGTTGCGTGAGCGCGAGTCGATCCAAGAGGCGGTTCGGCGCTTCCGCAAGTTGGTAGAACGAAGTGGCATCAAGAAAGAGATGCGTCGCCGCGAGTATTATGAGAAGCCTAGCGAAATCAAGCGCCGTGCCCGACTCAGGGCCGAACGGCGCGCCCGCCGTAATCGCATGTTAGCCGGACTTTAGCTTCCCCTCAGGCTTCTTCCCCGTTTTCCGTAGCGGATCGGTTTGTGCGCTCACGTCCGGGGTGCAATTGCCGGCCCGGGACCGCGAAGCCGCTCCTCGGCAACCCCCAAAAAAATGACGCGGCGAAGTCCCCTCTAGCTCCCAGCTTTCCTCGCCGCGCCGGTGACACACGCCCCTCCCCAAGGCGTGAGCACACTGAACCATACTTCCGGCCGGCAGAGTGTCAAGCGATAGCGGGCCATTTGTCGGGAAGAGGAAAAATCTTCCGGCACGAGCGGAACGATCGGCACACCGCTCACGCGCCCCAATCCAGCCCCAGGTCCAAGCAAACGGCCGAATGGGTCAAGGCCCCAACGCTGATCCGATCGATGCCTGTGTGCGCGACGGATCCGACTGTTTTGAGATTGATTCCGCCCGAAGCCTCGAGTTCTATTGCCGGGTTCGACGCATCCCGCCGGGCAACAGCCTCGCGAAGCATTGCGGGAGACATGTTGTCGAGCAGTACGATATCGGGACCGGCCGGCAACACGTCGTCCAACTGGTCGAGCGCGTCGACCTCCACTTCGATGATCATGGTTTCACGGCCGTTCTCCCGGGCAAAACAACGTGCCCGTCGGACGGCTTCGGCGGGGGTATACCGAGCCGAGCCGTCTCGCGTCTTGCCTAACGCAAGGTGGTTGTCTTTGATCAGCACGGCATCGAACAGTCCGGTGCGATGATTGTGGCCGCCGCCGCAACGGACGGCGTATTTTTCGAGCCGGCGCCAGCCCGGCGTAGTCTTGCGGGTATCATAAACGCGGGCCTTGGCGCCGGCGACTGCATCGACGTACTGACGGGTCAAAGTGGCGATACCCGACAGCCGCCCCAACAGGTTCAACACCAACCGTTCGGCAACAAGGATCCCTCGAGCCGGTCCCTCGATTTGTCCGGCGCAATCTCCATGCTCCAGCAATTGCCCGTCTTCGGTTTCCGGCAACCATCTCAGGCGAGGCTCGATTTCCTTGAGCGCGGGATCGACCGCCGGCAATCCGGCGATGGTTCCCGGCTGCCGAGCGAGGATTCTCGCCTTGGCCTCGTCATCCCCAGGCACGAGCGCCCGCGTGGTCCAATCACCCGATTTTCCCAGGTCTTCATCCACGGCCAGCCGCAGGATCCGCTGCCACTCGGCCTGAAGCGATTCGTCCCAGGTGATCTGCTCGAAGTCTTTGGTCATGCGCGTTTCTCCGTCTAGTACCTTGTGACAACTGAGATTGTGGGTTGTCGGGTGCCATGCCCACGCTTGCCGTGGGCATGTTCTGCAACGCCCACAAACATGCCCACGGCAAGCGTGGGCATGGCACCCACAGTTTCAATGGTCGTACGGTACTGGTGTCGTGGCCGGAAATCGGTTATGGTGAGTTCCGGACACAAGACTATATTGAAATCGAGCATTTCATGTTTGGCAAGCCCCCGGACGGCCGTTCGAGGCATCCCACATACTTGCTCCGCCGCGCCGACCAGGCGGCCGTAGCCGTGCTGATGTTGCTGGGGCTGGCGGCAGCGGTCGGCTGGTGGATTTCGCAAGGCGGGCCGCAAGGACGCCTGATCGAAGTCGACCGGGCCGAGCCGCAAACGGCCGGCTTCCAGGTCGATCTGAACGAAGCCGAATGGCCGGAACTCGTCCAGTTGCCCGGCATCGGCGAGACGCTCGCCCGGCGGATTGTCGAATCGCGCCGGACGGACGGCCCTTTCCCGGACCATGAAGAGCTAAAGCGGGTTCGGGGGATCGGACCGAAGACACTCGACCGGATTCGCCCCTATCTCCGCCCGATCCCCGGAGGCGGCGATCTGGCCGGAAACCCCTGAGGAAGCGGGAAGTGGGTAGTGGATAGTGGGTAGTGGATAGTCTGTCCTCGGCGATTTTTTTGGAGGCTAAGCACTCCTACGCAAGATGAGTGAGAATCCGTACCAATCACCAATGGCGGAGCCGCCGCCTCCAGGCAAGAAACGGCGCCGCTCCTACACGCCGGAACGTGCATACCGTTGGTCGGTGATCCCGCTGGCGGCGTTTATGTTCTTCGGCGGTTTGATCTTCGTCGCAGCCAGTCTTTTCACTCCCCTTGAGCCGGACATGCCCCCGATCAAATCTCCCTGGCTCGCGAGGCTGGTTTTCGGCGGAATAGGCGCCTATCTTTCTGTTTTGGGAATCGGCTTCTTCCGTCTGTCGCGGCTGGCCCTTTGGGGGTTCTACGGCTACATTGTGCTGGGTTCTATCTGGCAGATGTTCCTTCCGATGTTCGACTCCCGCTGGTCGCCCTGGCTTGCCTTGGCCAGTCTGATTTTCAACGTGCTAATCACTGTTGGCATTTACCTCGCCGTCAAACCGGCTTTCGCCAACGTCGCACAACTCAAGCGGGGTCGCTGAGTAAGTATAGGGTGTGTGAAACTACGGGTTCGGCGGCAACCCCGATCCACTACCCACTATCCACTATCCACTATCCACTACTCACTCCTCTTCCCCTGGCTTCACCTGCTTCAACTCCTCCCGCATTTCCATCAGGATTTTCCCGAGCATATTCATGCCGGTGCCGTCGCCGCCATCGGCCCAGTAGGTGTCTTTGTTCGTGTGTTCTACGATTTCGGCGTCGCCTGTAGAAAGGAGGACCTCGCGGAGATATTCGTGTTGAGTGAACTTCGCCCGAACGGCTTCGCGCATGATAGAATCCTTGACCGCATCCCAATCGTCACGGAGGTGTTTCTTGGGGTCGCGTGCCGTCCGGGCGGCCACAACCGGACAATAGATATTGCGGACGATTTCCTGGTCGTGCCGATCGAGGAATTTCTGTGCCTGGAAGTAATGCTCCGAAGTCGGCCAGTCCTTGCCTTTGATACGGATCGGGTACGGGGCAAAGTTGGAGAAGCTTCCGTAGTCGCCGGAAACATTGTAGAAGCGGACAACCTCGGGCGGTTCGTCATCGTTGGACAGGGCATGGGGAGACGGTGCCACAGGACTCTCCGTCGCAATCATGCGGAATGTTGAACCTTTCAGGAATCCATTCCTTCCCCCGTCGATTCCGGGTTCCTCGGCCGCCGGTGATTATACCCGATCGACCCGTTCCGGCGGAAGTAGGCTTTGGGCCTGGAAAGCGAAATGTCAACCGCCCGGGCGGTCCGGGGGCGGCTGCCCTTGGGATTTCGATTCCGAAACGTACAATAGAGAGATCGTCCCGCGAAGTCGCCATCGGCAGTTTTTCAGGTGTCGACAGGGCGGCTTTCACGACTACCCCCCCCAAGGAATCCGCCGTGTTCCAGCTCGAAAGCCCCTTCACACCCGCCGGCGATCAGCCCGAGGCAATCGAAGCGTTGATTGAGGGGGTCCGCGGCGGCAAGAAGCACCAGGTACTGATGGGGGTGACCGGCTCCGGCAAGACGTTCACCATGGCGAACATCATCCAGGCGGTACAGCGGCCCACGCTGGTGATGTCGCACAACAAAACGCTTGCCGCCCAACTCTACAGCGAGTTCAAAGAGTTCTTTCCCAAAAACGCGGTCAACTATTTTGTCAGCTACTACGATTACTACCAGCCCGAGGCATACATTCCACAGCGCGACATTTACATCGAAAAGGATGCCTCGATCAATCAGCAGATCGACCGGCTGCGGCTGGCCGCCACCAGTTCGCTGATGACCCGGCGCGACGTGATCGTCGTTGCCAGTGTTTCGTGCATCTACGGCCTGGGCTCGCCGGAAGACTACCGGTCGATGATGGTCGGGCTCCAGACCGGCCAACAAGTCGACCGCGACCGCGTGCTCGCCAAGCTGGTCGATATTCAGTACGAGCGGAACGACATCGAGTTCGCGTCCGGGAAGTTCCGCGTGCGGGGCGATTGCGTCGAGGTCTGGCCAAGCTACGAGGAGTTTGCCTTCCGGATCGAGTTCTGGGGCGACGAAGTCGAACAGCTCTCGATTATCAATCCCATAAGCGGCGAGGTGTTCCAGCGGCAGGAGCGGTTGTTCATCTACCCGTCGAAACACTTCGTGCTGCCGGAGGAACGGATCGAAGACGCCGTCCATGAAATCCGGCAGGAACTCAGCGGACGGCTCGAAGAGCTGAAACAACAGGGGAAGCTGCTCGAGGCCCAGCGGCTGAATGCCCGGACGCGGTTTGACATCGAGATGCTGCAGGAGGCCGGCTACTGCCCCGGGATCGAGAACTACAGCCGGCCGCTTAGCGGCCGCGAGCCCGGCACGCCGCCGGATACGCTGTTCAGCTATTTTCCGCACGATTTCCTGCTGTTCATCGATGAGTCACACGTGACCGTGCCGCAGATCCGCGGAATGTACGTCGGCGATCACAACCGCAAGGTGACGCTGGTCGAACATGGATTCCGGCTGCCCAGCGCCTTGGACAACCGGCCGTTACAGTTTGACGAATGGGAGGCCCGCCCGACGCAGACGGTTTACGTCTCGGCGACGCCGGGGCCGTACGAGCTGGAAAAGACCGGCGGCGAAGTCGTTGAACAGGTGATTCGCCCCACCGGCCTGCTCGATCCCGAGATCGAAGTCGCCCCCGCCCGGACACAGGTGCCGCACCTGCTCGAACAGATCCGACACCGCGCGGAGATCGGCGAACGCGTGCTGGTTACCACCCTTACCAAGCGGCTCGCCGAGGATCTTGCGGCCTATTTCGGCCAGAAAGACGTCCGCTGCAAGTGGCTGCACAGCGATCTCGACGCATTCGAGCGGGTGGAATTGCTCCGCGATTTGCGCCAAGGACAGTTTGACGTCCTGGTCGGCGTAAATCTCCTGCGCGAAGGGCTCGATCTGCCCGAGGTCTCGCTGGTCGCCATTCTCGACGCCGACAAGGAAGGTTTCCTGCGGAGCGAAACCTCGCTGATGCAGACCATCGGCCGAAGTGCCAGAAACGTCAACGCCAAGGTGCTCCTCTACGCCGACACGGTCACCGGCTCGATGCAACGTGCCATCGAGGAAACCCGACGACGACGGCAGATGCAGCAGGAGTACAACGAAGAGCATCACATCACCCCCGAGACGATCCGCAAGACCATCCGGGCCGGAATCGAAGCGGAAGCAGCCGCCCATGCCGAGTCCAACGCGGCGGTCGGGCGAGGCGATGAAAACCAATACATCACCGAGGAATACCTGGCCGAGTTGGAGGCCGAAATGCTCGCCGCCGCCGAGGTGCTGGAATTCGAACGGGCGGCCGCCCTGAGAGATCGCATTCAGCAGATGTACGAACAGATGGGCAAAACCGTCGCCGATGCCGAAATCCGGCACGCAACCCGCCAGGAACGCGGCCGGCGACGCAAAAAACGAAAACGTGCCAAAGGTGTGCCGAAGCCCAAGAAGCCGTAGCGCACTTGCCCCCAGTTGCTTGTACGATGGGCCTCCGAGCCCGTCGAAATGAAGCGGGGCAGCGACGGGTTCGGAGTCCCGTCCGAACTCCTGCGGCAAGAAACAGAAAAGGGGAAGGGTCCGCGCGGGATACCCTTCCCCGTGAGTTTCAACTGTCCGGCACGCGAGAACAAACGCGAACGCTGTCCGCGACTATGCCCAGTGAGTTGATGCTGCAACTATTCGATTGGTGCAGGTCCTGGTTCGGGGGCCGGTTCGGGGGCCGGCTCGGGAGCAGGCTCTCCTCCACCCTCAGGGGCCTTCTCAGGGGCCTTCTCAGGGGCCTTCTCAGGGGCTTTCTCAGGGGCTTTCTCACCGGCTTTCTCGGGGGCTTTCTCACCGGCTTTCTCTGGGGCTTTCTCACCAGCTTTCGCCGGGGCCTTCTTCGCTGGCTTCTTCTCAGGACATCCCAAGGTGAACAGCCCCACGCAACAAATCAACACGAGCAACGTCACAAGTCTCTTCATCGATCCACCTTCCCTATATTTGGGGGTAATTAAACTGCCCGGCGGGAACTTCTCCCGCCTTCCACGCATCTTAGATACCGACCCCTAGGCATTTATTCCCCAAAGAGTACAATTATTGGAAAATACCGCCATCAATGGGAGCACACCCCTCCAACAGCGGGAGTGTTTATCAGGTACTTTGTAGCTTTTTCGTAGTTCAGGGAATATTTCCCCCCTTTCCAGACTCTAAGAGAAGGGCTGCGTGCGGCCCTCCAGCGTGCCGGGATGGATGTTGAGCAACTCATCAGCGAACACCATCAGGCGGTGTATCGTTACGCGTACCGCCTCACCGGGTCGATCCCCGACGCCGAGGATCTTTCCCAACAGGTGTTCCTGATTGCTCAGCAGAAGCTCGGGCAATTGCGGGAAGCGAATCGTGCCCGGGGGTGGTTGTTCGCCATCCTCCGAAACTGCTTCTTCAAGTTGCACGAGCGGCGGCGGCCCGTCACCGAAGCGACCTTGCAGTTGGACATCGACCACGTCCCCGTGGAGGTGCCGCAAGACGAGGATATCGACCGCGAGCGTCTTCAGGCTGCGATTGACGAACTGCCGAGTCATTTTCGCCTGGTCCTGTTGATGTTCTATTTTGAAGAGTGTTCGTATCGGGAGATTGCCGAGACATTGGAATTGCCGATGGGTACGGTGATGAGCCGCCTCGCCCGGGCCAAGGCCCATTTGCGATCAAAACTTTTTGAACCGAACCCCGAAGAAGACACCGACGAACAAACCGACGAAACCTTACGCAACAAGCAGAATCCGGAGTCAAGGGGCCAAACGACCACCGCCCGACAAGGATAGTGTCATGGACAAGCAGCCAATCCGCGACGAGCGAATACTGGAATCGCTCGACGTCTGTCGCCCGGGCAGCGACGACGTGGCGGATCCGGAACTTGCGCATTTGGCCGCGGCAATGGCTGCCGATCCTCAGTTGGAGGAAATCTACGAGCGGCTCCAAAAGACCGATGCCGTATTAGCGGGCAGTATTCAAGACGTACCCGTGCCCGACGGGCTGGCCCAACGTCTGACCGGGCAACTTGCCGCTGCTTCGCAAAAGCAGGTGGCTGCCCGGCCGAAGCGGAAAACCCGGCGTTGGCTGCTCATCGGCGGCGGTTCGCTCACCGCGGCGGTCGTACTGCTGGTCGCCGTTGTGAGCTTCCTGACGCCGCCCGAGCCAATCGCCTTGGCCGAGGTCCTCGAAAGGGGCATTGAGTTCTTCAACGAGGAGTCGCCCGGAACGGTTTATCCGCTTTCCGAGAATGCGCCTCCGTCTGCCTATCCTTTCAGTTCGGCGGTGGTGGAAATGCCGCAGACACAGTGGCGAAGGATCCGCGGATTTCTGGGGGGCAGAGGAGTTGCCTACGATCTATCGGGCCCGGGCGGAACGACAGCGACGCTCTATGTCGTCCGACGCCGAGTGGCCGATGCGCCCGAGTCGCCGCCCCTTCGCCCGGGGCTCCACACGGCCGGCTTTTCCGTGTCGACTTGGCAATCGCAGTCACAGGGGGTGCTCTATGTACTGGTCGTGCGCGGCAACCCGACAACCTATCGAGGGTTTCTCAACCTCCCCCGCGGACCGGTGACGTAGAATTGTTAGAGGACTGGGGGAGATCACTTACGTTGCCCATGTTGCCCATCTTGTCGTAACGACTACCTGATTGGCATAATCGTCAAAATCTCTCTCATCTTCTGCACCGGCATAAACCGAATTGCTGAGAAGGCGGTTTCGTACAACGACCGAACAGGAGAATGAAGGATGACGAGGATTTCGATCGCACTAATCATCTTGCTCGTGTTGACAACCATGCCCGTCTCGGCCGAAAACAACGGGGAAAATGACGGGATTTTCAGTGTCAATGCCAGCCTCTCGTCAGGCGAATTGAAGCCCACGCCGGAGATGTGGTTTTACGAGCAACAGCAACAGCAGTACGAGGACCCGAAGGCGGCGGTCCGTCGCAACGCGGAACGAAAGACGTCGCAGCGGCAGGCTCGTCTTGCGGCGATGAAGTGGTTTGGCTTCTCGAACATGCGGCCCCAATGTACCATCACCCCCGGTTTCGACGATTGGTCGCCTGTCTGGAGGTCGAACAACACGTACTTCGGTTCCCGGTGGAACGGCATCGGCTGCCCGTGGATTTCCGTCGAGACCGGCTATCCGAGCCTGCGACGCTACTGAGAGCCGCGCTCTCCGGGGCTGCTTCGACTGATTTCCGGCGCTAGCTGCGGGTGCCATGCCCACGCTTGCCGTGGGCATGTTTGTGGGCGTTGCAGAACATGCCCACGGCAAGCGTGGGCATGGCACCCGCCAACCCACAATCTCAGTTGTCACAAGGTACTAGCGAGTCCGGAATCCCGGCATCGCCAGAACCCGCTTGCGGATCGCTTCCACCTCGCGCCGGAAGCGGTCATCGTCCACCGAGCCGTACATGGCGACAAACTCTTTCCAGGCGATGCCTTCTTTCAGATCGGCGCCGCCGGGCAAGACGGCCTTGACGGCAAACGATTTCGCCACCGTAGCCAGATCGATTTTCCCATCGTAGATCTTCGTGGCAAACGTCACGCCGGCAATGTCGGCCGAGAGGTCGGCAAAACTGAAACCGGTGCCACCTTCCTTGGCGTCGCTGAGTTCCTTCTTCAGGCCGATCGCTTCCGCCACGTGAGGACCGGTCAGTGCCGCCATGGCGGAGGAGACAAAGAAGTGTTTAGCCAGATCGTGCCTCTGGTGCATGGTCGGTTTGCCGAGCACCGCCAGCCGGGCAGTGCGTTGCTGGTCCGAGTCGACTTGCCGGCAGAGGCCTCTCATCAGGGGCGCGGACCGCAGGGTGCTCGAGTCGTCCATCGCGATTCCCAACCCGAGCAGGAGTGCCTTGCCGGCAACGTCGCGAGGGAGTTTGTCCGCGGCGGCGGCCGCCCGGCGAACGTAGTACTCGGTCAGCCGGTCGCCCTCGAGCGGGCTGGCCGAGGCGTGGTTCTGCTGGGCCGCCTTCGTGATCGTCCGGACAATTGACCAGGTGGCGCTGGTTTGGGGGCTCAGCGATGCGGAGCGGCCGGCCGGCGCTGTTTTCGCAACTTGCTCGCGCCGCAACAGCGTAATGCACTGTCTCGCAACCGGATCGCTGGGCATCAGTTTCACTTGCGACGTGTAGACCTGTTGCAACCGGGTTTTTGTGGCCGCGGAGAGCCGGTCGATGCTCTTCACGTCCCCCGCCCGCAATTCCTCGCAAACCAGGCACATGGCAAACGCATTCAGCGGATCGAAACCGATCCGAAAGAAGCGATCGTGCGCGCGGTGATCGCCCAGAGTCGGGCGCATGACCGAAGTGGGTTGCAGGCTGTGCGCCGCGCCAAGGAAATGTCCCAATTCGTGGATCAGCACTTCCAACCGCTCCATTCTGGTTACGTGTTGCGACCACTCGCGGACAAGGATATGGGAATACAGGGCCTTGCGGATTCCGGCCAGGTGGGTCCTCCCGTTGGGAATTTCGTACTGACTGGTGAAGCCGACCGCCAGGCGGGCGGGATTGGGGCTCGCCTTGCGCTCAAATTCCCGCATCGACCGGGGGAAGTCGTTGATCGAATCATCCGATTCCCACGTACCCACCGCCACGACTTTGAAACGTGTCCGGCAGTAGTGTTCGAAAACATCAGAAGCCTCGTCGAACCGCTGCCGGAGCCGCTGTTCCCAGACCCGGCGCGCCGCCGGTTCGTCATCGTCGACCAGGATCTTCACCGGGATAACGCACAAGGACGTGTTTCGCTTGCTCGGTTCCGCCGGGGTTGGGGCGGTCGCGGCGTCGGGCAGTCCCGGGAGCCTGATCAATGCGGCGTCGAGCCTGCCGCTACGGGTGACGAAGTAGTGCAACGAGTTTGCCCGGGCGACGTGCCGGCGCTGTTTCCCGCCGGATTGAAAGATGATTTCAACCTGATTGCTGACCGGGATTGGGACGATATCGTTCGGCGGGAGGGTGTGGCGGCGGACCTCGCCTTCGGGCCACGCCATCGTGAACTGGACATCCGCATGAGTGCGATTGGCGAACACGACGACTCCCGCATGAGCCGGTGTGGGAACGGCCCAACCGATCGCCAGGACCGCCGCGGCTCCAATCATACGCTTTGCTTGCGGAAGCAACATTGAACATCAAGTCGGCGAAAGAGAGGAATCACCTTATTCTTATTAGCACCTGTTGCGAAAAGCCGGATTTTCGGGTGCCATGCCCACGCTCGCGTGGGCATGTAGTAATCGAACCGTGTCCTTGATTCGCTGCCTTAGCCATGCCCACGCTCGCGTGGGCATGTAGCGGTTTCTTGCGGGATTCACGACATGCCCACGCGAGCGTGGGCATGGCACCCAACTTTCCGCCACAGAAACTTATTATACGTATTATACGTTACGAGGAAGAAAAATTCGAGGGCGATCGCGAGCGGGGGAATCTCGCGGCTTTGAAGACCTGCCGAGCTGTTTTAGAAGCCCAACCCGGGCCCGCAAAGAACGGCCGTGCCGAGTGTGCCATCCTGGATTTGGAACATCGTCGGAAACCGTTCCGACCAGCCCCGGTTGGCTGCGGGGACATACTGCCGGGCGTTGCCCTCGATGGCCGCCACGGTCGGGATTCGTGCGGAGAGCGTGGCCGAGTGAAGGAACGATGCCCCGGGACACGTCAGATCCTGGACGCACAGGAACATGCCGGACTTCTGTGCTGCCGCCCCCATCAACAGGGCCTCGCTGTGCCCTTTGCAAGCCTTCAAAGCCACGCCGGAGTAGCCCAGCTCGCGGCTCAGAAGGAGGCTCTCGAAATCGACCAGGGATTCGTCGATCACAACCGGCTTGATCTCGGCCGCCTTGTGCATCTTGTTTTCCGGGTTCGCCCGAAGATCGCGGTGCGTCGGCTGTTCGATGTATTGGAGTCGTTCGAACGCCGCCGGCGACCGTTCGCGGATTTGACTCAGGAAATCGAGCACATATTCGACGTCCGCGCACTTCTCGTTGAAGTCGGCCGAGTAGTACCACCTGTGGCAACCGCGGGCCGCCTGCGCCTCGGCGGCGACCTTTTCGATCGACAACACGCGGTCGACGTCCCAGGCGAGGTTGTCACCGCCCAGCTTGATCTTCAGGTGCGTAAGCCCGTCGGCGGCGATCCATTCGGGCAATGTTTCGGGCAAACCGTCGTCGATTCGAGTGCCGATGTCGCCACCGGTCAGCGGATCGAGCGCGCCGACCAGATGGTACAACGGCATCGACGGCTTGGGCTCGCGGAGCGTGTAGCGATCGAGGTGCTCGCCGGCGAACTCATCAGTCAGGTATCCCGCCAGGTCCCGATTGACGAACTCCTCGCCCAGCAAGTTGTACGAATTCTCGCCGAGCGTCTTTCCGTAGGCATCGTGGATTGCCGCTTCGAGCGGGCTGGCGGCGACCAGTTGAGCCAACCGCGGCATCGGTTCAGACGATCCGGCGGCGGCGGTGATCGCATCGGCGCTCGGCTGCTGCAACTCGGCCAGATCGTGCGTGATTTCCAGCGGGTGACCGGTGCCCCGGTGGTCGTTGGCGTTCCGGGCAAGCATCTTGCCAAGCTCGATCATCGGCTCCAGGGTCTCGGCACCGCTCAGTTCCGCACTTGGCCACGCCCAGACGTTACCCATGGTCATCGACCCCAGTCCCTTGCCGCGGCGGCCGTCACGGGTTTCCACTTCGACGCGGACGTGCAGCAGAACGACATCTGTCACGACGCGCCCGCCGAATTTCATCGGGGCACGGTAGGCGAATTCCTCGGTTTCGGTCGTGACTTCCAACAGCCGGACATCGGTAGACTTGGGCATGGCTCAATTTCCGGTCGGGACTTGCCAGATGAACTCACAGGCGAGAGGGCGCAACAATCCGGGGTCCCCCGGGCAAGCCGTTCTTGCCCGCGGCACCCCGCCTGCTGGCGAACGGACGGCTCAGACCAGCTCCTTCCGCACTGCCCAAACGGCGGCCTGCGTGCGATCGGAAACGCCGATCTTGCGGAGTATGTGCTGCACGTGCTCCTTGACCGTCTCGTAGCTAATGTGCAACGACTGGGCGATTTCCTTGTTCGTCAGCCCGTAAGCGAGTTGGCGGAGCACTTCGCTTTCACGCTGAGTCAAGGGCACTTCGACGTCGGCAGTCAGGCGCGGCGTTGCCAACGCGCCGGTCACTCGGCGCAACTCGTCGCGGGTCCATGCACTTTCGCCCGCTGCGGCCGAGCGGATGCACTCGATCAGATGATCGCGGGTGCAGCCCTTTAACAGATATCCGCTGGCTCCCAACGCCACTGCCCTCGCAATATACGTGGGATTGTCGAAGGTAGACAGCATCAAGATCGGCAAGTCGGGCTTATCGAGCTTGATGCGCCCCAAAGCGGTCAGACCATCACGGTCCGGCATACGAATATCGAGTAAGACCAGGTCAACATCGTTTTCCAACGCATACTTCTCCGCGGCGGCTCCGGTGCCAACCTCGGCGACGATCTCGATCTCAGTACCCTCCACGAGGCTCTTCAACCCGCTTCGCACCACTTCGTGGTCGTCGGCAATCAGCATCTTGATCTTGTCACTCATTCGATACTCCTTCGTTCATATCTTTCTACATTCAAAGCAGAAGTTGTAATGGACGGGCTTCGGCTTTGAGCCACGCGCTTTGTCTTTTGGGGGTTCTCACGATTCCCCGCAGGCTGCCCCCTCTAGTTAATGAGGGTTTCCTACTACCATAAATCATAGCAGAGTTCCTACAGAGGGGTAGACCCCCAACAGAAATTTGGGGTAATTCTCGGCAACCCAGGGATTTTCACTTACAATGGGTGGCATGAACATCATTTTTTGATGGACATGGCTGCTCACCTACCCCCTATTGTGACTATATTGGCACCACGGTGACATCAACATATATAGTTCGCCAGTGGATGTAAATGCCCCCACCTGGAACTGGTGGGAGACCTCGTTAGTCAGAAAAAGTGAACGAGTAAAGCTGGGCACCTCTTAGTTCGAATCTCAATCGGATTTCTTTGCCTTTGAGTTTTCCCAGCGAAAATCCCTTCTTCCACCGGATCGGCGCATCGGTGACGGTTTTTGTGATCGGCTCGCCTTCGGCCAGTTCCTTCTTCTGCTTGTCGAGAACCGTGACTTTGATGGATCCACTCCCTGAAACGTCGGCCGAGAGCCGGAGCTTGTCTCCGGTACAGGCGACGGGCGTCGTTGTAATCAGTGCCGGCTTGTTGCTTTCAATCGGTTTGTAGGCGGCGAAGCCGTCGGGCCGCAGCGTGGCCATGCAGAGAAAGGCATTGCGCCAGTTGCCGTGGTGCCAGTCGCTGCCGCCGTAGTAGATCCGGATCTCGTCCTCGAGAAAGACCGGATATGCGCCGGCATAGACGCAGCCCCAGTCGTAGTCCATCTCCTTCTCGCTGTTGGCAATCAGGGGCGTGTCCGCGCAGACGCGGTTCCATGTTACCGTGTCGGGGCTCCATGCCAGCTCACACCAGACGCGGTCCTCTTTCGGATAGATGATGGCCACGAGCCCGAGATAGACCCCGCCGTGGAAGAAAACCGGCATGGCGTAGGTCTGGTGACCGCGGTCCACTCCTTCGAGCACGACTTCGGCCTTGGTCCATTTCAAGAAGTCGTCGCTCTCGGTTCTGGCGACCTGGCGTCCTTGCTTACCCCAGGTTCGGGTAATGCCGACGTACTTGCCCAGGGTCGGCGCCCAGAGGGCGTTGTTGTGTGTGTCGCCTGCGACCTGGATTTCCGGGCAACGAATCGCTTTTCCCCAGTGAATCCCGTCGGCCGAAAAAGCGACGTTGACTCCCTGGAAGAAGGTCTTGTAACGTCGTTCCGGGTCGGGATCGCGAAGGTCCTTCAGCACACCGGCGCCGTGCGGCCCGCGCCAGAGAATATTATTCTTCTTGGAGCCCTCGAACTCCACCAGCCCCAGTTCCGGCTTCTCCCACTTGATTCCGTCCTTGGAAACGGCGTAACAGATTGCCATTTCCCGGCCTCGCGGCGGCCGGTAGCGCTTCTCGCGCCGCTGTTGGAGTGTCATGCCCGTCGCCGAGTTGTCGACGATGAAGGGACTGTACCAGCACTTGTAGAGTTTGTCTTCTTCGTCGTAGATCACATTGGCATACAGGTTATCGAAACGTTTCTCCCAGGGCTTGTCTTCGGCCATCAGCGGGTTGTGTTTGCTCTTTTCGGTCTTGCCGAGCACCAGCTTCGCGTTTTCCGCACTGTCGATGATCCGGGAATCGAGCACCAGGAACCGGGTCCGCCGCACGGGCTCGCCACCGATTGCCGGCGCCGAGCCGACAACGCCCAGCCAAACAATAAACACAATCGTACGCAAGGGCCAAAACCGCACTGGGGAATCCTCCATGTTCATGGTTTCATGAGCAAGAATAATTTCGGCAGCAGCTACGGTCGCCAGACCGTGGGATTCCCGCGCTCCGGCGAGCGCGGCTACCCAACCTTCAAGTTTCCCAAAGCCTAGTGCTTCATGAAGTCCTTATACCATTTTTCGTTTTCGGCGGCCACCTTCTCGGGGTCTTCATTGAATTTGCCGCGGTCGTAGGTCATCAGACCGTTGCGCTCTCTTTCGACATCGGTGATCTGGGTCCATACGAATCCGCTGACGCCGGGATCGTGAACGAAGGGCGCATACTTCTTGCAGGCGCCCAGGTATTTTGCGTAGCCGTACTCGCCAATGACGGCGGCCCGGTTGGGTTCCGGCTTGGGGGCGTTGAGCGAGTGGTAGCAGTGGAAATCGACGATGTGGCCGACGCCTGCGTCGAAGCGGTTGGCCCCTTGATGCGGCATGCCGCCGGCACCGCTCTCGTGATTCGCCAACCGTGTCCCATCCATCGCGATGACCTTGGCGGTCACGTCTTTCAGATCGAACCCACCCAGCCCCCACCCTTCATTGAACGGTATCCACGAGACGATCGACGGATGGTTGAACCGCTCATCGATCATCTGCTCCAGTTCGGCCATGAACTGGTCGCGGTGGTGTTCCTTGCTGCCGGGCGAGATGCTCGGCATGTCCTGCCAGACGAGCAGGCCCAGCTTGTCGCACCAGTAGTACCAGCGCTGCGGTTCGACCTTGATGTGCTTGCGGCTCATGTTGAAGCCCAGTTGCTTGATGGCTTCGATGTCGTATCGCAGGGCGGCGTCGGTCGGAGCGGTCAAGTTGCCGCCCGGCCAGTAACCCTGGTCCAGCACGCCGTTTTGCACGATGAACTTGTTATTGAGCATCATGCGGGTGATTCCCTTGTCGTCCTTGCCGAGCGAACTCTTGCGCATGCCGAAGTAGCTTTCGACCGCATCCTTCGATCCGTCGAGGGCGACCTTCAGCCCGTAGAGGAACGGATCGTCCGGCCACCAGAGTTTCGCATTGGGGATCGGCAATTTGATGGGTTTGCCGGGCGTGCCGGTTGCCTCGGCGACTTTCTTCTCGCCGTCGAACACTTCCGCACGGACTTTGGCCGCCGGGTCGCCGCCGCGGACGGCGACGGTCAGTTCCAGTTTGCCGCGGTCGATATCGGGGATCATTTTCAGACCGCTGATGCTGGTCTCGGAAACCGGTTCAAGCCAGGCGGTTTGCCAGATGCCGGTGCAGGGGATATAGAAGATTCCGCCCGGCCTGTTGGTCTGTTTACCGCGCGGATAGTGGTCCGAAGCCGTCGGGTCCCAGACGGCGACAACCAGCTCGTTCTCGCCCTTTTCGTTCAGTGCGCCGGTGATATCGAAGGAGAACGCGTCGTATCCGCCCCGGTGTGTGCCCAACTCCTTGCCGTTGAGATTCATCCAGTCCTTTCGGACCATCATAGGACGCGGGTATTCCGGCAAGGCATTTTCGGGCGATACCTCTTTGGCCCATTTCGACATGGGATAGTCGCCGGGAACCGGCTTGTACTCGGCTTTGCTGTCATCGGCCGCCCAAACCTCCATCGCAGCCATGAATACCATTGCAGCAAGCAGGTGTTTCATGTGCAATTCTCCTCGATTGCTCGTGATTGAGCACAAAGGAGGGGGCACCCGCCCCCGGACTTGGCTCGTTTGGTTATGGGCTCGTGATTGACAACAGCAGATACCTTTCTCGACCCGTTAGGATACCCGTTCCATTGCCCGATGTCAAAGGTCATCACGCCGCGAGGTTGAGGAACAGATGTTTCTCCGGAACAAACGTTCCCGTCTTGAAGAAAAAACCCCGGCAGCCGTGGGACACGCAACGCAATCAAGAAAATCTGCAACACTTCAGCCGAATGGCGAAACGCGGTTTTCCCCGGGAAATTGTAGGGAACGGCCTCTGTGCCGTTCCGCGGATCGGCCTCTGTGCCGTTCCGCGGATCGGCCTCTGTGCCGTTCCGCGGATCGGCCTCTGTGCCGTTCCGCGGATCGGCCAGGCAGCGTTGATGGCCGTCGCGCCCGGAACGCCATAGAGGCCGTTCCCTACAGGACTTGCGATCTCTCAATGTGTTTGCAGCGACGGCCTCGCAACGCCATCGTACTGCAAACGGCTGACGTGTTACGAAAATCTCAACCTTGCCAGTTCGTGCAGCCTGCTTTCATCATGACATTGTTTCAGCAGGCAAACAATGCATCGATCTCCGCCACACCCGGCTCGCGGCGCAGGCCCGGCTCCAGCGTGCCGCTCATCAAGCTGCCGATCGACGGGTCGAGGTCCGGCAGCCCCAGTGTGTGGCCCAGCTCGTGGGCAACCACCGTCAACAGGTCCATCCG
>Ga0180432_10003315_pt1 | contig 23133 bp, 26 predicted proteins | sample SS_ome_10_FD_132414 | JGI IMG/M metagenome (GOLD analysis project Ga0180432, IMG submission 132414) | Hypersaline lake sediment archaeal communities from the Salton Sea, California, USA - SS_1_MS_2 metaG | ecosystem: Environmental > Aquatic > Non-marine Saline and Alkaline > Hypersaline >... | reverse complement strand
TCTTATCAAATGCTGATTGACGCAATGCTCTTCTTGGTTGCCCTCGCGGGTATGGAAGCCGTCGCGTACTACACCCACAAGTACGTCATGCACGGTTTCTTGTGGTCACTACATGAGTCTCACCATGTTGCCAAACACAACCGCCTCGAGAAGAACGACTGGTTTGCAGTGATTTTTGCGACACCTTCGATCTTGTTGATCTACCTGGGCGTCAACGTCTACGATCCGTTGCTCTGGATCGGGCTGGGCATGACCGCTTATGGTGCGGTGTACTTCGCATTCCATGATTTGTTAGTGCACCGTCGCATTCCGCACCGCTACACACCCAAGGGCGGTTACCTGAGACGTGTGGTGCAAGCCCACCACATGCACCATGCCACAAAGGGGAAGGATGGCGCTGTCAGCTTTGGGTTCGTGTATGCGCCGCCCGTCGAGAAACTAAAACGAGAACGTGAGCGGATTCGCGGCGCAGCAGCTCAGTCTTCCTCTTGAACCAGCTTCGTCCAGAGATCACCTCTAGGCTTGGGAGACCGCGCTCGGCCGACCGTAGAAGCGTGCAGCGACATCAACAGACCACACCAGGCTCCGACCAGCTTTCTACCGCGACTGACCACCGCTCGTTTGTCCCATGCCGATGCGCCTCGTTTGAGTACCAAGCGACCGATGTGACGGTAGACGTAGCGTGCCGTTGAAATTCCCCAGGCTGAACGCAAACCCAATTCGGGTAATCCCTCAATCGCCGAATCGTAGTAGCGATCGGCCTCGGCGAGGAGACGCTTGACGACTGAGAACACGGCGGGACGATGCTGGGGCAGCGTGATCTCGTAGCGCGGCACTCCTGCTGTTTCCAGCCAATCTGCTGGCAAATATACGCGGCCAATGCTGGCATCATCCATCACGTCGCGAGAGATGTTTGTCAATTGAAAGGCGATGCCGAGATCGGCCGCGCGCAGCAGCGCATCACCACCCTGTACCCCCATCACAATCGCCATCATAACACCTACCACTCCCGCAACGTGATAGCAGTAAAGCAGCGTGTCGTCCAGATGACCGTAGTAGTACTGCTCGACATCCATGGCAAATCCGTCGAGCAGCTCCATAGGAAAACGGTGGGGGATGGCGTGACGTTCGACCACCTGCTGAAGTGCTACGAATGCATGGTCTTCCACAGGCTCACCGGATAGCGCCCGGCGAGTTTCCGCCCGCAAGAAAGCGAGAGCATCGATGCCGGCGAGCCCTTCTCTTTCAGCGCGGAATCCGCTGTGCTGGGAATCGATTTGATCATCACAGTAGCGACACCATGCGTAGAGCAAATGTGCACTGTCTCGACTTCGACTGTTCAGCAATCGGGCAGATGCAGAGAAGCTCTTGGAGCCCTTTACTATTGCCTTCCGGGAGTAGTCACTCAGATCACTCACTGCATGCCCGGCTCAGTATTTTTTTCCACTGGACCTCACACCCAGATCTCCCAAAATGAGATCTCCAGTTGCTCTTGCAGATGCGACCACGCCCGGTACACCCGCTCCGGGATGTGTGCCGGCGCCGACGAAATACAACCCCCCGATCTTCGAGTCGCGGTTGTGAACGCGGAACCAGGCGCTCTGCGTGAGCACCGGTTCGAGTGAAAAGGCCGACCCCAGGTGTGCGTTCAAAACTCCCGCAAAGTCGGCTGGAGTGAAGATGCGCGAGGTCACGAGATCCTCACTCAGGTTTGGTATGTAGCGTTGTTCCAGATATTCGAAAATTCGATCGCGGTAGCGAGGTCCCTCTATCTCCCAGTCTATGTCAGCCTTGCCTAGATGCGGCACCGGCGATAGTACGTAGAACGCCTCACCACCCGGAGGCGCAAGCGAATTGTCGGTAACGGTTGGTGCGTGCAAGTAGAGAGAAAAATCGTCGGACAGTACTCCACGCTCGAAGATGTCCTTGAGCAACCCCCTATAGCGGGGGCCGAACAAAACTGTGTGGTGTGCTAGTTCAGGATGGCGTGTGCGAGTACCGAAATAGATGACAAACAGTGACATGCTGAAGCGCCGACGCAGTAGGCTTCGTGTGGCAGAATCCGCTCGCGGCTCGCGCTCCAATAACCTGCGGTAGGTATGTACGACGTCAGCATTGCTGGCGACTACATCGGCTTCGGCGCTCCAACCATCCTCCGCTGCCACCCCCGTTACTTTGCCATTTTGCGTCAGTATGCGCTCTACCGGAGCCCCTAGCCTGATCTCACCCCCTAGTTCGGTGAACAACTTGACCAGAGCCCGCACGAGAGCCCCAGTGCCGCCACGTGGGAAAAACACACCCCATTTTCGCTCTAGCACATGGATCAAGGTGTAGATGGAAGAAGTCTTGAAGGGGTTGCCGCCGACCAACAGCGAATGGAAGCTATATACCTGACGAAGTTGCGGATCTTTGATGAAACTCGACACCATGCTGTAAACGCTTCGGTGGCTTTGGAGTCTCATCAACTGAGGCGACACCCTGATCATGCTCCAAAAGTCTAGAAACGGTTCGTGCGCGAGGTTTACATATCCCTGCTGGAAAACTTCCTCGGCGTACTTCAGGAACCGGGCGTATCCGTCCACATCCTCAGGACTCTTGTCTGCAATCTGCGAGTTGGTGGCCTCGAGGTCGTTGCTGTAGTCGAAGCTGTAGCCGTCCTCCCAGCAGAGTCGGTAGAACGGCTTCACAGGCAGCAACTCGACGTAGTCGCTCATTTCGCGCCCTGACAGCTGGAACAGCTCCTCAATAGCGTTGGGCGCTGTTAGAACCGTTGGGCCGCCGTCGAATGTGAATCCCTCGTCCTCGTACACATACGCACGCCCCCCGGGCTTGTCTCTCTTTTCTACGATCGTGGTGTTGACGCCTGATGACTGAAGCCTGATCGCCAACGCAAGCCCGCCGAATCCGCTGCCTATCACGACCGCTCTACTCTGTGTCATATTTCCTCCTTCGCGTTGCTGCATCATTCACGAACGTCTTCACGCCCCGAGGAGAGTATCGCTGATATCGCTCGACCGACTGGCACAGGTGGCCGTCCTACCAGCAGCCTGAAACGGTCCGCGTTTATGAGGTTGCTGGCGTAGAACCGCTCTATCAGCGGCCTGGGGAGCCTGTAGAAGCGTTGGAATACACGTAGTCGCCTCCCCGGATCTGCTGCAAGAAACAGCATTCGGTTCAACATTCTGAAGAAACCGGTGGCGCGCCAATGTCGGGCGGATATTTGCCTCACCGTTTCGAACGCCGCGCTGTGGCTATTAGGAGGAGACGCGCTCAAATGCTCTGCAAGTTGCACGGCGTTCGGGAATGAGTACCCAGTGGTGGGATGAAACAGGGCGGCGCGCAGACCCGCCCGTGCAACACCTCCAGGATCCTCCTCCCAGAAGTTCTCAATATCACCCGACAGCGCCACTGGAAGAACACCCTCTTCTTCACGCTCAACCGCTTCCAAACCCCAAGCTTGCTCGTCCGCGTAGCGGCAGATCTCTCGCACGTATTCGTTCCGATCGAGGTCCGGCGAATCGCTATACCGCGTGTCTTCGATCAGGGCGATCTTCTCGGTGAACGGAAGCACATAGATGAACCGGTATCCGTCGATTTGCTCGACTGTGGCATCCATCAGAATAGGCCCTTTGAGACTGTGAGATCTTGCAAGCCTCACTACCTGTCCCACGAACTTTTGAAAGCGGACTGTGAGGTTGGGACTGTCGACGGGTCCGCGGCCGTCGATGACCGCCTTTGCCACTATAGTCCTCCCGTCCGTCAACCTCACTTCGGTGGGTGCCAACGACTCGACTTCGCATCCGAGTAGAGCTCTGTCACCTATGGCCGCCGCAACGACTTCGTGCAGTCGCGCGGTGGTAATCGTGTGATACCCGCTGTCGATCCAGCGCTGGAACGCAGGGAACCGCACCTCGTATCCGGGCCAGCTGTACTCCACGAACGGCGTAATCCAATCATGCTGACTCTTTGTGAGATCGGCAGTATTGAACGACCAGGTGTGTTCTCCCCCGAGGTGCGGATCTCTCTCCACGAGAAGCACCTTCAGTTCCGGCTTGAGCGTGGCCAACCGATATGCGATCAGGCTGTTCGCCAATCCTCCACCCACCAACGCGAGGTCAGCTTCCACTCGTCCTCCAGCGGTCAGAAATATCTCAACGTGATCCTGAGTGTCATTTCCGGTCCGTCGAACCTGAATCTGCAAGATTCGAAAGATGGTGCACCGAATCCAATTCGCGGATTGTTCGAAAAACCGAAACCTTCGGAGGGCACGCCCAAGAAACCCGTGTCCATGGTGCCGTTTCCATTCTCGTCATGCAATATCGAAATGGCATAGTGGCCGTAGTGCAAAGCATCGAAGTGGAATACAGGGGTCGCTTCACCTGTCAGTTCCTGTGTCGTAGACCTGAAGACGGTACCGGTGTCGTCGGGGAATCCTGCAGCGGACCGGAACACACTCAAGGCGATGCTGCCTTCCATGTTTCGCAGGCCTTCGATTTGGACGACTAATGTGCCGACCCCTTCTGCGATTGGTTCCAAGGTGTCACGGGCTGAATGCTGTGTACCAGAGCAGGCCGTGACGAACATCGCGACAGCTAAGCCAATGTGAGGAGCGCGCCTCATGTCCACACTTTCGTAGTCGTCTGATGAGTAGAATTTTGGTCCTTAAGTGTGAAGCAAGAAACAACGCTAAACAAGATGTAACCGCAGAGCTGGACAAAAACCTAGACAATAACTAGACTTATTCATGCAAAGTCGGACCAACGGAAGTAATAGCTAGATAATATATGTACAAACGGGGCGATTGTCATGAACTACAACACCACAGCTGCAGCTATTTGGGGCCTGGCGCTATCGACTGCTATCGCTCCTATGCCACTTTTTGCCCAGGAACCTACGATGAAAGTACTCATCGATTTTAGCACGCTTCGGGTAGGGGATTGGACTATCGTCAACGACGGAGTCATGGGCGGACGCTCGGCTAGCAACCTCGAACTGACCGACGCCGGAACCGTGTCCTTTAGCGGGTACCTTTCCCTGGCAAACAATGGTGGTTTCGCATCGACACGCGCAATCTTCGACTACCTGGACCTGACTGGGTTCGCTGGAATAGCAATCAGAGTCAAAGGGGACGGACGTAGTTACCAGCTCCGAATCCGCACGAACGGAAGGTTTGATGGAGTTGCATACGCACACGGGTTCAGCACCACGGCCGGTGAGTGGACAGAGGTGTTCATGCCGTTTTCCGAGTTTCGGCCGACTTTCCGAGGCAGAGTGCCAAAAGGAATGGGACCTCTCGATCCTTCATCAATTAGGCAGATTGGGTTTCTCATCGGCGACAAAGTCGAGGGACCGTTTGAACTCGAGATCTCGTGGATTGGTGCTTTGCAAAGGAGACCGTAACCATGTGGCGGAATAGCACAACTTGGATTGGATTACTATTGGCGGTGTTAACAACGATTCCGCTCCCAACGGCACTGGGGCAGAGTGAGCGCAAGTTCGAATTAGAACTCGAAGCGGGACCAGTCTGGCAGAGCCGCAACGATGTACAAATTCCGAACGACGCGAGCGGAACGAGGTTTTCTTTGGTCGATCTCGCCGGTGCGGGTCCTCAACCAGCGGCACGCGCCTACCTGACATGGAACATCAGCAGGCGTCACGGCGTAAGAGCGCTTCTTGCACCACTGTCGATCACGGAGACGGGTGAGTTGGGCGCGCCGGTTGATTTTGCTGGTGAGAGTTACCAGGCGGGCACGCCAGTGGATGCGACATATAAGTTCAACTCTTGGCGACTCAGCTACCGTTATCGTTTCACCGACAAGGAAAAACTGAGCCTATTCCTCGGCTTCAGCGCCAAGATACGAGATGCAAAGGTTGAACTCATTCAGGCCGGCACAACGAGTAAAAAGACCGACATCGGCTTTGTCCCGCTGTTGAATTTTGGCGCTGACTGGAACTTCATACCTGGATGGCGTTTCCTCTTCGACTTCGATGGTCTCGCAGGTGGACCGGGCCGCGCCTTCGACGTCGCACTCAAGCTCGGGTACGACGTGAGCGACAGGTTGCGTATCGCCGCCGGTTATAGAACGGTAGAAGGCGGGGCTGATGTGGAGTCGGTATACAACTTCGCCTGGTTGCATTACGGCGTGGCGTCAGTCGCTATTCGGCTTTGAGCACAGTGGTTCGTGGTTCAGACACACCGTCGATTAGCTTCTTGACGGCGACGATGAATACGCCGGTCAGGAAATGATCGGTAAACTGCTGAAGGTCCCTGGTTCCTTTAGGGAGAGTGCGGGATTCGCCCAAGCTGGAAGTTGAGCGGCAACTCCGTGTCGTTAAGTTGACTCTACCTTAGAAGGGGATCCCAACTTGCATGGATCCAACCAGACAAACCACTCCGGTAGGTACGCGTTTTTCACAAATTGTGCCGCGGTGAAGCCGTTGCACGGCAGGAGGGCCCCATTTATCATGTTCGTTGATCTGGGTCGGGACTACGATATGCAAGTGTGGGTAAGGGTGCCGTGAGCGGAACGTCCCTAATCGACTTCGCAGCCCGGCTGGCCTTGTGCGGCTGCGCCTGGCAGTTCCTCAACTGGGGTGACCCGGCCTCCTGGCTGGTTGGAGGACCAGTTGTCTATACCGCCGCCGTGTTGAGCCGCCATTTGCGCGGGACCGGTTTCCACGGCTTCCGCTGGGTTGCTCTTCCCGGGTTTCTCCTCTTTTTCCTTCGCTCGTCGATGGCCGGAGGCGTAGACGTGGCGAGGCGGGTCCTTGACCCGCGGCTGCCGGTGTCACCGGGGTTCGTGGCATACCGTACCAAGCTCCCCGAGGGGCCGGGCCGCGTCCTGTTCGCTAACGTGATCAGCCTGTTGCCGGGCACGGTTTCGGCTGGCCTAGAGGGCGATCGGCTGGTCGTCCACGCACTCGATGCCGAATCGGCCGTGGAAAAGGCGCTGCGAGACCTCGAGGAGCGGGTTGGCCGCCTGTTCGGAGTAACTGGCGGGCTCGAGAGATGACCATGCTCTGGTGGCTGGTATCGGTGGTGCTTCTGGTCAATGTCCTTGTGGGTCTGGCGTTCGTCACCACCCGCAAGGGGAGCCCGGACGCTCTGCTGTCCTCACTGCTCTTCGGCACCGCCGGTGTGGCTCTGACCCTCACCGTCGGGCAGGCCCTGGGCCAGCCTCGGGCGGTGGATATCGCCCTTGTCTTTGCGCTTCTCACCGCCGTGATCGGCGTGGCCTTCGCCCGTAAGGGCTGGATGAGCAGATAGGAAAGGGAAGGACCGGCGCGATGCCCTTTATCGACATCATCTCCGGCCTTCTGTTGGCAGCCGGTCTGTTTTTCTTCACCGCGGGCACGGTGGGTCTCATCCGCTTGCCTAACCTCTACAGCCGGCTCCATGCCCTGACCAAGGCAGATGTCCTCGGGTTGGGTTTCACCGTGCTGGCGCTTGTGCCGCAGACTCAGAACTGGGTCGAGGTGTTCAAGCTGCTGCTGATGTGGATTCTGGTTTCGGTATCCGGCGCCACAGTCTGTTTCCTGATCGGAGATCGGGCCCGCCGCCACGACGCGGAGACCGAGGAGGTGCCGCACCGATGACTCAGATAACCTTCGACGCCATCCTCGCTCTGCTGCTAGTCTGGCTCGGATGGCGCGCGGTGGGCGACACTGACCACATGCGGGCGGTGATCAACTTCATCGTCCTCGGGCTGATCATGGCCCTGACCTGGCTGCGCCTGGGCGCCCCAGACGTGGCCTTGGCCGAAGCTGCTGTTGGCAGCGGGCTCACCGGGGCCCTGCTGCTCATTGCCGTGCGGCGCTGGGTGGAGGAAAAGTCTGATTCACCGGAAGGCGGAATGGAGGAATGATCGGGCGGATTAGCGGTCCGTTGATGGCGGCGGTGGTTTTCGTTGCCCTTTGCTGGGCCATGCTCGGCCTGCCCGCGGAACCCGCCGGCCTGGGCCGCGAAGCGTTCGGGGCGCTGGAGCGAAGCGGTGTCACAAACCCGGTCACCGCGGTACTGCTCAATTACAGGGCCTACGACACCCTGCTGGAGTTGGCGGTGCTGGTGCTTGCAGCGGTAGGGGTCTGGTCGCTACGCACGATGCCAGCGTCACAGTTCGAACAGCGATGCGACCCGTTGCTCGCCGCCTTACTGCGCTTCCTGCTGCCCCTGTTGCTGGTCACCGGAGGTTACCTGCTCTGGATTGGTTCGTCTGCTCCCGGCGGAGCGTTCCAGGGCGGGGCCCTGTTCGGCGGGGCGCTGGTGCTGATGTTGCTCGGTGGCCAGGTCAGCAGGCGGGCGCTGGCCCGTACCTCCCTGCTGCGGGCCGGGCTCTGGTTCGGCCTATTGCTCTTCTGCGGCGTGGGCCTGACTATGACCTTCGGCGGGCGGGCTTTTCTCGAGTATCCTCCTGAGCGTGCCGGCACCCTTATCCTGCTAATCGAATGCGGCGCCACGCTCTCCATCGGTATGATCCTCGCCGCCCTCTTTTTCGGTGGCCGGCCGGAGGCAGGCAGCGGCAAGTCGCATGAGGGTGAACAATGAGTGGCACGCCGCACCTGCTTTTCCTCTTCACAGGGGCGTTGCTCTTTGCCCTCGGATTGCGCGGCGTGTTCTCCACGGCCCCGCCGCTGCGGCGGATAATCGCGCTCAACGTAATGAGCAGCGGCGTCTTTCTCGTGTTCATAGCGTTGGCTGCCGCTGCGGAGGGTGGGCGGCCCGACCCGGTTCCCCAGGCGATGGTGCTCACTGGGATCGTCGTCGCCGTTTGCGCCAACGGCCTGGCCCTGGCGCTCACCGGAGCACGGCGTAGCCTGGACGGAACGGGCGAGGAGGAGGGGCCGTGAGTGGCGACCTGGTCATGGCCTTGCTGGTACTGCTGCCTCTTGCGGGGGCGATCACTGCATTCAGCTTTCCGCGCTGGGGGCCGCGGATCGGCTGCGGCGTCGCGCTGCTCACTCTGGCCCTCGCGGTTCGGGCGGCATTGGACGTTCTCCGCCAAAGCCCGCTGACCGGGTCCCTCGGCGGTTGGGCAGTTCCGCTGGGCATCCGGTTGCGCGTGGATGGGCTTTCCGCAATCCTGCTGCTCCTCCTCGCAATTGTGGGTCTGTTCATCTCGATCTACTCCCTGCAGGCCTTGGGCCCGGCGCGAGGTACTCGGGGAAGAGCGGCACGCTACTACTGGCCGCTATGGCTCTTTCTGCTCGCGGCGCTCAACGGGATGTTCCTTTCGGCGGACCTGTTCAACCTTTACGTCACTCTCGAACTCAGTGGCCTTTCTGCAGTAGCGCTGGTAGCATTGGCAGGCACCAAAACCGCCCTTGATTCCGCCCTGCGCTACCTCTTCGTCAGCCTCAGCGGCTCACTGCTTTACTTGATGGGCGTGGCTCTGCTTTACGGTGCATGTGGGACACTGGACTTCGAGTTGCTCGCCGGCCAGGTGACCGGCCCCCCAGGTTGGACTGCTATGGCGCTGATGACCGCGGGGTTGATGATGAAGGGCGCCCTCTTCCCGTTGCACTTCTGGCTGCCGCCGGCACATTCCAGCGCGCCTGCGCCGGTGAGCGCGGCACTTTCGGCCCTTGTAGTCAAGGGCAGTCTCTACATCCTGCTGCGCCTATGGTTCGAGAGTGCCGGTGGGGGGCTGACGCAGGGAACCCTCCAGCTGCTCGGCGCCTGCGGTGCGGCAGCGATTCTCTGGGGCTCGCTCCAGGCACTGGTCCAGGAGCGACTCAAGCTGCTGGTGGCGTATTCCACGGTGGCCCAGTTGGGATATCTGTACCTGTTTTTCCCTCTGGCTGCCGGCGGCGGTGTGCGGGTGTGGACCGGGGGGCTGATCTTTCTGTCGGCCCACGCCTTTGCCAAGGCTGCGATGTTCCTCTCTGCGGGCAACATCATCAAAGCCGCGGGGCATGATCGCATCAACGACCTCGGCGGCATCACCAGGGTGTTGCCGGTGTCGGTCTTCACCATCGGCTTGGCCGGAATCAGCCTCGTAGGCCTCCCGCCCAGCGCCGGCTTCGTCGGCAAATGGCTACTGCTCGGCGCCGGACTTCAGCAGGGCCAGTGGTGGTGGGTGGCTACCATCATCGTGGGGAGCATGCTCTCGGCGGCCTACATGGTGCGGCTGCTTTCACACGCTTTCATCCGCGACGGCACCGCCACCGCATGGAAAGCGGTCTCGCCAGGGTTCGAGTGGTCGGCCTTAGCCATGGCCGTGGCCGCCTTCCTGCTCGGTTTTACAGCCAAGCTATTCGAGTCATTGCTGCAGGGCGTGGTCTGGATCGGAGGTGCCCAATAATCCCCGGAGCGGCTCTCCTGCTAGGCATCGTGCTCAGTTCCTTCTTCACCGGGTGCATAATCTTCTTCCTGCGCGAGGAGAGCCACCGCCTGCGCACCTGGCTCAACATGCTAGGAGCGCTGCTCAAACTGGGCCTGGTGATGGTGCTGCTAAGAGGGGTGTACCACGGCGAAAGCTGGCAGTGGTCCATCCCATTGGGGCCGGGGATGACCTTCGCCCTGGGCGCCGACGCGATCTCGGTGATGTTTGTCACGCTCTCCACCGTTCTCTGGTTGTTCACCACGATATACGCCATCGGCTACCTCGAGGGCTCGCCGCACCGCAGCCGTTTCTTCGGCTTCTTCAGCCTTTGCGTCAGCTCCACCACAGGCTTGGCGCTAGCAGACAACCTGCTCACCTTTCTCGTGTTCTACGAACTGCTCACCGTATCCACGTTCCCGCTGGTGGTCCACCGGGGGACCGAGGAATCGATGCGGGCGGGGAAGGTCTACCTCGCCTACACCCTGGGTGGGGGCACCCTTCTACTCCTAGCAGTGGCCTGGCTGCAGAGCATAGCAGGGCCGGTGTCTTTCACCGAACGCGGCGTCCTAGCCCATATCGCGGTCGAGCACCGATTAGAGCTCCAGGTTATCTTCGTCCTCTTTATCGCGGCTTTGGGGGTTAAGTCGGCGCTAATCCCTCTGCATGGCTGGCTTCCCCGGGCGATGGTGGCTCCGGCACCGGTGAGTTCGCTGCTCCACGCGGTGGCGGTGGTCAAGGCCGGTGCCTTCGGTGTCGTACGCCTGGTCTATGACGTTTACGGTATCGAGACTGCTAGCAATCTGGGAATGCTGGACCCTCTCGCCTGGCTGGCTGGGGCGACCATCGTCTACGGTTCGCTCCGCGCTCTGTTCCAGGACGAGTTGAAGAAGCGGCTGGCCTACTCCACGGTGAGCCAGGTTTCATACATCATCCTGGGCACGGCGATTCTCGGGCCGCTGGCCGCCGCTGGTGGAATCGTGCACCTCGTGCACCAGGGCATCATGAAGATCACCCTCTTCTTCGGCGCGGGTAACTACGCCGAGACGCTGGGCGTGCACCGCGTTAGCGAGATGAACGGGGTGGGCCGGCGAATGCCCTGGACCACCGCAGCATTCACCGTCGGCGCACTGGGCATGATCGGCGTACCTCCGATGGCAGGCTACATCAGCAAGTACTACCTGCAACAGGGAGCAGTGCAAGCCGGACTGGGCTGGGTGTCGCTGGTCCTAGCCGCCAGTTCCCTGCTCAACGCGGCGTACTTCCTGCCCATCATCTACCGCGCCTGGTTCCTCCCCTCACCCGATGAGTGGCCCGAAGAGCACCACTTCGGCCGGTTCGAAACTGGGTGGATGCTGCTTGTGCCGCCGGTGTTCACCGCAGCCATGGTTGTGCTGGCCGGCATCCTGGCCGAGGCACCGTTCAGCCCGCTGGCCTTTGCCCGGATCATCGCCGGTGAGGAGTTCCCGCCATGATCCCGTTGCTACCGGACTACTCGCTGCTGCTGTTGCTAACGGTGTTGATGCCGCTGGCGATGGCGCTCTGTCTCGCCGCTCCTGCACTGCGTCAGCGGGTAATCCTCATCGCGCCCCTATCCGCCGTACCCGCCCTGGTCCTGGCCCTGGTCGGCCCTACCGGTTTGACGCTCGAGCTCCCCTGGCTGCTCAAGCGTGTCGTGCTGTCTATGGACATGGTAGCGCGGGTGTTCCTCGGTTTCACTGGCGTGCTCTACATCGTCTCGGCCTGGCAGGCGCGGGCGGCGATGGCTCGCGATCGCAATGCGGCGCGTTTCTTCGCCTTTCTCTTTGCGTCGATGTCGGGAAACCTCGGGGTAATCCTCGCCGCTGACGTGCCGACGTTCTACTTCAGTTTTGCCCTGATGGGGCTTTCCTCCGCCGGGCTCGTCTTCCACAGTGGTGATGACAGGGCGGTTCGAGCAGGCCGTCTGTACCTAGTGATGGCCGTGGTTGGCGAGGTGCTGGTCTTCCTCGGCCTGACGACGTTAGTTGCCCGAGCCGACACGACGATGATTGGCGGAGCACTGGCGGCGTCACACACTACAACCACGCTTCTGCTCGTGGCCCTCGGGTTTGGAATCAAGGCCGGCGCACTGGCACTGCACTTCTGGCTACCACTGGCTCACCCTGCGGCGCCTGTGCCTGCCAGTGCCGTGCTCAGCGGATCGATGATCAAGGCCGGGCTGCTCGGTTGGCTTCGCTTCCTGCCGCTGGGCGACCAAGCCCTGACTGGGGCCGGGCTTGGTTGGGTCGGGGTAGGCCTGGCCGCAGCTTTGATCGGGGCGGCCGCCGGCGCCCTGCAGCGCAACCCGAAGACGGTACTCGCTTGGTCCAGCGTGGCACAGATGGGGATCATGATGACCGGAGTTGGGGCGGGGCTCGCGCAGCCCGATGCCTGGCCGATGATCCTGCCTGCTCTGTTGGTTTACGTAGCCCACCACGGGCTCGCCAAGGGCGCTCTGTTCCTCGGTGTGGCGGTGGCCAACGCCGCATCCGACAGCATGTCGGTATTCTTCACCCGTGCCGCGCTGGTCATCCCGGCGCTGGCCCTCGCCGGGGCGCCGTTCACCAGTGGTGCGGTAGCCAAGGTGGCGCTGAAGAAGAACCTCACAGCACTGCCCAATCCATGGGATACCGCTGCCGACCTATTACTGCCTCTAGCTGCCGCAGGGACGACCCTGTTGATGATCCGATTTTTTGTACTCTGCTGGCCGACCAGGGATAAGGATCCTGCACCCCTGCCACCCGGGCTCTGGCCACCGCTGGCATTTGCCGTCATGGCCACTCTGACCGGAGTCTGGTTGCTGCCGGGATCTGTGGACTGGCTGATGATAAAGCTCGAGCCGGCGCTGCTTTGGAAAGCGGTCTGGCCGCTCCTCTTCGGCTCATTGCTTGCCTGGGCGCTACACAACCTGGAACGGCGACGCATAAACCGAGAGCCCGAGGTGCCGGCCGTTGAGCGGGAGACAATATTTGACCGGTTGTTCGGTGCCGCGGAGAGCTTGCTAAGCCCGTCCGCTAAGTCTGCCTCGGTCAGTGCGCAAACGGCGGAGCAGGCGGATTCACAGACCGCCGTGCTGGAACGTGCACTCAGCAAATGGGAGGAGCGGCTCCGCTCCCGCCCGGTGTCCGGGGCGTTGCTGGTTCTTGTCCTGGTTTCACTGCTGGCGTTGCTCGCCCTGTTACCGGGACCCCAACCGTAACCCCGGGGCGAGACGATCGAGGGCCGAACATGGGTAAACGAATTTGAGCACCGTTCGCGAGAGCTCTGGTGGCAAACAACGGACCGCCCAATTCAGTCTTCAGGTAGCTGAACTGGACTGACAAATCCAGGCGGCTTGACAGCGAAGACGGACGCCCGCACTGACCTTATGAAAGTCTCTGCCGTCTCACCTATTAGAAGCCCGGCCACACCCACCCGCCCAATGCTTCCAAGCACAACGAGGTTGAACTCCTTTTGCTCGACGAAATCTGAAAGCACCTCTCTCGGATGGCCCTTCAAGAGATGTACACGTTCAGGTTTCAACGGATTGCCAACACTCGCCAGGATATTGTCCAATCCTGATTGGGCGTCTTTCTCTAGTGAACGGACGTAATAGTCCAGTTCGTCAGGTCGAACACGTCCGCGAAGTAGTGTCTCTCCGGATGCTCTCCAAGCCGACGCGGCATGGAGTTCTCCACCCTCGCCGGCAAGCAACAGACCCCAGTTGAGGATTTCTTGGGCATGGGCCGGCCGTGCCCCTTCGTCGGTGGGGTCTACAGCTGCAAGCATCCGGCCGTCTGCCCCCTCCCAAACATCTCCCACGATCCACACCGGGCACGGGCACTTCCTTATGAGGTGGAGCGCGGTAGATCCAATGAAGGGCCTCCTCTTTGTGTCTGCGCCCGATGCCGCCTTGATTACGAGATCGTATCCATTGCGCAGTACGGAGTGGGTTACCTCCAGCCACGGAGTACCCCAACGAACCTCGACACGTATGTCGAGTCCCTCGGTTCTGAAGGATGTGACCTGTGATTCGATCTCCTCCCGCAGGGCATCCTCTATCAGGCCTCGGAGCTCCGCATGCTCAGGGTCGTTTTTTCGCGGTTTCCAGAGGTTGAACCGGACGCCTCCGTCGAGCACACGGAGCACCGTAATGGAGGCGCCATGCGCACGTGCGAGCCAGGCAGCCTGCTTCACGGACTTGAGGCTTTCGTCCTCGACGGGCAAATAAGCTAGAATGCGGTTTGGGGAGTTCATGCCCCAGCCTCCGTTTCGACGGCCGCCATTGCATCGGCGCCTTCTCGTAAGATCATCTCAATGCGTCGAGCGGTACCTAGCGAATGTTTCGTGGTAGTTCCGTGGGGCCTTTCGGTCAACCAGGAATCCAGCTGTGTGTACGCAGGTCCACCTGGGTCCATCCCAAACCAATGAGCAAAATCTAGAATCACACTCCGTTCCTCGCTATCCACCTTTCCATGTGCCCATATCATCCCCAGAAGCGGAGCAAAATCAAGGGCGTTTGCGTTTTCTGCTGTGCCCCCAGTTCGATAAGTGCGTCAAGCAAATCTGCGTTGTCGGTTTGCAGCTCTCTGCTCAACATCTGTCGCCTATGTGCGGCTCGACGCTGCTCCGCTGCTACTGCCCACATCAAACACATCCCTTCGGCGTTCGCTAAACGCCTGGTTCGACTCGGTTGACGTACGTCCGTTGGTCGTTGTTGAGATAGAGGACAGTGCACTGAGAAGGTGTTTGGGCAGCACTGCGTTGGAATCTTTGCCGCACCGATAGTAATTGCAAACGAGTTGAGAAAGGTGCAAGGCGTACGTCTGGGTGGAGTTACTCTACTGCCATTCGTCTGCTCAACTCCAGTCCGCTCAAGTATGCGTCCTCCACCCGATCCCCCCTACACCAATCGCCACAAACACCGATTCCGCGCTCTGCATCGTAGAGGTAGTCAACGTCGAGCTGCCGTTTCGTTCTGGCGTATCTCCAACGGTGAACGATCCGTGCAACCGGCTCCGATCTGGGAATACCTATGGCCTCAAAAAAAGCATCAATGAGTGCGTTCCCTACGAACGATTGCTCGTCTGCCAAATGATCCGTGGACCACACCGGCGACCCGTGGAGCACCCAAGAATCTCCGATAGGCCGGCCTGGTTTTGAAGAGTTGCGGGCGATCCACGAAAGTGGCGAATCGGCAACGAATGCTCCATCCCAACCAACCGCGACAGCGGAGCTGAACGCGACCAAAACAGCCCAGCAAGGGAGCATCTCTACAGACGCCGCTTGTGCTGCAATTCCAGGGGCTTCAGCAAGAAGTGGCACTGCCTGACTGGGCGGCGTGCTAATGATCACGCGGTCAAAAACCCCAAGTTTTCGCCCTTCTTTAGAATGTAGAACCCACTTCCCAGCTTGCTGCTCGACGTCGGACACCACTATTCCAAACGCTGCGTTGCGAGGTTCTATCAAGGAACCGCAAATCGAGCTCATACGAGGCACGGCAACCAGCCTCGGCCGAATTGTATCCTCGGGCTCAGCAGACCCGTGAGTAAGCTTGACGACCGACCCAAGCCAGTCTGCTATCAACCCGTTGCTACGCCATCTTTCAATTGCCGACCGAAAGCTCTCATTCCGCACGGTAAAGAACTGCGCACCGTGATCAAACTCGTGTCCGTCTTGTCGGCGGGTGGACATACGTCCTCCTGCACCGCGAACTTTATCAAACACTCGTACCTCATGACCGGCATCGTGGAGGTGCCTCGCCGCGGTCAGCCCCGCAAGTCCAGCGCCAACCACCGCCACGCTGAGTGACAATGACTCACGACTCATAGTCTGCAGTCTCGAGGTCGAATTCTGGCGGGCCTATAGTCACGATACCCAGATACCCGTCGACCGTCACGAGTTCATCGTTGGCGATCGACAGTATGGTGTCGCTAACGCCGTTTACGCAGGGGATACCGAGTTCTCTGGCTATGATGGCTCCGTGTATCAGCATCCCGCCGCGTCGTTCCACGATCGCGGCAGCGAGCGGCACGATATGCGACATCGTTGGCTGAATGGCGTCGCACAGAAGCACATCGCCCGAGTAAAAAGACTTCAGATCGTTCGTGGTCCGCACCCTCCGCGCTCTGGCAGTCGCGAGGCCAGGAGCAGCCGGTTGGCCAACAATCTGCCTGGGCTTCTCCTTCGTTGTCTCATCAATCTCACCGACCTCGACTTCCTGTTCTTCCGCCAGGATAACACTTCCTCCCCCGGGATTACGAAGGGCGTCGCTGATCGCTTGCAAGGACTCCGCAGTCACCTTGAATCTTCCTTCCAGGCGCCCGACCCCCTCGAGTCTATGAGCAGCAATGTTCGCAGCTCGGTGCAGCTGACTTTCGACGCGACTAAGCAGGATATTGTCGTCGTCCCTCAGTCTCCAGGCAAGACGAGCAATATCGATGACGGAACGAGCCTCTCCACGGCGAGACGGTCCGACTGCGTGCAGCAATTGTTGTTCGTAGTGCTCTCTAGCCGTGCCCTCCCCTGCGTTGGCATCGCGTTGCCTATGGACTTGGTCCGTGAGTTCGATTGCAGCATGAAGCACGATGTCAGGCCTGGCATCAAGCGATTCTCCACCGTGAACGACATTAAAGAACCGGTCACAAAACGCCTGAAGCTCATCGAGTAGCCCTGACCCGCCCTCTAGGGCTGCAATCCTCGCTCGCACCAGAGACCAAGATTCGTTCGACGATTCGCTCTGAGGTGAAAGCAAGTTGCGTACTGAGTCGAGTAGAATCGGACTAACCTTGAGCCTATCGGCGAGCTGTTGCATTGCGATGTTTCTCTCGCCGGCTAGCATCGGCTGGTGCTTGAGTATGTTCAGGAACTCATAGGGATCGTCCGGCTTGACCGCGTCGTTATAGTAGGTGCCGAGCTGCCGAACACCATGTGCGAAAGGAATGAAGTCATCCCAATATATCTTCTTCCATCTTGAGAAGATTTCCTCCCTTTCATCCAGCGCATCAGCGAGTCTTTCGTCCGACAAATCCTCGAGTGACTGTCGTGCCAGTCGGTTGCCCTCTTCCTCCAATTCGGGAATCAACTCATCGACAACTCTCTTACAGAGATCCTCGAGCCGTGACTTTCCCGGGCGGAGTGACAGATACCAACCCCGCTGGTCGTCCTTTGAGTCCGGCCTGGCTGCAGTTACCGGGCGCGCCTGCAGTACCGTGAATTCGCTCCCTCGACCCGTCCATTCCATGTCCGGTGGCCATCCGAAATCGCTCTCTATGGAATTCAGCGTCCGATGCAACAGAACCAGATCTTCACTGCCAAGGAGTGGGTTTTGGCTTCCCCCATTCCGCACACCCTGACGCCATTCAATCTGCTCACCGTCGGCTCGGCGAACCAACCAGCGATCTGGATCTACCGTACCGTCCACGAGGTCCTTGCAGAGACCGGGCACTGCTTCGATGACCTGTACATCTGCTTCGGGATTTCTGGGATCTATTCCAAAAGCCACTCCGGAACGATCATGGGCAACGACTTCTTGTACAACAACTGCCATGGCACTGGTGGTTGCATCGAGCTCGAGTTCGTGACGATACAGCATTGCTGCGTCAGACCAAAGGGAGGCCCAGACGACACGAATCGCGTCAAAGAGCGATTGCTCGTCCAATACTCCGACCACAGACTCGTGGAGACCTGCATATGATCGTTCAGCAGAATCTTCTCCCACAGAAGAAGAGCGCGCTGCTACCTGGTTGGGGTGGAGATTCCGGTAAGCATCGGCTATCGCCTTCGAGACGTCGGGGGGTATTTCAGCTCGGAGAAACGCTGTCCTAATCCTGAGCGCCGCGTCCCAGATCTCTTCCCACCGCATCGTCGACATCGGCTTGCGTCCCATCTCAATGTCGATCGTTTTCCGAAGTTTGCCAAACTCGAGGAATCGTCGGTACGCCCGCGCGGTGATACAGAATCCTTCGGGAACCCGATAACCCAGGGACTTGAGCGCCGAAAGCTTGGCCGCCTTGCCACCAACCCGATCTTCGCCTAGCGAGGCAGCTTCTGCCAAAGGTACGACTAACGGGACGGAGGCAGCCACTGTGCGACCTCCTGGAATCGACTCACATGGAAAAACCGGAAAACCTCGATGACGAAAAGACTGCAAGACGAGGATTTGACGAAGGCCTCAAGTTGAGGGTGCCTCGCTGTCAAGAGTCGCGAGTACTCATCGAACTCAGCACTGCGCTTCACCTCTGAAGCACGACCCGTCACCGTTACGGCCTCGACCTTCATCATGTTGTCCGGGAATGACGGCCGGTTGTCCACAACCAACGCCACGTGATTGTTTTCAGTGAGAAGCCGGTATTTGCGGGTTGCCGTTGGTGTGGCAAACACGACAGCCGACAAGTCGTGGGAAAACGCAAAAGCAATCATCGATCCATATGGCTGACCTTGTCCCTCCGTACACAACACTCCGTACATCTGCTTATCGACAAGGTGTCGTATACGGTCTTCAAGCCGAGCGTCTGTTTCGCCCTTCTTGTGCTCAGTTTGCCCGAATTCGGCAAAGAACGGTTCATCTAAACTGTGCATGGTCTGCCCTCCTCAACTACATCCATCATCTTCATTCCTTGGTTCGCCGAATTCTCGCCTCATCGATTCGGCATCCCAGCCGACGTCCACCATTTCATCGTGCCCGTCGAGGTCAGAAAGCAACAGCTCTTCGAGGTCACTTATTCGCTGACGCGCAGTATCAATGTAGGTCTTACGATCATGACGCATTAACGCAAGTTCCCGAACCGATTCCTCGTCGTGCCGCCTGAAAGTCCGCGCTGAGCGAAACGCGTGATAAGCACGTACATCGAGCAGGCGGAGTGCGTCAACACCCATACGAAGTGAGCTATCGAGTGTATCGCGATATACATCTTCGAGCCCACCCTCGGTCAGCTCATAGGCCTCGTAACGGCCTGCCGCCCTTGCGAGTATGCGCAGGTGAGGAAAGTGTTTACGCGCGGTTTGTGCAAGTCGCAGCGTTTTCTGGGAATCGCCAATCGCGACAATCAACAGCTTTGCATTTGCCGCACCCGCGGCTTCGAGCAGACTGCTGCGGGAGGCATCCCCGTAGAACACCTTGAGACCCAGCCGCCGCAGCATGTCTACGCGATCCGAATCGTAATCGAGCACAGTCGAACTGATTCCGTTCGCCGACAACAACCGGCCAATCACGCTACCGAAGTTGCCGAACCCCACGATGATGACCGGATTCTCCTCTTCGATCACATCAGCCACGCGCTCCTCGCTGCGCCGCGTACCCACTCTTGGTTGTAGCACCCTCTCGTTGAAAAGAAGCAGAAGCGGAGTGAGCGCCATAGTCAGGGCGACTACGGCTATGAGAAGGTCGGTCACTGACTGAGCAACCACCTCATTCTGTCGCGCAAACGAGAATAGTACGAAAGCGAACTCACCGGCCTCCGCGAGCGCCAGCGAGAACAGGAAGTTCTGGTCCAATCCTAGCCTGAACCCCTTCCCCAGAATGAACAGCAGCACAGCCTTCACCGCTATGAGTCCGACAACCAAACCCAAAACGATCGAGAGACTGGTAGCGATCAGCGCGAAATCGATCGACGCCCCCACTGCGATGAAGAACAGCCCAAGGAGAAGACCTTTGATCGGTTCGATCTCGACCTCGAGTTCGTGGCGATATTCGCTGTTTGCGAGTACGACGCCAGCCACAAAGGTGCCGAGCGCAGGGCTCAGGCCTACCTGATCCATGAGTAGAGCTATGCCGATCACCAACAAAAGCGCGGCGGCAGTGAATATCTCTCGCTGGTGCGTGCGGGCAATCAGTCGAAATGCAGGACGTACGACGAATCGGCCACCCACAATTACCGCCGCCACTGCCCCGAGCACCACGAGAGTTCGCGCCCAACCCGCTAGAGACTCGATCCAAACGACCCCATGGCCGGATCCTATCTCGGTGACACCGCGTCCATCGGCACCGACGGCTAGCAAAGGGATTACGGCAAGCATCGGTATGACCGCCAGGTCCTGAAACAGCAGTACGGAGAAGGCGCTCTGACCACCTGCGGTTCCAGTGAGTCCTTTCTCGCTCAGCGTCTGCATCACGATTGCTGTCGACGACAGAGCCAGGGTCATACCGACCACCGCCGCCGCTTGCCAATCGAGACCCATCGACATAGCGATTGCAGAGAGCACTGCCGCGGTCAACGTCACCTGCAATCCACCGAGACCCAAGATCGAGGAGCGCATTCGCCAGACTCGTGTGGGCTCCAGCTCCAGTCCGATCAGGAACAGCATCATGACTACGCCGAACTCGGCGAAATGCAAAACGTCCTGTCCCTCTTCGCCGATAAGCCCGAGGCCGAAAGGACCGATGATCACACCGGCGATGAGGTATCCCAACACCGAGCCAAGCCCCAATCGTTTTGCTATCGGGACCGCGACAACCGCGGCAGACAAGTATATGAAGGCCTGGAAGAAGAATTCGCCGCCATGCATCAGGCGTCGGCCTCGGATTGGGGCAGGAGACTTTGCAGATCGGAGTTGAGGCGCGGAAACTGCCGCGCTTTCTCGTAGTCCAAGCTACCATCCCGCAGCGCTTCGACCACGCGGCGATAGTCGTTTGCGTGGTCGGTTATACGGGCTGAACTTAGTGAATGCGTGCCGTGCACCACGAAGGGGGGAAGAAAGTCCATACCACAAAGGTTCGCCGTCTGCTGGATGGGCGCGAGAAGTTGCTGCATAGTGAAATGGTTGTGTCCGCCTTCCCTATACGCCTCTTCACTGCCACCGGTCGTGATTGCACTGACGCCAATCTTGCCCCTCAGCGCGGTGCCTCCTGAGCCATACGCCCAACCGTGCTCGAGCACCAGGTCTTGCCACTGCTTGAACAGAGCCGGAGTGCTGTACCAGTAGAAGGGATGCTGAAGCACTACCACTTCATGCGCGAGCAACAGTTCCTGTTCACGCCGAATGTCGACGTCGAATTCCGGGTAGCAATCATAGAGGTCGTTGATCGTAATCCCCTCGAGGCCACGTATGGCGGCGACGAGATGACGGTTCACCCGCGATTTTTCGAGCGCCGGATGCGCAAATAGTACCAGGACCTTGGGCACAATTCACCTTGATTCTTGAAAATGTTGCTTATTCTGACTTGCTTTTGTCTAGCATTTGCCCTAGATTTATTATTAACAAAATACCACAACTACCCTAGCTTGTCGAGCGTCGGCGATCTCGTGACTGAGAAGTGCTGAGGCAAAAAACAATGTCAGAGAACAGATACAGCATCATAATCGAACGTCCCGTCGAACAGGTCTTCAAGTATATGGACGATGTAGCACTGGAGACCGAGTGGCAACCTGCAATTAGATCAGCTCGCGCCGAACCACCTGGCCAAACAGGTGTTGGGACCGAGAAGCACTACATCAGCGAGTTCATGGGACGCGAAGTGAAAAACACATACGTCGCTAAGGTCTTCGAGAAGAACAGGCGCGTGGTATACGAAACCACCCCCAAGTCCACGCTCCAAGGAACCGCCACTTTCACCTGGGAGCGAGTCGAGAGCGGGACGCTAGTGACAATGTCCGTCGACGGCGAGCCGAGGGGTGTACTGCGCCTACTCCCCCGGGGAGTGCTAGATCGATTCTACCAAAACGAGCTTGAAGCGACACTGCACCGTCTAAAGAACCGGCTCGAGTCAAACGAGTCTAATTGATCCAAATCCAAATGGAGTAGGTGATAGAGCAGACACCCGCACACAAAATCGCCCCCCAGGAGATGTCTACCACCGCTACCAGGACAGGGAATCCTTTCATGGTTGCCAAATTGGTGAGATCGTACGCAGCATAGGCAACGATGCCCAACAGAGCCCCTAGAAAAACGGCTCTGGCCATACTCTGGCGCTCAACCGCAGGCCACACAACTAATATCACCATCCCGAGCACAAACAGCAGGTAGAATACGATGGCTGCGGTCCAGTTCACATCTGCCCGGAGCAGGTGCCCGAGCTTGCTCTGATAGAACGTCTTCGCCACTAGTCCCAGCCAAAGTAGATCGATCACAAGAAAGGTCGGCAACGCGATCGCATAGAGTTTCACGAGGGTGGATATTGGCATACTGCATCACTTCCTAAGCCAGCGTGAGGAATCAGTTCAAAGCACAGCTACAAGTCACCTGTTCAATAACCAGAGCGATCCATTTAGCAGTGCCGCAAAACTCACCCAGGCTTCGTAGGGCAGCAAAAGGATGCCTGCAGCAGGTGACACGCGCCAGAACCATACTATTGTCGCGGCAATGGCGAACCAGAGCAGAAGAATTTCAGCGAACGCCAGTGCTGGCGACTGCATTCCGAAAAACAAGAGCGACCACAATCCGTTCAGAATCAGTTGGACCAGGTAGAAAGCCAAAGCGACTTTGACAGCCTCGTTTTCCCAGCCTTTCCGCCAAACCAGATACGCAGCCACACCCATCATGACATATAGCAGCGTCCATACAGGTCCGAACACCCACGCTGGCGGATTGAACGGCGGCTTCGTGAGCGTGGGGTACCATTCCTGCACCCCGCGCGCCGTGGCGAAGCCCGAGAGGCCACCGACCATTAGTGGCAGAGTCAAGGAAATCAGAAATCGCAGCATATTTGCCATGTGTTTCCCCTCGATAGATCATACCCATCGGGCGCTGTTCGTCAACGAGGTCCCAAAAAACGTGGTTAGGGGAGTGGACTTGTGATACATCACAAGAGTATCCTTGAAACCAAAGCCGCGACCGCAGGTGAATCGGATGGAGGCCTAAGTGCTCAAGCGTGTTA
>Ga0180432_10003314_pt1 | contig 23136 bp, 29 predicted proteins | sample SS_ome_10_FD_132414 | JGI IMG/M metagenome (GOLD analysis project Ga0180432, IMG submission 132414) | Hypersaline lake sediment archaeal communities from the Salton Sea, California, USA - SS_1_MS_2 metaG | ecosystem: Environmental > Aquatic > Non-marine Saline and Alkaline > Hypersaline >... | reverse complement strand
CTGCCGTCGTCATAGTCGTAGTTGCAGATCAGCCGGTATTTCCGGCCCGCCTGCATGTTGGTCAGCGTGGCCGTCACCTGGCACGTGGGCGTGTTGAGGGGATGCTTCTTTGTGGCGATCACCAGCCCGCTGGCTGGAATCAATAGCTCGTTGTCATCAATCTCAGAATCGCCAACCTTTTCGTCCCAACTGCCACCGAGATCGGTACTGTCACCGCGCTCAAAATCATCCTCGAAAATCACGCAGGGACGCGCGCAGCATTCCGGGCATGGCCACCAGCCTGGCATTACGGGCACTCCATTTGGATGATTTCCCAAGACTGGGAATCCGCAAAGTACTTGCAGACGCCCCGGGAACCGACGCCCCGGCCGTTGAGTCCGCCCGAGTCGCGCCCCGTGCCCTCGAACATGCCCATCGAATCGCAGACCGTGAACGTGATCGCATCGCAAGGCGACCATTCACAGGCGCCCGTGGAAGCCTGTCGCAGGTAGGCCGTCGCCGTGCCGCCTTGCGGAACGTCGCCACTATCATCGACGTCCAAATCGGTCTTAAGCTCGAACCTCCACTCATCTTCGAACCCATGAATGATTTCCCACCAACCCGATTGTTGGTTGAAGATGCACCACACCCAATCGCCGATCGCGAAACGCGGCAAGAAGATCTTTTCGAGGATCAGGTCATCGCGTTCGTTGGGCGGATATCCGGCCGGATGAAAGATGTACCGCTCAACCCCTTCATGTTCCTGATCCCATTGCTGCGACCCGTCGTAGTAATAGAGCGGTGTCGCCAACGCCCGACACCAACCGTCTGGGAAAGCGCGGGCCGAGACGCCGGATGAACTGGACGAACTGCTGCTTGAGCTTGACCCGGAGCTTGAGCTTGACCCGGAGCTACAACTCTCGCATGCCTCCCACTCGTCGGTGATCTCGAACAGAGCGATCTTGGGGGGATGATGGACATCGAACCGCACCGCCGTCCCATCGGTGTCGAAGGAGACCGGCCCATCGCCTTCCCAGTTTCGCGCGGCTTCAATCTCGCGAACCATTTCGCGTTGGCTTGCCGGGGTGTACGGCGATCTGGGTCGAGGATGAGGCAATCGAAAGGGCATCGCTTAGGATCCGCTTGAGCTTGATGAGGAACAGCACGCCTCCACGAACATGTCGGCAAAATCTACTTTTTGATACCGGTCCACCGCAGAATTGTTGCCGTCCCGCATTTGCACGCGGGTCCAGCCCTGGAGTTCGAACTCATGGTTCCAGCCGTAGATGTCCGAACCGTCCACGATCCGCCGCTTGCGGAAATGGCAAGTTACCGTGAAACAGAACGGATCGCTGATCAGGAACTGGGTCGAAGGTTCAATGTCAAAACCGACAAAGAGCAGGGTTTCGGCTTCGGCGCCCAGAAAGGTCGACTCGTTGACCCGGCCGACGTAATCCTCTTCCCACGTCGCGATCGGCGGTTCGTCGACGTAATACCACTGGAGTTGGAACTCGGTGGTGGGGAGAATGATCCGCCCCTCTTGACCGTCCGGCTCGGGGACATACCCCGCCGGATTTTTGTTCGGATTGTCGGCCGAAAGAAACTTGCGCGGCGGGATCCGAATCACTTGCGAGGAGGCCCGCGTGCGCATCACCAGTTCCGTGCCTGCCGGGATCGTCGGCTTGTCGATGTCGCAAGGCCACGGCGCCAAAGAGAAATCCGTGTTGTACTGTGCCGTGATCAGGCAGTTGAATTCTGCATTCTGAAGGTAGGAGACATCATCGGTGGTGGGATCGTTGACCACGACAGAGGGCGGCTGCTGCGGGGAAAACGGCTCGACAGCTATGCTGTTGATGGCGCACTCCGGTCCCCACTCCGGATGCTGCAACGTGGCCAGTTCTTCGATGAAGGTGGTACGATCCGACCATTTGCAAAGGAAGTATCGGGTCGCCGAGTTGGCTTGATCGATCGAATGATGCGAGGCGCCCGAGCCCGCCAGTTCGTGGAACGCTGTCGCTACCATGGTCTAGCTCCATGCGGGGACCGGCACGCCCGCAGCGGTTCCCGCTCGTTGTGGTGTCCGTGCCGCCATCTGCTCCACGGCCGCCGCCGTGCGCTCCGTGGCGTTGGCCGTTCGTTCGGCGATGCGCTTGCCCGCCTCCGATTGCATCTGCTCGGTCAGGCCGGTAAGGGTTGTGATCCCGAAGCCGCCGGCCGGGCCCCTTGCCGCTGCAAACGGTTGGTTCGCCGGTTGCTTTCCGCTTGCTGCGCTCTGATCTGGCGGCCGCTTGGCTTTTTCGAGTTCTGCCCGAAAGTACATCTTGAGGAAATGGGTTCTGGCCGATTCGCCACCCTGGAACTCTTCGCCGGAGAAGAAGGCTTTCATGCGTCCTGTCATTTCCCGGATCGCATCGCGGGCCATCAACTTCATCAATTCCCAAGTCAATGTCCAGTTGCCGAGCATCACACTCATGAAGCTGTTCACCGTGCCGACAAACGCCGCGAACCTGTTGCCGAGATCTCCGAGCCATCCGCCCAGATCGCTGCCCATGAGCGCGCCAAAAGTTTCCCTGGCCGCTGATGCCAGAAGCCGAAAGCCGATCACAATCGATTTGACTACGACCCCCACGGTGTCCATCGCGGCCTTGATTTTGCTTCCGAAGCGCTGCCAAAACGTCCCGGCAAACTGCCCCAGCCGGGCCGCAATGGCCCGGACATCGAAAGCGTCGATCATCGCCCCGCCGATCTTGCCAAGGCTCACCTTCAGGTTCTCCGTGAACGTCGACCAGACGCCCGCCGTGGTCTTCGAGAGCTTCTGCATGCCGCCATAGAACTGGCCGCCTTCTTTCGTCAGATTCGCCAGTGCTTCCTCGAGAATCCCAAAGGTGATCTTGCCCGTGGGCGCCAGCTTGCGCACCGCGGTTTCGGCAACGCCCAGGACCTTGGCAAGCTCCCGGCCGAGCGGAATTCCCCGCTCCAGGAACTGGTCGAGGACCTCGGTCATGACAACGCCGGTTCCCTTCGCTTTGCCGTAGATCCTGGCCAAGTCACTCATGCGGGCACCGGACAGCGCCGCAATGTCTCCCAGCGTCTGCATGGTGGGAATGATGCGTTCCTGGACAACGCCGAACGCAAGCAACTGCTTGGTGACCGCGCCAAGCTCGCCTTGCTCGAACGGAGTTCGGGCCGCGAATTGGCCGATATCCTCGACCATTTGCTTGGCCTTTTCCGCCGAGCCCAACAGGACCTCGAAAGAGACTGCCAGCGTCTCGGCCCGGGCGGCGAGCGTGATCATCGACTTGACCGTTAGGCCGCCTCCGATACCGGCAATGGCCCCTGCAACCATCCCCGCCGGACTGATCAGGGCCGCCAGACTGCCCCTGATCGAACCGAGCCCCCGGTTCACCGAGGCGAGTCCCCGGGAACTCAATTGCACGTACGCTTCGGCAAGTTTGAACGCCATGGTTTCACCTTCCGTGTACTCGCTTCAACGTCTCTCGGTTCGCCTCGGTCCGCGTGAATCGCAGGTAATTCGCCATCGACCCAAAACGTACGATGTGGCTGTCGGGCGTGATCGCGCCCAACAAGATGCACATCGGAATCAACCGCAGCCCGGCTACTTGCTCCGGACTGAATCCGTACTCTGCGGCAAAGAACTTGTAGATCGCCGGCCAGCCGCTGATTTCCGGCTCTTTTTTCCCTTGCCCTTGCCCGCTTTCTTCGGGCTCGGGCCAGATGAGTTTTTTGCGTCCGCCTCCCCGGTCGCCGCATGAATCTTGGCTTGCAGGACCTGGAGCCCTGTTTGGCCGTGCTCTTCCACGAATTCTTCGATCAGCGAGAGGGCATCATCCACGGATCGAATCACCTTGCCGTGGTCCTGCTCCAGGCAGGTGTAGAGTTGATACGCTATGCCCCGCAGCGACTGCGTGAAAGCATCCATTTCTTCGGCGCTGGCCGCCCCCGATCGGACGGACGCCACCTCCGCCGCCTTCCAGATCCGCTCTTCGACAACAGTCAGTTGCTCGGCGGAAAGGGTCCTCCTCAAATCCGCCACCGCTTCGGCCGCCATCACGAAGGGATTCTTTCGCAGGCTGACGATGTACGCCTCCATATCCGCGATCAGACGCCCGATGGGCGGGGCCCGCAGCGTGTACTTGACGCCGCCCACCTCAAGGGTCTGAATCAGTCTCCCGGTGGTCCTCGCGTGTCCGTCCAAAGCCTCACCTCCGTTTTCGCTTTTTCGCCAGGGCCTTGCGGGAGAGATTGGTTTTTCTTCCGGCCTGGCGATGCCCCTTGATTCTCCGTTTGCGTTTCACCGGCGGACCTATTGCCCAGACGACCCGGCGCCGGCCCAGTACAGCCCGTGATACAGAGCCGGACCGCGCGGCCCAATCGAAAATTCGACCTCGGAATCCTGCCCCTCGTTGCTGTCGCAGGGGATCGGTGATCCAAGGATGATCCCGTTGGCGCTGATGTAGTTATTGCCGGTGTCGTCGCCGTGCTACTGCATGGCAAACGTGTCGTCCAAGTTGAAGGGCAGCGTGCCGGAAGCCGGGATCTTCACGCGGACGATAGCGTCCCAGTCTTTCACGCTGACGTAGGACACCTTGGTCCCGCTCGTCTTGTCCGAGGCAAACCGCTGCTCGCTGGCCTTCGGTTCAAAACGCCAAAAGGTGACATCGACGGTCAGCGCGCTGCCGTCCTTTTTGAAGGTGCCGTCTTTTCCGGTGAGTGGTGCAGGCATGTCAGATCTCCAAACTAGTTGACGCGATCCTCTCGACAAGCCGCCGAAAAGACCGTTACGAATTGCCAAATCGAATCGATAGACTCGCCCTCTTGAAGGGCGGTCGAGTCCTCGTGTTTCATGTCGCAGACGTGACCGTCATCCAGATCAAAGGCCGCATTCTCAAAACCGTCCACAACTGCCGATTGGATCGCCTTGCCGGTGTCGAAATCCTCCGCCCAGACCTGGATCCGCACGTTGGCCTCCCGGAACATCGACTTGTCTCCCCGGCCGTTGGTGGCCAGCCCGGCCACGTTGATCGAAGCGTACGGCATGCGAGGCCCGCCCCTGGCGCGACCCGTGAAGACGCGGGCCACCGGCAAGAGCGCTTCGAGCGCCGTCAGGGTCGGCCATTGCGTGTGGATGCCTTTTTCGATGTTCATGATTTGATCTGATCCTTGCCGCCGGTGGCCGCCAGCAAACTGATCGTTTGCCAGTATTTTTTCAGCGTCGCCAAGAGCCACGGCCGGGCGGCTACGGTGGCCGTGCCAAGCTCCAGGAAGGCCATGTAAAGCCCTTGCCTCGTGACGCCGATACGTACGGCGGGGTTCCGCTGGTTGTCGTTGAATTCCCAGCGGATCGCCGACTTGCCGATGCCCGTCCGCTTTCTCGGTGGTTCGCCCGGCTTGCTCGGCCGGTCGTAGGTGGTGTACTGCGAGCCGGCTTCTCCCCCCGCGGTCTTGCGCGATCGCTTCCGGCGCGTGCCCGTGTTGGGCACGTTGACCGCGGCGCGGCAACGAGCGTGGTAGTGGATTGCGGCGTTCTTGAGTCACGTCGCCGTTGCCCTTCGCAACCGCCGATTGAACTCATCGCCGCGAAATTGGAAATCAAAGTTCTTGCTCATGATCCACTCGATGAACTGTTGCCCGTCCGCTCGGCCACGATCACCGGCAGGGTGTCGATCCGCCCGGCCGCCTCGTAGCGCAAGACGCGGTAGATGTCTCCGTCCGCGTCGATGATTCGATAGTCGGCCCCGATTGTAGCGATGGCCAGATCCGCTTCCAGGATGATCCGGTACTACTCAGCCGTCTCATCGGCGTCGTGCTCCACTTCCGGCGTCTGGTCGAGCGGCTGGACGCGAGCCCGCACCTCCGTGTACGCATCGCTCCAGGTGGCCTCCAATTCTCCGTGTGTGCCCTTGCTGTACGCTGCCGACTGAATGGTGATCAACGTGCTCTCGGTATCTTCCACGTCCAGCTTGCGGCAGACGGCGGACCACTTGGTCCCCATCACCTGTTCGTGGATCGAGAGGATGGTCCACACGTCACCGTCGGCGTCGGTGATTGTCGAACCCAACAGCGGGCGGGTCGGCGACTCCGACGCCGGCCATTGCCAGATCGTGTCGTCCTGCCGCACTTGGCCGTTGCTGATCTCCACTTCCGCGCTGGAAACCTGGTTGCGATGCGCGTTGCTGATCGCCTGATCGTCGAGACCTGAAACCGAAAGCGTCACGGCTTCAAGGCCGTCAACGATGTCCTCAAAATCAGTGGTCGGATCAAAGCTCATCGTCGGTGCCTCCAACCCTTTCCGCGGGCTCTCGCGTCACGATCCAGTGAACAAGGGCCAGCACCAGGGCCTTGGCCACAATCCACCAGGTGATCGGATGCCAGACCCGGATGTGGACGATCAAAGGATCCTTTGGATCTTGGCGCAGATAGCTCGGCAGTTTGGCCATCAGGTAATTCCCCGACTGATGATCTCGAATGGTTCTTCGTCGACCTCGCCGGCCGCGATCAGCTTGTTGAGCCGATCGATTAGATTCGTGAGCATCTTGCTGTATTCTGACCACTGCACCGATTGCCCGTTGACCGTGTAATTCGGTTTCGGATTGGCCGTTATCGACGCCAGCGTGGACGCAGCGTTGTCGCGAGCCTCTTCGAGATTGGAAATGTAGGTCATCGCTGATTCAGATCCTGTAGTACGACACGTTCAGTTTCGCGGACGCCGTTTCCTCGAGAAACTTGATCGCCGACAGGTCCCCGAAGTAGGCGATCTGCTGTTCGGCGGTCAGGATCATTCCGATCGACGCGGTCGGGTTGGTGCCGTCATCCCGCCAGCGGACGTTCTGATCTTCGGCCTGGATGATCGCGTAGGTGGCGCCCTCGTACGTGGCCGCCGTCAGCCCCTTGACCGAACTGAGGCCCGTGATCTGCTCGTATCCGATCGGAGCCCGGTAGGCGTCGGCCACGATCCTCCCGTTGCCCGCAAAGCCCTCATGGCTCGATGTGACTTGTCCCATTGTGTTGCTCCTTTCTTGTCAGCATGAATACGGCAGCATCGGTTCCACAGCGCCATCGAACGGCGTCATCGAAACGCCGGCGGCCGAAATAAACTGCACGTTTTGATTATTGCCGCCGTCCGTGCATGTATAAGCGCGCACTCTTTGGCCGCCGGATGCGTTGCAATAGGCGACGGTTGACGCTCGTACGACTGCGGAGCCGGTCACGTCCAGTGTCCATGCTCCGGTCCCGATCAGATCGACCCCGGTAGCCCGGAATGTCCCGCCCACCGTAATAGCCGACGATTCGGGATCGGTCACCGTTCCGCCCGTGATACTCATGTCGCCCGTGGTTTCGATCGTCTGGCCGTTGGGGTCGAATCCACCACTTGTCTGCGTGTACGAGGCCATTGTAACCTCGCCCGAAAGCGTCAGGGTATCGCCCGACTTCTGGTTCACCACAGCCTCGATTGTCTCACCGTGGAAGTCCCAGTCTTGAGGGCTGCCACCCGACGCTGTAATTGTGCCGGTGCCGGGTTGCCAGCCGAATGTTCCGCCACCCGTGATTTCGTCGATTACGTCGCCGGTAATAGTCCAGTTCACCTCTGCTCCGTCGCTGTCGATGACAATATCACCCGTGTTATTCAGGTCGATGATCAAGCTTGTTATGCTGACTGTTGGCGAGTTTGTTCTTGCGTCCAGGGTTAGCGTCCCCGTCCCTGTGGTGGGATGCGTCCGCAACTCCAAGCCACCACCGAAAGTGAAACCGCCAGCACCGAGAGTTATAGTCTTAGTTGCCTCCCGAGTCTGTATTGTCACCCGGCCCCCATATTGTCCCGACGGAAGGTCCATACTGCTATAGTCACAGAACACCGGGGCATTCAACGTTGCCCCGGTGTCTAGCGTAACCAACCCGTGCCCCGATGTGGTGTTTGCGAAGTACAGTTTCCCGAAGCCGCTGTAACTGATATCAGCCGTGGAATAGATATGTATATCCTCACTGTTACCGGCAATATATTCGCCGGCTAGGCTCAGCGAGCCGCGAATATGAGATGTCGCTCCGACGTAGAAATATGTCGCCCCTGTCTGCGTAACGACCGCCCCTTCGGCTATGGTGATGTTCCCCGCCGTCCAAATAGATGATTGCTTTGGCTTCAGGCTACACGTCCCATTGAGTGTCCAGTTGGAAGAGCCACCGGTCCACGTTGTCTGATTGTAGAAATCGAGGTCGCCATTTGTAATCGAGACGCTAGCATTCCCGGCGTCGAACGTGCCGCTACTCTCCGCCGTGAAATTCCCGCCGTCTGCCAGCGTTACTGCATACCCACTATTCGCCAGATCAAAATCCGCGTCCCCCGAAACCTTGAAATGGTAGAGGTTCGTCGGGCTCTCAGCCAACACGAAATTGCCCGACGCAAAATCGATTTCCCCCGCCGCTTTGTCGATCGTGACAGGCTCGATCGTCTCACCGCCAAAATCGATGTCCTGATCGGCTGTGCCGGTAAACGACGCCTCGCCGGAACCGGGGACGTAGTCGATCGTCCCGCCGCCCGTGTTCGTCCAAATCACGTCGCCGCGAAATTCGATGTCTGGATCGTTTGTTTCACAGTCGATTGTTAATGTGCTTGCGTTAGCATTGAAAAACTCGATATCTCCAAAAATATAACTGCCTGCGGAAAGCACGATCGACTTGGCTACGTTCTCCCATATACTGAACAGCACCTTGCCTGGCATGTAAATCCCAGGCGGCAGAATCGGTGATGTCGTGCCGTAATCACGCCGATATTCGAGGATCGCGAGCCCAGACATGGTCACTGACTCATGCTTGGCCACGATGCCGTTGCCATCTGTGCCAGCCAGGACCAGAAAGCGTCCACCGCCAGACGGTTCCGCGCCCTGGCCGAAAGAAGCTTGGCAGTGAAAATAGCAGCACGCCGTTTTGCCGGTAGCGATCGTAATTTGGCCGTTAAGGGTCCATGTTGCGGTCACATACAGACCGTCGATCGCATAAGTAGCTCCGGTGTCGATCACGCACGTCGTTACCTTCATGGTCGACGCGGCGGTAATCGAGCCCGTACCATGCGCCGTCAGCGTACCCGTAGCCGGCGTCCAGGTACCAGCATGACTCGACCAGTCGACGACGGAATTCGTTACGTCGAGGCCGCCCGATCCCCAGTCGAATTCCCCACCCACGCCGCCCGCTAGGCTAACCGCCCCACCGTCGTCAAACGTGATCGTGTAGGTAGCCAGGTCGATCTTGGATGCGTAGCCGGCCTCGACCGAGATCGCGCCAAGAGACCACGCAGCCGTCAACGTGCAAGGATTGCCGTTGCCGTTGGCCGTGTAATGGGCAGTGTCGCCCGTGGTCGGCACGCTAGAGGCAGGAGTGGCGCCGCCGTCAGTGTCCGACCAGTTGTTGACGTTGGTCGGATCTGTGGCTGTTCCGCCGTCCCAATATCTGTCCGCCATCTCCTACACCACGGCCCCACCCGGCGAGCCGCTACCCGTCGTTTTCACCACGCGCAGGCGATCCGGGCAGATCGCTCTTCGGTTGCGAGCCTAGCGCGTGGGTTGTTGGTCCTGTTCGGCTGGCTACTACCTTGCCGTTGCAAATCAGTCGATCCTCTTGTATGTATTTAGCTCTCATCGTCTTAAGGTTCCGCTTCCACCATCGCCCTGTATAGTCATTTCACCCATGCACAAAAAGTCATGACCGCTCCACATTACCAACGTGCCAGAACCAGCAATTGTGAGACTGTCACATGTTGCATTATCGACTAGCATAGTCTGGCCCTCTGCCAGATATATCTCGCAGTTATCATGTTCGGTTGGCACGCCGCGGGGGCTCCAACATCCCGGATTTCCCCATCGCCCCCCGTCGCCACCTACGTAGCGTTTCGTCTGGCCCTCTCGTGCCTGCCGAATTTGTCTGTCTGGTTTTATCAGCCCGAATCCACAAACTGCGGACACGATGCCACCGATGAAAGATCGTCGATTCATACCGGCTCCATTTCTCGAGGCGAAACAACCGGGTCTGTCCGTTCGTGCGACGTGACGTAGAGGATGTTTTCAAAATCCTCGCCCGTGTCGGCCGTGGCCTGCGAGAATGCCATTTCTTCGATGCCCTCGACGTTCGCCGTCTTGGCGAAGTCCGCGTAGACCGCTGCGCGTTTTTCCGGCGAGTCCACGGTCGCGCCTAACAGCACCGTAAGTACTGCATAGTTCTGGCTATCATCGAGGATCTTCGCTTTGGTGACTTTCGCCTTTTTGTTCTTGGCCATTCGCAGGGCTTCTGCTGCGGTTGGCTTTATGATTTCGTGTCCGGCCATAATTATTCTCCCTTGCTCTGCTCTATCTTGTCTTCTAGTTCTTCATAATCAGGTATCTCCACCGCTCGCCACATGCGAACAAGCCAGGTCCCGCACGCGAAAATCCCGCACGCGAAAAAGAACAACACAACGGCAAGGTTGTCCGCAGGCAACACTTTACCGTTGACCATGATTTCTATGCTCATCATTTAGAATCCTTGATGAACTGATCCAGCCGGCTTGTCAGCCTGTCTTGACCCGCTTGGATCCGGTCCAGCTTTTCGCTGATCGCCTTGTCCTGCTCGGCTGCAATCTGGACCTGCGTATCAATCTGGTGGAGGGCCTCGGTGGCCTTGCTGTCGGCCCCGTAGCCAATTCCGACCGCCCACATCACTCCACCACAAATCAACCCCAGCAAGCCGAGCAGGACGCCCGTCACTCGCTTGGAACCTCCGTGCTTCGCGTCACACGATTCTGTTGTGACGTATTTGTGCGTCGTGGCTGGCATGGCCTGCTCTTTGTCATGCGGTGGGTTGCTGTTGAGCCGGGGGCTGCGGCTGGACCGGCGCTTGCGGCTGGACCGCGGGCTGAATCGGGGCTTGGGGCGGGGAAGTTTGACCGGCAATCGGCCTGCCCCACGGATCGTAAGCCGGATCGTTGGCCCACTTCGGGACCGGCTTGCCGGAAATCATGCCCGCAACGCGGTAGATTTTGGGATCGAGATACCTGTCGTCCCAAATTCCGGGGATTTTATCCGTAATCCAGTCGAGAACTTGGGCTACGGCCATTGCCCAACGGCGGAAATACCAGACCAAAAGAGCAATTGCGGCGGCCCCTATGAGCCCGGTCGGCCAGCCCCACTTCGCAAACAGGGCTTTCAGCAATGATTTAACCCCGGTCGTGATTCGCGATGCCAAGTTTTGTTCAAGGGCCTCGGTGGATGCCGCCGCTTCCGCTGCGGATTCCTCCGCTTCTTGGGCCGCTGCCGTGGCCTCCGTCGCCGCCTTGCTGGCCCCGGTTACTTCTGCTCGTAGTTGAGCCAGACCGTCGAGAGCGTTTTGGGCCATCGCGCGGGCTTCAGAATCGACGGTCGGGCCCGCTGGAGATGGCGGGGGCTGCGTTGCCGGAGGCTTAGCTAACTCGGCCCCTGCCCTGATCTTTTCCTGCTCGGTGCGGGCATTCCAAGGCGCGAATCGGTCCGTCTCGTCCATCCAAGGCAGACGAAGCGTACCAACCGGCTTGTCCGTAGCTTCTGCGAGGAATTGGCAAATGTGCGTGTTGTACGCGCCGCGGCAATCGTTTGTGGTTGTCCCCCAAAGCACGCCCACCAACTCCCCGCGATCATTGATGAATGGGCCACCAGAATCACCCTCTTCGGCCACTCCGGAGACCACGATATTGGTTGTGGGGCCAGCTACAGTATCGCGAGCGTAGCCCAGCAGTCGAGCCTCCCGGCAGCCGAAAACGCCGTCTTTGCCGTACCCGCACTGGAACACACGGCCGCCCACCGCTGATTCACTTGGCTTGTAGAGGCACACCGGCATGGGTTCCACGTCTACCGGATCGATCACCAGCGCCGCCAGATCGCATCGATAATCGACAATGACGAAGTGGCCCTTCGCGCGTTGGCCGTTGGGGAAACTGGCCTCCGCTCCATCCCAATCGAGCCGCTTGTTTTGGTCCCGTCGGAACAGGTGGTGCACGGTCAGGACCACCGCTCGCCGCGAACCACGCCAGATCAAGGTGCCAGTGCTGTAGACTCGCTCCCCGCTCCGTCGGACCGCGATCCGGCAAACAGCCGGAATCGGGCGAGTCAACGGCTTCGGGGTCGGTTTCGCTTCCGGCTCTTGAACAGCTAAAATCGGGCGAGCGAACGGATTCGGCGCCGGCTTCGGAGCCGGCTGTTGAGCGGCGAACCAGCCGCCCACGTCGAGCCGCGGCCGGCATTGCCCGTTGGCGCATTGGCCGTGGGCTTGAAGACAAGCGCCGATAATGCAGAGCACAACCAAGCAAATCAGGCCAAACCGAAAGTACTTTGTGACGACGGGATCCTTGTCCATGATTTCTTGCCTCCGTTTTGAGCCTCCAAAACCGATCAACAAGCCCAGGGCGGCAGCAGGAGGCAACCGCCGCCCCGGGCTGACACTCCCCGCCAAGGAGGCTAAGAGCCGCTGGAACTGCTCGTGGCGTCCGCCCGATTTCGCGTAATGAAGCGCGGATCCTTGACGGCCGCCGCCCCTCGTTCGCTGGCCTTGAATTCGGCAACGATGTCTTGGGAAAGCTCGGACGGGTTGTTCTGCGCGCTTCGCGTCACAGTCAACGGCCAGTTCTCCATGTAGGCAAAGGCCTTTTTCAGATCGCCATACCACCAATAGCCCTTGGCGTTGGCCGCCGAAACCGAGTGCCCGTAGGTATCGGTCGCAATCAAGCGAGTGTAGAGCAGTCGGCTGCTGTAGAGCCGGATGCCCATGCCTGCAAGCGGATTGCCGCCCACGACAATGTTGCTTGATCCCGATCGGGTTTCGTTGGCATTCAGCAGCCGATTTGCGCTAAAGCGCAGTTGCGGGCAGACCAACAAGTCCCTGCCGGCACCCATCACGATGGGTTCGCTGGTGTTCGGATCGGTCATCTCCGCAAAGAGGTTCTCCGCGTTGTCGATGTCCGTCCAGTCCACGAGTTGGTTGCCCGACAGGTGGTTGATGTACGGCGCGCCGGTGTCGTTGGTGCTGTAGTAGGTGTAATAGGTCGTGCCGTTTCGCGAATACACCTTGGTGCCGCCGATTACCAGATCCACGAGCCGCTTTTCCTTGTTCAGCCCCAACACTTCGCCCACTTCTTGAGCCCGCGACAAGACAAGATTGGTGCGATCGAAAAAAATGGCCTCTTTGGTAACGGGAATGATCAAGCCCCGCTTGGTGGTCGACGGCGTTTCAACGTACTCCTCGCCGAAGCCGAATCGCGGATATTCTTGGCCCTCGCGCACAACCAACTCATCCTGTCCGGGATCGCTGATTTTGGTAATGCCGGGCAACTTCTCCCCGTCCAGCTTGGTGGGGATCGTCTCGACCAGCTTGCTGAGGACAAAGTCTTCGGCCTGATAGGCTTGGAGTACTTTGGAGACCAGCAATTGCCCGGTGATGTTGGCGAACGTGGTCGAATCCACCGCGGAGGTAGCTTCGGTGAGTTGGATCGTTTGGCCCTTCGGATCGAACACCCGCTTGACTCCGGCCAAGCCCAACGGCCGGTCATCCTCCATGACGAACTCCGCTGCCAGATCCTGCAGGCTGAATTCTTCGGGCGCGATGCCGCCCGAGTCGCCTACGTTATGCAGCCGCAGGCACTCTTGAAAATCTGTCGCCGCACGGTGCGGATCACGCCGCCAATCCCGGGCGAATAGTGTGGCTTGAATCATTTCGATAACTCCTGAATCGCAAAATGCGCTCTTCTGTAAATGGCTGTTCCGGCCCCCGTCATTTCCTCTTTAGATCATGCCTGAGGAACTCCCCGCGACTTGAGCTTGGACGCTGTCCCGCATGATCGTCGAACGAATGCGGCACAACACCTTGGTCGTATTGCTGGAATAGTCTTTGGCTACCGTGGCGATCGCCTTCGATTCCGTGGTCACGGCCACGACTTTCTGATCCTCAAGGGCGTCACCATCCGCGTTTTCGCAGGCCCCCACCATATCGCCGGTGTTAAACGTGGCTGCTGCGCAAGCGAACTCGAATTCGCCCGTTGTGGCCACTCGAATCGGGTCCGTGTCGCCGGACCGGCTTCGCTGTTCGGCGACACCGAGGAAGTACTGTTGGAAGGCATCCTGATTCAACGCCAGGGTGCCTTGATCAACCATCGCCGCCGCATTCTTGGGCGCGCCGTCATCGGGATGCTGGAAGATCAAATCGCCGATTTCGATTGCCACGGCCGATGCCGGAGTCTTGTAAACCGGCGCGGTCGGTTCCCGCCGGTGTCGCTTTGTATTCGCCATTTGTGAGTTCCTTCTTTGAAAAAGGTGCTGACTCAACCGCCGTGCAGATCGCGGCCGTCATGTTTATCGCCAGGAGCGCCCTCGCTCGGCCGCCGTCATTTCTTGGAGCGTCTGGTCCCCGCCGCTCTCGCGACTTTCGCTGATCGGCTGGCCGGCCTTTCCCGCCCGATCCAGCAACGCTTTGCGATCTTCGATCATGGCCTTGCGCTTCTCCGCGTCAGGCTCTTTGCGGAGCGATTCAACGAATAACTCGGGGCAAGCGGTTTTGTTGGCCGCGTCAAGCTTGCCCTCCTGAAGTTCCTTGCTGATTGCAGCTTCAAACGCGGCCTTCTCCGCGGATTCTTTCATCTCGGCCAACTCTTCCGTGAGCTTCTTGATTTGCTCATCTTTGGCCTTGGCTTCGGCCGATTCGGCCAAGCTATTTGTGACAGCTTCGACCAAATCCGGCCGCTGGGCCGTCAACTGCTCGAAGGTTGCTTCCTTCAAATCGATTTCCATGGCGGATACCTCGTCTTCTGCTAACCCCGCTTCCAAGTCCTCGAACAGGCCGACCGTCGTTGCGGGATCCGCAACCAGGTCGACCGATCGAACGGTATTGATGGCCTCCACGACAACCTTGCCGTTTCGGCGCGTGATCTTTCCGGAGACATCGTGAGAGAGCCCCACATTCTCCGGAGCATGCTCTGCGTCCCAGAAGAGTTGTTCCGCCAGCATATGTTGCGGATTGACGAAGAGGTCTCCATAGAGACCGTCTTCGCGGCTCTGGATGTTCTGCAACTTGCCCATGCGATCGCGGTACGATCGGGAGTCGCCGGACCTCGCGTGATCGACGTTGACGCGCTTGCCTTCGTACAGTCCGGCCGCCTGGCGGATGGTTTCGGGAAGATACGTCCGCCCGTTTCGCGAATCGAGCCCCAAAATTTTCACGCCTGAAATCAGGCCCCGTTCACGATCGACGTTGACGCTGACGCCGCGCGAATCGACGAACTCCAAGATCCGGTCTCCGCAGCCGCTCGGCTCGGACGACTCTTTGGGACCGCCCTTGCGGTGCATTTCCGCCACCGCCTTGGCTCCCGCCGCCACGGCCTGTTTTTCGGCCTCCGTCCGGCCGATACCTTTCTTGAGCAAAGCCGCAAGCTGCTTGTTGGCGACGCGGACCCACATGGCGGCCTCAGCATCGCTCTTGATGGCCGGACTCTTGACTTTGGCGTCTTTGACTGTCCAGGGCATGCGCTACTCCAAGAAATGAGAAAAGGCCCGCCCCAGAGTTGCGAGAAAAAGTCGCGATTCTGGGGCGGGCCTGGATGATTCTCAGTACCCGGTTGCCGTCAAATGGCTATATACTGGCCGGCTTGTCGGCCCGCTCGAAACTCTGGGGAATCCGTGTGATCTGCCCGGCCTCGAATTGCACCGTCACCCCGAACTTGCCGTATTCTTCCCCCGCTTCCGCCAAGTCCATCATCTGATCCAGCCTGCGATGCGCCTGCTCTCGCATCGTCTTGTTGCGGGGTTCTGGTCCCCGCCCTTTTTTAGGATTACCCTGTTTCGCCATCTTTGTCAACTCCTTTTTTTGCCCACTCAATCCTGGTTATCAGCAATCTGCCACACCGGCCAGTCAAAACCGGTCGCCGCGACTTGCCGCATGATCTGCTCCCGATGGTCGATCATCGCGCGTACTCTCTCCCGTCGATTGGCCCACGCCTGCCAGGTCTGCCGCTTGAGTCTGTCCATTGGCATGAGCTTGCCTGTCGGATCCAGGAAATCCTCCCACTCGGGTTGTCTGCCCTGACTGGCCAGTCTTTTGGCCACCACGGAATACCGCCGGCCGCCAACCGACCGCCGTTTCTCTTTCTCAGTTGCCGTGGCCCACCATTGATTGTAGCTGGAAGGATCCGCAATGAGTTCCCGGGAGGCGTTCTCAAACTGAGTCCGTACCGTCGGATCGTTTTCGATTTCAACCGGCATCTTCAAGATTGGACTTGCGTAACATCGGCAGTTGGGTTCGTCCGGCAAATCCGGCAGGAACTCGCCGTCAGTGCTGAGGTACGAGCCGTTCGGCTGCTGAGCGAACGTTTTCCCGTGCCTGGCTGCGTGATGGGCCCGGGTATGCGTGTCGAGAGTCGCAATGATTTGCATCGCGTCGATCAGTTCGGCCGCCTGGGCGTAGGCTTCCATCTGCCCCAGTTCGGCCATTCGCCGGCCTTCGGTGCGTGCGATCCGCTGGGCCTTGTATCGGACCCCGCCCACGATCGGCTCCAAGCTCCTGCGCAAGGCCGTGATCCCGATTGCTTCGACGTCGGCGATCCCGACCACCAACTGCTTGCGAATCTGTTCGCGGACCGGCGCCTCCCAGTGGGATAGCCGCTCTTCCCAGCCCACGCCGCCCGCGCCGGTGTGGTCGAGCAGTTCGTCGACCCGTTCTGGCGTGGGTGGCGGGAAGACAAGCTCCTCGATCAATGCCCGCTTCTCTTCGTCGCTCAAGTGATCATGGCTGGGCTCTTCAGCCTCGACCACCATTGGGTGGAGGGCGCGAAACCATCGATAAGGGATCGCGCGAATCATCGAACGCACGGCCGCTCGATTGGAAGCCTCGACTTCCGATCGAAAACCATCGCGGATCAACTTGTGCGCACCGGCGAACGCGGAATCAACAATCTCATCAATGCGGACAACGCTCTCCGGCTCGGGCACGGCCGCCGCCCGAAGTAGCTCCCGACCCATGCGGCTGTAGGCATCGCCGACTTGGCGCGTAAGACGATCGACCCGGCTCAAGGCGCGGATTCTGGCCTGATGCAGAAGAGAGGCCAACCGTTGATCAATCGCGGAGGGCATGACGTGTTTCATTCCTCCGGCTCATTGTCGGTCGTCTTTCCCAGATCCAACCCGCCCGCATCTTGGTTGTCTTCCGCCTCTTCGTCCATGGCCTCCCGTTCCGCGTCGTAATCCAAGCCATGCCGCGCCGCCATCGTGCTGTGAGACATCACCGAGTTCAGCACCAGCACCTGATCGGCCTGGACTTCCTTGAGCCGATCGCGCGTGCGCACTTGTGGGGGCTCGACCGTTATCGTGACACGCTCAAGCACATCATCCTCCAGCTTGCCAGCCGCAGCCGCTGTGCGCACCGCCAATCGCAGGACTTCCAAATCGTCGTGGATCATTTGGGCTTGCAATCGCTCGAACATCTTTACGGCGGGGCCCTCCGCCACCATAGTGGAGGCGTAGTTGGCGTTCGAGGCGTCGCTTGAGAGCATGAACTCCGGCATCGTCAACCGGGATGCGATGGCGCGAAGCTCCGCCTGGAGGATCGTGACCAGCTCTCCGGCCCCGGTGTTATGGGCAGGAAATTCATGTTCCAGGGCCGCCGACGAATCAATGATCGACCCTGGGGGGTATTCTCGATAATTGGTTGTCTTGCCGGTCGTGCTGTTGCTGGTTTGCACGTCGGCGCCGGCGTCCAAGAAATTCTGCACCACCGATTGCGCCCCGCTGGCATGTTTGCGGATCAGGGCAAAGGCCGCGCGGATCCCCGCCATGGTAGACATGTTGGCAAGCAGCTTTTCGGCTCGGGCTAAGTTCGTTCGCACCGGATAGTACAAGGGCAACCCCCGCGGCGACGTGCAATCCACATTTGCCTTGCGATGCTGGATCTGGACCGCGGGAATCTCTTCAACCGCTTCGCTCCGTCCCAACGCGTGAACGATGTAGGCTTCGGGCTCTTCCGCGTCATTGGGGTTGAAGATGATCCCGAATCGGGCCGCATCGTTTTTCTCGGCTTGCCGATTTCGGATTTGCTCCGGCTCCACGAAGCGGACGCGCAGAAGACCATCTCCGCTCGGGCAGAATCGCAAGAAGCTTTCCCCATCCCGATCACAGCGCCGCATGATTTCCTGCTGCCTCTGATGCCAGTTGTTGAGATCCACGAAGTCATCGATGACCGCCTTGACTTCCTCGCAAACCAACGGATCAAGCTCTTCGCCTGGCTGCGGCTTGACGCTGTAGACGTGGCCCGAGCCCACTACGTAGCTGACGCGGTTCTCGTGTCCGTTGATGGCAAACTCGTTTTCCAGCGCCAGATAACGGCCATGATTCCGCACTTTTTCCAGGCCTTCTTGATCTCGATACGCGAGAGCGGAAGAGCCTTGGCGAAAGTCCTCCAGGCTGATCTTCGACCAAACTTGCCGCCCCGTCCCGTCAAAGAGTTCATCGTCGAAACTGACGAATCGATCGATCAATTCGACCGATGCCTCAAGAGCCCGGGTATACCTGCCCAATGCCTCGACGGCCGCTTCCCTGATCATGTCATTGCTCCTATCCGCGAAATGGACGGCAAGCGGATGGCCATCTCCAGGGCATCCGGGCCGTCATCGTGATCGCCGTTGGGGAAATCCATCAATTGATCTACCAGTAAATGGCAGCCTTGGCAATCCCGCTTGAAGCGCAGCAGACGATCTACGATCGCGTGGCCAAGCCGGCGGATTCTCAGCGTCTTGGCTTCTTTGTTGGGGATCGCCGAGAGCGGCACGCCGGCTACGTAGTCTGTCAGGCGACCGCCGGCCTGACGACGAAACTCAGCCAAGAGCATTTCCTGAAAACCGTTGGACTCGATGCCGATGTACTGCGGCTTGTAACGCATCACCATGCCGAGGGCATCGCGCACGATTTCGTGAGGTGGTCTACGTTCGAGGTCCGCGTCCACGTAAATCAGACCGTTCTTGAGGCCGACGTAGACAATCGCCGAGTAGTCGCCGTGCCTGTCGCCCTTGCCCATGGAAGGATCGATGGCGATGGCCCGCACGTCGAACGATTCCGGCCAGTCGTCCGGCTCGCACCAGATCCACGGCCCAAAGTAGGATCCCGGCCACTCGGAGCCGCCGGCGTCCCCGGGGGCTTGCTGGTAGAGCGCGGCGAATGCGTGGCGGTCGAGTTTCTTGATCCGCTCCAATTCCACTTCACTGCGGAACCAAGGCCAAAGCGCCTCACCTTCTTGTCGCGGATCCTCCGGATGGGTTCGCTCCGGTGGGCGCAATGCAGGTAGATTGAGGACCGTCCATTCTTCGCTATTTTGTTCAGTCGCCTGTTTGAGAATTCGCCCCAGTAGATCGTCGCGATGCCAGCGGGTCATGGTGATTAGAATTGATGCGTGCCGCGCTTGGCGCGTGTGAAATACCTTGGCGTACCAGCGCCAAGCCTTTTCGCGATTGGTCGGCGAAACCGCCTCGTCATCTTTGATCGGATCGTCGATGATGCCGTGGGTGAATCGCATCCCGGAAATGCCCACCCCAATCCCGGCGGCCCGATAATAGCCGCGCCCCCCGGCGACGCGAAAGAAACTCAGTGTTCGGCGAGCCGCTTCCGCGGTGCTCGGCAATCGCCGGCCGAACAACTCCAGATAATCGGGCGTGTCCATAATCTCCTGCACGTCCTCGCTCATGGTCTGGGCAAGTTCCAGGGTGTGGCTGGCCGCGATGATTCGAGCGTTGGGATTGCGGCCGAAAATAAAGGCTGGCGCGCGCCGACTGACAAGCTCCGATTTGCCGTGGCCCGGTGGCATGGTGATCGCCAACCTGCGGATCCGCCCGGCAATCCAATCGTCGAGATAACGAGCCAAGAGCCGGTGATGCCAGTTGGGCGAGTAATCCAGCATCGTGACCCGCGCGAAGTCAAGCAGATTCCGCCGGGCCTGTCGCTTGACCATTCCCGGATTGCAGAGAATCTCCCGCCCCATCCGGGCCGCCGCCTTCTCCGGCGACTCCCAAGATGGCGTCAAGCTCGGCGAGCTTTCGGGCAACGAAATCATCATGATTCTCTGAGTCGTGAGCCTGCTTGGTGTCGATGTTCACTTGCACGGCCGTCGCCACGTGGGGGCTCATCACGCCAAGCAAAATCTTCGCGATCTCTAATCGCGTGCGTTTCTCCGCGTCTTCAAGTTTCCGCTCCCGTTGGAGGAAACGGGCGATGCGGTCGAACTCGCGGCTGCCCGGCTCGACCTCTTCGACGACTGCCGCCGCCCGCCGGACCAACGCTTCCATCACCTCATCCGAGATGCGCGAGCGCTGCGAGGCGATCAATTGCACGTCCGACAGGATCTTTCGCGGGTTCTCGAAAATGTCGGACTGCAAGACACCATCGTTCATGAATCCAAGCCTCGCCCCCAACCCCCCCAATTCAGCATACCACTCTACGGCGGGATTGGTCAACGAGAATTCCCAGCCCGCCCTACATTTGTTGGCAGATCACGGCGACGATGTAGGCCACGACGTCGGGATCGCGTCGAAAATATGCACGATCTCATACAGGGCGGCCCCGGCCCCGGCGATCACCAGGCCGATCTTAAAGATCGACGCGACCAGCGTCTGGTCAGAATTCTGCCCCCCCTACTGGGCCCCGGTTTGGATGACGATCCCCAGGGCATCGGCGATCCCTCAATATGTATTTTCGACTGTTTTTGGATTTTCCCGGGTTTTTTCCTCGGGTCGAGTTCACCTACCTTGGCCGTGAGTAGCAAGTACACTGCACCCGCCACCACGACCAGGTGATGACGCCGCCGAGCTTCAAGCCAACCAAGAACAACACTCCCGGGATCCCACCTCAGGTGTCTGCCTTCGGCGTGATGAACTTCACCTTCTCCTTGGCCTCGATCCGCGTCAACTTGGCGTTGCGGCCCGAGGAGAGCGACAACATCTGAACGCCCTGCTTTTCCATCATTGTGACGACGGCCTCCTCCAGTTGCTTTTCCTCGTCTTGGAGTTCCATCCGCCGGTAGCGGGTCGCCTCCAAGTCCTCGACCTTGGCCAGCAAGGCTTTGCTGGGCTTGGGCAGCACTCCAGGCAACGTTTCCTGATTGTCGCGCTCGACTGCCGGTCTGTTCTTCGCCATGATACTCATCTCCTTCAGGGTTTGAACTATTCGATATTGTCGAATAGTTGTCCGTCGAGTCTAGTACAATTACCACTTGCTGTTTCGCCAACTCCTCGCTCATTTCCTGATACCCTACAGGGCCGCCATAGTAACCGTGTTTATGCCGAATACAGATCGGCACAAAATAGCGGGCCGGCCCGAATCCAAGGTCTGGATTGTGGACAGTCAAATGGACAGTCAAAACAACATCGCTTGGCTTGTTGGACGCAGACACAAAGGCGAAAACCAAATCCGTTCCCTGCCCGCGTTGACCCGCGCCTGACCGTTACCTCGGTTCCCGTAGCCGCCATGCGCCTTCCACTCGACCGTTTCCCATCCGGATGGCGGATCGAATTCCCCTTCGTAGCCGCAGAGAGCAATTCGCAGCATCTTATCGGCACCATGCTCCAGAGCCCAGTCATGAACCGCCTTGTGTACCTCGGTGCTATCAGTGGCGTAACAGCCATCGGCCCGACTTTCGCCGTACGGCGGGTCCAGAAACATACCCGTCAGCCCTCGATGCACGGTTGGCGTTGGTCCACACACGCGGCTCCAGTCCCCGCAACAGACGCGGACGCGCCGTAATCGTGCGGATATGCTCGCGATGTATTTATGGATGATCTGACTGGGCCGATGAATGCCTTGGCCGACATTGCTCAAGTGAGGCAGTTGCTGCGAAGGCCGTGATTCTCCATCGTAGCATCGCGAATCGCACCACCCCCCCGCAATCCATTGACACTGCCCCCACACCCACCAGCCCGCAATTTTCGCGTCGTAGTAATCCGCATCGGTTCGCATCCGCTCGCGGAATTCGGCTTGGTTCAGCAACCACTTGTGACGGGCATTAAGATCCGCCTCGTTCACCGGCCAGTCAGCCGCGTCGGCAACCGCATCGGGATCATGTTTCGTCGCCCGCCAGAAATTCGCTACGTAACAGTCCAGGTCGTTGACCGTCTCTGTTCCGGGCGGGTGGGGCCGACGAAACAGTACGGCCCCGCTGCCGAAAAACGGTTCAACGTAATTCGGCATGTCGCCGAACCGCTGCGACACGATATCGGCCACTCGCGACTTCCCGCCGAACCAAGGAAAGGGCGGCTTCGTAATCTGAATTACCTCAGTCATTCATCTTCCCTCTCCAATCTACGCCGCCGCAAGGGCGGCTGTGCTCGACTTCTCCAGTTCTTCGATCCGGCCCAGGAGATGCGCGATCTCCCGCCGGTGTTCGTCGCGCTCTTTCTTCAGCGAGGCAACCTGCTCGTTGAGCGACTCGACCTGCGCGCGGTAGTTGTCGCGATCTTCGCACGCCCGCTTGAAATCGGCCAGCTTGACGGCCGTCCGCTTCTTGGGCGGCTTGTCGGCCGGTTCGGCCGGCCGGAGCTGCGCATACAATTCGCGGAGCGTGGTGTCTTGCCAGGCATGTTGCTTGGGAAACTCGAGGAAGATAGCACGCAGTTGCAGGAAGTTGAGGCCCACGTCGGCATTCATCTCGGCGTCCAGCCAATCGGCCGCCTGGTGGTCGTCTCTGGCACCCACGTCGGCGCGAAACTCGGCGTCATCGAAGATCCGCACCAGCAAGGAGGTCCGTTCGTAGAGGTTAGCCATCACTCGGCGGTCGAGTTGCTTGGCCTTGAGCAGCAAATCCTTCCAGGAAGTCTTTTGGTTTTTCTTGTTCGAACTCATTTAAGGTTCCTTTCAGTCGCTTGTGAAACGGAATCAACCCGACCGCCGCGCAGTCGGGACAGTACTTTCGGCCCGGCTTGACCGGGCTGTGGCACAAGTTGCATACACCTGTCACTTGGCCGCCTTCTCCACCAAAAATGATTCGAGCGCGACTGAGCAAGTTCTTGGATACACCTGTCGTTTCACGCTGCTCTCCACCGATCGCCGCCATACCTTCTCTCGCGTTGTCCTTGGATACACCTGTCGTTTCACGCTGCTCTCCACCGATCGCCGCCATACCTTCTCT
>Ga0180432_10003312_pt1 | contig 23154 bp, 21 predicted proteins | sample SS_ome_10_FD_132414 | JGI IMG/M metagenome (GOLD analysis project Ga0180432, IMG submission 132414) | Hypersaline lake sediment archaeal communities from the Salton Sea, California, USA - SS_1_MS_2 metaG | ecosystem: Environmental > Aquatic > Non-marine Saline and Alkaline > Hypersaline >... | reverse complement strand
CTTACTGGCAGGGAGCCAAAGATGCATTCCTGACTCCACTTGGTGAGATGTACGGAATAGAAATTCAGGCAAATGCAGTCGAGAGTATCAGGCATCGCGATTTTATTGCCTATATGCCACCGGAACTTATGTTCACTGCGCTGATCCTGACCGGACTTATCATGGGAATCGCATTGGCAAACCTGAGCATCCGCAATGGGATTTTCCTTTTGATCGGAGCACTGGTAATTATTGTTATTTCCTGGGCAGGTCTTTCGGAATCGAATTTCCTGAAACCCGTTACCGTTGATTCCAGCAGGCTTTTCTTTGATTTGCCTTACCCCATTCTGGCAGTCGCGTTATCATTTATCGGAGTTTCCGGCAGAAGATATTACATCGAGAGAGGCAGAAGGAAGAGAATCTCCGGCACATTTGAGCGTTTTGTTACGCCGCAGGTTTTGCGGGAAATACTCAAATCCGACGATGCGGAAATGAGCAATCCGCAAGGTAAGCTCCAGGAAATCACGGTGCTGTTCATGGATATCCGGGGATATACCACCATTTCAGAAAAATTGCCGGCTAATGAGGTCTTCGATCTGCTTAATCGGCTTTTCGCCATCGTGACCAATATTTTGACCAAACACGAAGGAACAATCAACAAGTTTATCGGGGACGCGGTGATGGTGATGTTCAACGCTCCTGTGCTCCAATCAGATCACGCATTGAGAGCGGTGCAGGCAGCATGCGAAATACAGACAGCCCTCGATTCCTTTGACCCCGGGGTAGATGTGGAAATATCCTGCGGAATTGGGATCAACACCGGCATGGCCATGGTTGGAACCGTGGGCAGCGGGAAAAGAATGGAATACACTTGCATCGGGGACACCGTAAACGTAGCCGCCCGCCTCGAGGGACAGGCGAAAGAAGGAATTAAAATCGTGATTGGTCCCATAACATATGATTATGTGAAAGAAAAAGTGGGAACCCGATCTTTACCCGAAACCCTTCTAAAAGGCAAAGCAGAAATTATCCAGCTTCACGAGGTAACTTCACCATACAAATCAAGCTAAAAACGCACTGAAAAACGTTCGAACATTTTTCAGATGATCTCTAATTATGACTCCCGGTTCATGCGCTATTCGTCTATTCCAGAAAGAACACTTGACCATTTACATACAAAATGGCAAACTGTGAGTACTTGCGATTGCAGAACATCGAGAGGACATCATGACACATGTTCTGATCGAATATCATCACCTTGAGCAAAACGTGCAATAATACAAACTAAAGGAAAAACCTACAATATGAAAGAGAAAGAAACCGGACCCGATCGCAATCGGCTTTTCATCGTAGCAAGTTTGATAGGCATTTTAGCAATCGCCGCTATTGTTATCATCTTTGTGATCTCCCCTTTCTCCGATTCTGGAGAAAGTGAGAGCGCTCCCCCTGTTGCATCCGGCATCGAAGAAGTCATTATTTCCACCGTTCCACAGGAAGAATTGCCCGCAATGCCGCCAGACACCACTGGTCTGGAAGAAACTCCTCCTGAATGGAAAAACCCGGCACAAGGCGGCACTTTCACAATCCCGGCAATACTGAGATTCACAGAAGGGGAAGTGATTATTGAAAGAGATGGCGAATCGACCTATGGATATGACCGAATTAATCTGTATCCGGGAGATTTACTGGAAATTAAAGACGGGACAACAGCCATAATTCGCTTTTTCGAAGGTAGCATCAGCGTGCTTGAGGGCCCAAGTAAAGTGGAAATTGTGCGTTCTGAAGTTACCGGCAAGGGGACTGATGCTTATGCCAGTGTAGAACTTCAACTCGATGTGGGAAATGTTCTCAACAAAGTAGGCGACCTTTTCACCGGACGGTCGAGCCACAAAGTGAGTACCGCAAACACGATTGCTGGCGCCTGGGGAACCATCTATCAGGTTATTGTAAGTCCGGAGGGAATCACCCTATGCAAAGTATCCGAGGGAGAAATCAAAACCGCTTATATTGGCAGAGATGCGGAAGGCAAATCCGGGGCATTTGTCACCACCCTAAAAGCGAAGATTAATAACACCATCGAAATCCCGGCCATAAAACCTGATATGCTGCCGACACTGGCAAAAAACCTGGGCCTGCTCGATCAGGACCCTCCGGCCATTCGCAAACACCTGGCCAGTCTGCTACGCCAAAAAATCGTCGAATCCAGGGACACCGGTATTTCACGGCCGACTTCCAGCAAGCCAGCAACTGAGCTATCCCGCCAGTTCCAGGGCACGGTCACCGTAAACGGGGAACCTGTTCCCGATGGCACGGTAATCAAAGCCATTATCGGCTCAACTGAAGTAAAATCGGTCAGGACCATCGGTTCCCGGTATTCAATCGATCTCGGCAGCGAATATGCCAACAAGGATGTGATCCTGATGGTTAACGATACCAAGGCCAGAACAGTTACTTACCAGATGAACCCGGAAAAAAACATTGACCTTGAAATTACTTCCATCACTCCAAAACCAACTCACACAACCACCTCCGACGATCAGCCACCAAAAACAACAGATAACGGCGGCTCTATTATTTCACAACCCGCGCTATCACCATCTATCACACCGAAAAAAACATCCATTTTACTGCCGGGAGAGATAATATATGTGACCGATCTTAAAGACGGCCAACAGCGCATAAGAAAGGGTCCCCACACTCAAAACCTGACCTGCCTGCAACCTGACAAGGGATACTGGATTTATGCGGAGCAAGACATTGTTTTCGCTTCCCTGCAATTGAGTCCGGGATGGAATTTTATCATCTGGCGAGAACCAGTGGATAACATCTATGGCGCCTCTGAAGCAGTAGGGGTTCCTTCGAATGAAATCGATTTGACATTAATCCAAGATGTGATAGAAAATTATGAAAATGTCCCTGTTCTTGTGTTGCACCTGGGTCCGGACAAATCCACTGCATACTTGCATAAAAGCCCGCTCATAGGTGACATCCTCAAAATTGGGAGGGATCAGGGATATTATGTTCACGCAGACTGGTCAGATCTGAGTAAATCGATCCACCTGTCGGGAGCGGATTTGATTGATATTGATCCTTATTTTGAGAACTGAACCTGCGATCAATTCGTTCCATTTTGAAAATGTTCAATTATTTGCAATGGTGAAAATGAGCTGAACTTCATTTCCGCTGAACGTATAAATTGTTCCCACTTCTTGTTGTGCTAAATTTGCCTGTTATACAGTCGGGTGGCCACGTGTTTTTGTTGACATGGGGGAGCAGGTGTTTTAGAATTCGTATGCAGGGTTTTTGGAGGCATGGTACATGATTGAGATGAGCATCGATAGCATACGTGTGAGTATGATGAATTATCAGCGCGTGGTAATCCTCAAGGAAAAGGATGCCGAACGTTTTCTGCCTATTTGGATTGGCCCCGCCGAAGCTGATGCTATCGCCATCAAGCTGCAGGGAGTGGAGCCTCCACGCCCGCTTACTCACGATCTGTTATTTACCAGTATCGGCACTCTGGGAGCTACTGTAAACTCCGTTGTGGTAAGCGATCTTCAGAACGATACTTTTTATGCCCGGCTGATTCTCAATGTGAACGGCGCGCAGATAGAACTGGATTCCCGGCCCAGCGATGCTATGGCTGTTGCTATTCGCGCTGAAGCCCCTATCTATGTTGAGGAAGCTGTATTAGATCGGGCGGGTATCCTTCTAGATAGCGAAACAGGGAAACCTATACCGCAGAGCAGCGACGAAGCAAGAGAGCCCACTGAGGAAGAATTAAGGAGCCTTTCGGCTTATACGGATTTCATCGATACTCTTGATATGGGAGGGCTCGACGAGAATTCCGGGTAAGGTGAAGGGTAAATTGATTGTTCAAAGGGGCCTTGTTCCATTTCGCGATCAAGGCCTCTTTTATTGATTCATTCTCCTCGGGTTAACGGGCTTATTGGCGTTTCCCTTAGTTAAAATGCAAGATTGCCTGTTGACACTCCTTAAACCTATGATAAAGTTAACAAGTGGTTATTGAGATGAACAGATGGATACTGGCTTCCCGTTTAACAGGAGTTGGATGGTATGTGGGTGGGTGTATAGCACTCGGCACCTTTGGGGGGATTTGGCTGGATGGGAGAATTGAGTCTGATCCGCTGTTTACCTTACTCGGGTTAGGCTTGGGAATAATAGTGGCTTTTTATGGAATGTACAGGATGTTGACTCAAATCCTTCAGGACAAGAACGGTAAGGAATAGAACGTTGCGAGCAGGAGATATTCTTAAAGCAATAGTGGGTATCGTGGCTGTGCTGGGTGCAGTGATTGTAGGACTGCTTTACTTCCCTGTTCCTAAACCGCATGTCGAACTGGGTGCGGAGCAGGTTTGCCAGATTGCTGGTTTCCCAATCACCAATACACTTATAGCTTCATGGATTACTATCGTAGTACTCCTAGCTATTTTTATTTTGGGCACGCGACGGATGAAGATGATGCCCACCGGCCTTCAGAATGTGGTGGAGTGGATATACGAAAGCCTGTACAACTTTGCAGAAGAAGCAGCCGGTAAAGAGAATACCCCAAAATTCTTCCCGCTTTTTGCCACAATCTTTCTGTATGTGATCGGGGCTGCCTTTATTTCGCTCATTCCCGGCTTCGATACCATAGGAGATGGTGCCAGGGAACATTTTACGGGAGCATTTGCCGGCTCATATACCGGCTGGGTAGTACATGAACCATTGTTACGCAAGGCCAGCAGTGATATTAATTTCCCGCTGGCGCTGGCTTTGATCGCTTTTGCCTCGTGGACCTACTGGGCAATTAGAATGATCGGGGTTAGGAAATATTCCAGGCAATTTATTAAACTGGAGAATTTAGGCGAAGGATTCAAGCTGATGAGCAGGGGCGATTTCAAATCTGCCCCGATGGCCTTCTTTATGGGAGGTGTTGACATATTTGTGGGATTCCTGGAATTCCTCAGCCGGTGCATTCAGATCGTCAGCTTGACCTTTCGACTATTTGGCAATATGCTGGCGGGAGCGATCCTGTTGCTCATCATTCTCTATCTCATTCCCTGGATAGGGGGAGTGCCATTCTATGGTCTTGAGGCACTCTTTGGATTTGTTCAGGCACTTATCTTTGCGGGATTAACTCTGGTGTTCAGCGTGATCGCTACAACCGCAGAGCACGAATAAGAAAATACGAAATCCGGTTGCACGGGAAAAAGGAGGAACAAAATGGATATAGATGCGGCGAGAATGCTTGGTGCGGGAATTGCCATGATTGGCGCCATAGGACCCGGGATTGGAATTGGCATACTTGGACGAGGCGCTATGGAAGCCATAGGCCGCAACCCTGAGGCACGCGGGCCCATCGCAACAAATATGATTTTGTCTATTGCGTTTGCTGAAGCAGTGGCCATCTATTGTCTTATTGTGGCAATTATTCTAAGCATGGTAGCTGGCAGCTAAAACAGCGTCACAAAGGCAGATATTTTGAGGAGGCCATGAAGTGGAGGATATAGGTGTTAACTGGCATGGTTTGGTGGCGCAGCTCATAAGCTTTGGGTTGCTCTTGATCATACTTTATGCCTTTGCTTACAAACCGATCCAGAAAATGATGTTAGAGCGGCAGACCAGGATAGCTGAAGGTCTTCAAAAGTCGGAGGAAGCAGAGCACCGTGCGGCGGATATAGATGTGGAGGCTAAAGAAGCTCTTGCAGAAGCACGCAAAGAAGGACAGATACTGATTGCTCAGGCAAAAGAGATAGCGGACAAGCATCGCGAAGAGGATATGGCTCAAGCCAAAAAAGACGCTGATGTCTTACTTGAGCGGGCTCGGGCCGAGATACTTCTGGAGAAGGATCGAGCTATCAGCGAACTTCGTAAAGAGTTTGCCGATATCGCCATATTTGCGGCAGGCAAAGTGATCAACGAGGAACTGGATGCCGAAAAGCACCGCAAAGTAATTGATGAAGTGCTTCGGGCAAGCAGCTTTAAAGAGTAAGAGAGAATAATGGCTGGAGAGATTGCAGCTAGAAGACATGCGCAGGCGGTTTTCGAGATCGCCTTGGAGAAGGGCGCTCTGGATAAGTGGCGCTCCGATCTGGATTTATTGGCCGAGGTCTTAGGCGATGCAGAACTCCTGCCGGTACTGGAAAGCCCTAAAATTCGATTTGAGGACAAAGCCAAAGTTGTTGCCAGTAACCTGACAGGAATCGACGGTATGGCGCTCAATTTGGCAAAGTTGTTGATTCAAAAGAATCTGGTTAAGATAATGCCACAGATATCTCAGGAATATGGAATTCTGATGGACCGGCATAACGGAATAGAACACGCCGAAGTAACAACGGCAGTTGAGATGGATTTCAGCACAGAATTAAAAGTGAAAAATCAACTTGCCCAGCTAACCAGTAGCGAAATCAAAATAAGCAAAAAAGTTTCCCCGGATATCATAGGCGGATTTGTAGCCAGAGTTGGCGACCATGTAATCGATGCGAGCATTCGCAATCAATTACAGAAACTGAAACAGAATATAGCTCAACAGACCGTATAGAAAGTGGGCACATGCATAGTTTTTTAGAGAAAAGGGTAGATATCGGAGGTAAGGCCAATGGCAACAAGGGCACAGGAAATTGCGTCAATAATCAAGCAGCAGATTGAGCAGTTTGGCGCTACGGTAAGCGTAGTGGACGTAGGAACGGTGGTTTCGGTCGGTGACGGTATTGCCCGTATCCACGGACTGGCCGGGGCAAAGTCGATGGAGTTGCTCGAATTCCCCGAGAACATCATTGGGCTGGCGCTTAACCTTGAAGAGGACAACGTAGGTGCGGCCATCTTCGGTGATTTTCAAAAGATCAAAGAAGGCGACGAGGTACGCTGTACCGGACGTATCATCGAGGTGCCGGTCGGATCGGAGCTGATCGGTAGAGTTGTAGATCCTCTTGGTAAACCCCTTGATAATAAGGGCCCGATAAATGCTCAAAAGACCCGCCCCGTAGAGCGTGTTGCTCCCAGCATTGTGTACAGAAGCGCAGTTAATACTCCGATGCAGACCGGAATTAAAACAGTTGATGCCATGGTACCGATCGGGCGTGGCCAGCGAGAATTGATCATTGGAGACCGTGCTACAGGCAAATCCGCTATTGCCATTGATGCCATTATCAATCAGAAAGGCGGGGACCTGATCTGCATCTATGTTGCCATTGGGCAAAAAGCTTCCAAAGTAGCCCAGGTGGTTGGGACACTAGAAAAATACGGCGCTATGGATCACACCATTGTGGTGGCAGCTAACTCCGCAGATGCAGCGCCTTTACAATATCTTTCCTGCTTTGCGGGATGCGCCATGGGCGAGGAATTTATGGGCAACGGCAAAGATGCCCTGATTATCTATGATGACCTCACCAAGCATTCATGGGCCTATCGCCAGATGTCATTGTTACTACAGCGGCCTCCCGGACGGGAAGCATATCCCGGAGACGTTTTCTATCTGCACAGCCGATTGCTTGAAAGGGCTGCCAAATATGATGAGGGAAGCGGCGGCGGGTCACTTACCGCACTCCCGATCATCGAAACGCAGGGAAATGACATTTCGGCTTATATTCCTACTAATGTGATTTCGATTACTGACGGGCAGATTTATCTGGAAGCCGATCTTTTCAACGCTGGTATCAGGCCTGCGATGAATGTGGGCCTTTCGGTTTCCCGGGTTGGCGGTGCCGCTCAGACAAAAGCGATGAAACAGGTAGCAGGCACCATGCGTCTGGATTTGGCCCAGTATCGAGAGTTACAGGCATTTGCCCAGTTCGGGACCAGCGACCTGGATAAAGCTACCCGGAATCAACTGGAGAGAGGACAGCGCACTGTTGAAATCCTCAAGCAGGGCCAGTACGTACCGATGTCTCTGGAGGCCCAGGTGGCCATTCTCTATGCCGTAACGGAAGGATTTCTTGATGATGTTGAGGTGGAAAAACTGGCTGATTTTGAGGCTGAATTTGTCCGTTACATGGAGACCGATAAATCGGATATCCTTCAGACGATAGCCTCTGAAAAAGCTATTTCGGATAGCACCAAAGAGACTCTAAGCAAGGCGATTGAAGATTTCAATAAAACCATGACACTGTTATAAGTAAAAACAATGGCCAATATTCGTGAGATCAAAAAGCGCATAGGCAGCGTTCAAAACACCGCCAAGATAACCAGGGCGATGGAGATGGTGGCCGCTTCCAAAATGAGGAAGGCTCAGGAGCGGGCATTACAGACACGACCGTATGCCGAAAAGATGCAGGAAGTGATGGCACACCTTTCGGCGCAACCGCAGGGGACTGAAGAGATGCATCCGCTGCTGGAAAAGCGAGAAGTGAACAAGGTAGCAGTTGTACTCATGACCTCGGACAAAGGGCTGTGCGGTGGTTTGAATGCCAATATAACCAAACTGATTGGGAACTATATCCTGAAATCAAGTGCGGATACCAGCGTGATTGCTGTAGGAAAGAAGGGAATGGAGTTCATGACTACTGCCGGCCGTAAGATCAGGGCACATTTCCTTGCTATAGGCGATCTCCCCGGTGTTGATGAGGCTTTTCCGATAGCTCGGATCGTGATTGATGGTTTCATCGAAGGTCTGGTAGATCAGGTATGCGTTGCCTATCCTCGATTTCGCTCCACCGCAATTCAGGAACCTGTAATAGAACAGTTATTACCCATCGAGCCGGCTGATATTCCGTCAACACGCAATGTGGAATACATATATGAGCCGGATGCCACAACAGTACTGGGTCAATTGCTGCCCCGCTATGTGGAAATGAAAATATTCGATGCGTTGCTGGAAACCATTGCCAGTGAACAGTCAGCGCGCATGGTGGCCATGCGCAGCGCGACTGACGCGGCTAAAGAAATGATTGAGGATTTGACTTTGAAGTACAACAAGGCACGGCAGGAGCAGATCACAACAGAGCTGCTTGATATCACAGCGGGTGCTGCGGCAGTTAAGAAGTAAAAAAAGAGGATAGGAACCAGGAGGCTAAGATGGCCAATGGAAGAATAACCCAAGTAACAGGAACCGTGGTTGATTGTGAGTTTCCGGCAGATTCATTGCCGGCGCTGTTCAATGCTGTCACCATCGATGATGTCGGCAAGCGAGTGACGCTTGAGGTGCAGCAGCATGTCGGGAATAACTGGGTACGGTGCCTGTCGTTTGCCTCGACCGATGGTTTGCAGCGGGGCATGGAAGCTGTCGATACGGGGCAGCCTATATCGGTGCCTGTTGGCCCGGCCACATTGGGACGGATGTTCAATGTTCAGGGTACGCCTCTCGATAATTTGGGGCCGGTTGAAGCTCAGGAGAGATGGCCTATTCATCGCACTCCGCCTCCGCTTGATGAGCAGGAAACCTCGGCACAGATGCTGGAAACCGGCATCAAAGTGCTTGATCTGGTTACGCCATTTGCCAGGGGCGGAAAACTGGGAGCCTATGGTGGCGCCGGGGTGGGCAAAACCGTGGTTATCCTGGAGCTTATCAGGAACATTGCTTCAGAGCATGGTGGCTATTCGGTGTTTGCCGGTGTGGGTGAACGATCACGTGAAGGGAATGACCTCTGGAACGAAATGAAAGAATCCGGGGTTATCGATAAAACCATGATGGTGTTCGGTCAGATGAACGAGCCTCCGGGATGCCGATTGAGAATCGCACTGACTGGACTGACCATGGCTGAGTACTTCCGGGATGTGGAAGGTCAGGACGTACTGATGTTCATCGATAACATCTATCGATACATTCTGGCCGGTATGGAAGTATCCGCACTGCTGGGACGAATGCCCTCCGCGGTGGGATATCAGCCTACGTTGAGCACTGAGATGGGTGATCTTGAGGAACGAATAACCACCACCAAAAAGGGATCAATCACCTCTTTCCAGGCAATTTATGTGCCCGCGGATGACTACACTGATCCCGGTATTGTGACCACGTTCGGGCACCTCGACGGTGTCATTTCACTTGATCGAGCCATTTCGGAAAAGGGTATTTATCCGGCGGTGGATCCGCTCACATCCACTTCGCGAATTCTGGACCCGCAGGTAGTTGGACAGGAACACTACGATACTGCTCGTGGTGTTCAACGGGTGTTGCAGCGCTATAAGGAATTGCAGGATATCATCGCCATTCTTGGTTTGGAAGAACTTTCCGAGGAAGACAAGTCGACCGTGTCACGCGCCCGTAAGATCGAGCGATTCCTTTCACAGCCGTTCTTTGTAGCCGAGCAATTTACCGGCAGGCCCGGGAAATATGTGTCCACCGCTGATACCGTGAGAAGCTTCAAAGAGATTCTCGAAGGTAAACACGATGACCTGCCGGAGCAGGCTTTTTATATGAAGGGCAGCATCGATGAAGTAGTCGAATCTGCGGCGCAGATGAAAGAATAAGGAATATCAAAAATGGGCAAGCTGCAATTTGAGATTGTAACGGCGGAACGTGTGGTTCACTCTGATGAAGTGGATCTACTGGTAGTTCCTGGCATTGAAGGAGAAATGGCTATCTTGCCAAGTCATGCTCCCCTGATGACCATGCTTCAGCCCGGAGAACTTATTGTGCGCAAGGGCAGTGAGGATAGTTCTATCTTTGTCAGTGGCGGTTTCTTTGAGTTGATGAATGACAAAGTCACCATTCTGGCTGATAGCGCTGAACGGGCTGAAGAAATTGATCTTGCCAGAGCCGAGGCCGCCAAGAAGCGTGCTGAAGAGAAAGTGGAACTGCGTGCCCGGACTGATATCGATGCCGCTCGTACAGAAGCTGCCCTCAGACGGTCACTGATGCGATTGAAGGTGCTGGAGCGGGCAAAGGAGCGAAAGGGAACCAAGAGCACCAGGTAAGAGCAAATCTATCGAGAAGTTTAAAAAAGACAGGGCCGATTGGCTCTGTCTTTTTTATAAGAAATAATCGAGAATACCCCGTAGCTTGCTGCGGGAATGAATTGATCCCGTTCCCCCACCTGCGGAGTTGGGGTCCCCGCAAAATCCTTGAGTTTTGTGGGGTTCACTTAGCGCCATCGCCAGAAGGCAGGTGTCAGGAGCGCCAGAACGGTCAGTATTTCCAGCCGACCCACCAGCATGCATAGCGTGAGTACCACCTTGCCCGGAGCTGAGATAGCCGCGTAGTTTTCCGCCGGGCCCACCAGCCCCAGACCGGGTCCGATATTTCCCACGGTAGCCACCACGGAAGATATCGCTGTTGCGAAATCATGTTCGAGGGCAGCCATAATCAGAGTGCCTGTGAAAAGGAATGCCATATATAGAATTGTGAACCCGATGATCCTCGATACGATTTTCTCTGATATCACCCTGCCTCCCATACGCAGAGGGATCACGGCTTTAGGATTGAAAGACATGAATATCTGACGATAGGCGTACTTGAAAAGTATGGCAGCCCGGATAACTTTCAATCCACCGCCTGTCGATCCGGCCGAAGCGCCGATAACCATCAATGCCAGCAAAGCTATTTGTGAGAATGCGGGCCAATCGTTAAAATCGGAGATGGCAAATCCGGTAGTTGTCTGGATGGACACGGTGTGGAAAGATGCCTCTTCGAATGCCTTGCTTGAAGCATAATCCCCATTCAATATCAGGTCGCCCCCAATTAACAGAGAAACGCTGATCAATAGAAGTAGATAAAGACGAAACTCGGTGTTTTCCCAGAAACCTCGCAGGGAATGTCTCCACAGGAGAGTGTAATAGAGAGCAAAATTGATACCGGCCATGAACATGAAGCCGATAACAATGATATTTACGGAAAGGCTATCATAGGCTCCGATACTAAAATCACGGGTGGAAAAGCCTCCTGTTGCCATCGTTGCAAAAGTATGGCATAGGGAATCAAAGAAAGGAAGCTTCCCGACCAGTGCCAGCAAAGCCACCTCAACAGTAGACAATCCCACATAGATTATCCAAATAGTTCTGGAAGTATCGCGAATGTGAGTTTGCAATCGCTGAACCTCAGGCCCGGGGGCTTCAGCTTCGAACAGATAGGCGGTGCCGATACCGAGCAAAGGGAACAGGGCTACAAGGAGCACTATTATGCCCATTCCCCCAAGCCACTGGGTGAAGCTGCGCCAGAGGAGTATGCCATGAGGCTCACCTTCGATTGATGTCATAACGGATGCGCCTGTGGTGGTAAAACCGGAGATGGCTTCAAAAAAGCAGTCGAGGTAATTTGAAAAGGTGCCTGCCAGTTGATAGGGGAGCGCTCCAAAGAGGGACGCTAATATCCAGGAAAGGGTAACGAAAGCCAGGGCTTCCCGGCGACTGATAGTTACTCCCTTGCCACTTGGAGTTACGAAGTACAGCAGAAGTCCTGAGCCACCGGTTACGAGTATTGATATGCCGAAGGCGAGCGTATCATCTTCCCCGTAGCCCAAGCTGAAAGCCAGCGGCAGGAGCATGCACAACCCTATTCCTATCAGGAGCAGGGAGGCATAATGGACAACAACTGAAAGTCTCATTTGTGCTCGAAAAGCTTTTCAGCGGCAGACATGTTCGATTGGAGGCCAACTAGAATAATTCGGTCCCCATCTTGGATGGATTCATCGGCCTGCGGGATAATCACTTTGCCACTGCGCACTATGGCTCCGGCAATGACATTTTTGGGTAATTTGATTTTATCCAATGATTTACCGAGAACGGGCGTTTCCGACTCGATTGGCAGTTCGACCGCTTCCGCTGCTCCCCCGGCAAGCGAAGCTATGGAACGCACTCTGGGTTGCCTGACGAAGCGGGCAAAAGCGTCATTGGCCAGTAGAAGGGGGGAAATTGCTATATCGACGCCGACTGTTTCAGCGAGGGAGATGTATTCCTGACTGTTGACAACTGCCAGACTCCGGCGTGTCCCCAGTTTCTTGGCCAGCAAACTGATCAAGATATTCAACTCATCACGTTCGATGGCGGCGACAAACGCATCACACGATTGGACACCTTCCTCGCGCAAATACTCTTCACTGGTAGCTTCGCTATGGATCACCAGCGTTTTCGTCAGTTTTTTGGCCAGCTCGGTGCAGCGGTCTTTGTTCGGTTCGATGATCTTAACGCGAGCACCCATCTTTTCCAGTCCGCTTGCAACGTGCAACCCGATGGAGCCACCCCCGGCAATAATAATATTTCTGGCAGGTTTTTTAGACTGGCTGAACATCTCGCCGATTTTATCCATATTTTTCCTGGCACTGATCACATAAATATGATCACCCAATTGCAGGGCATCTTCATTGCCTGGGATCAAAACCTCAGTTCCGCGAGTAATTACTACAACCATGCCGGGATTAGGGAAGTTCATGTTCTGGATGGGTATACCGGTGATATCTTCTTTTTCAACCGCAAACTCTGCTATTTGTATCAGATCATCGGCCAGAGTCTCCACCGGAGTAACGAAAAGGCTTGATAGCGTATTCAGGATATGTTCGGCTGCCATGTATTCCGGATTTATGAGCAGATCCACCCCGATCTTCTTGGGGCGAACTACCCGCCGGGGAGCGGTCGGTGATTTTGAAGGAGCCAGAAAAAACCCAGGGTATTCGGGATTTTGAATTCTAGCCACAGTTCGCTTTGCGCCCAGTTCCTTGGATATGAAGCAGGTGATTACGTTCCGTTCGTCGTTCTTGGTTGCGGCCACAACGATATTCGCATTTTCAACACCCGCTTCCGCAAGAACTTTCGGGTCGATTCCACTTCCCTGAATTGTCCTGACATCAAGGCGCAGACTGATATTGTCCAGCGCTGCCTCGGACTGATCGATGATGGTTACATCGTGCCCCTGTTTTATCAGCATGGCCGCAATGCGGGAGGCTATTATCCCTGCACTAACTATAATGATGTTCATTTAAGTTTTCTTAAGTGTGGAGCGGATTCGGCGAAAAAACATGGGGAATTTGCTCTTCCGGCTGGATTTCCGGGGTATTCGCAGAATCTCACCTCTGGCTTGCCCGGACGTCAACCGCTCGACGCTCTTTTGGGTTGTCGTGCTTATTTGCTTCTGCTGTGGCTGCTTCTTTACAATCGATGGTCCGGCACGAGATTTTTCATTTTTTATGACGGCTTCGATCTCCGAGATGGCATCGTCTATTCTCTTTCTCTGGCTAACCACGGTGTAATCAAAAGTATCCCTGCTTTCCATTTCTTCCGTGGCTGTTTTTAAGCGCAATTCCAGGTTGGTTCCCGATTCCGTCTTTCGCTTTCTTAAGCGCCTTTCCAGTTCCTCCATCGAAGGCGGAGAAATAAAAATGGATATCGCTTCCGGTTCAAGCCGTTTGATGGTGGCTGCGCCCTGAATATCCACTTTCACTATGGCATCCTTTCCCTCAGCCATCGCCTGCTTGATAGCATTCTTGGGAACCCCATAGAGATTACCATAAACGCTGGCCCATTCCAGAAATTCACCGTCACCTATCATTTTTTCAAATTCAGTCCTGTCGATGAAATGATAATCCACCCCATCGACTTCGCCCGGTCGTTGCGGCCTGCTGGTGGCAGTTACGGAATAGTAAAATGGAAGACCCTTTTCCTTCATTTTGATAAGTATGGCATCTTTGCCTACCCCCGAGGGGCCGGATATGATGATGAGAAGCGGATTTGTGTTTTCAGTCACTGAAGTTTCTCCAGATCATCCCAGAATCCGGGATAGGATATATTAACTGCCTCAGCATTGGCTATGACAGTCTCTCCTTCTGCTATCAATCCGGCTATTGCCAGAGCCATGGCCAACCGGTGATCCCCGCAGCTATCGCAGCGATTACCTTTCAGTTTGGTCACACCGTGAATGATCATCCCATCAGGCAGCTCTTCGATTTGTGCTCCCAGTTTGGTCAGCTCAGTGGCAGTGGCGCTGATTCTATCGGTTTCTTTAACCCGCAATTCTGAAGCATCACGAATGGTGGTTGTGCCTTCAGCCACTGATGCCGCCACCGCAATCACCGGAATCTCATCGATGACGCGCGGAATTATGTCACCGCCGATGGCTATCCCTTTGAGAAAACTCGATTCTATCAGTAAGTCGGCCACGGGTTCGTCACCTTCCACTCGTTGATTTTCTATTATGATGCCGGCGCCCATAGATTGCAATACCTCAACGATGCCGTTTCTGGTTGGATTTATGCCCACGTTTGATATTTTGATGCTGGCATCGGGATGAATGGCTCCTGCCACCATCCAGAATGCTGTCGAACTGATATCACCGGGAACTCGCAGATTGAGCGGGTTCAGAGCAGCAGATGTCGGCGTAAGTGTGATCGTAAGCCTCTTCGATTCTATCTTTGCTCCCATAGCCCGGAGCATGCGCTCGGTGTGATCGCGTGAAGCAGCAGGCTCTTCTATTACGGTATTCCCCTCAGCCAAAAGTGCGGCCAGCAGGATTGCCGATTTAACCTGCGCGCTGGCCACGGGAAGCCGGTAATGGATTCCGCGCAAGTTTCCCCCTGCAATAATGAGCGGAGCTTTGTTTTCATCTCCGTTGATGCTGGCTCCCATCAGGCTGAGAGGCTCAATCACCCTGCCCATCGGGCGAGAACGCAGCGATTCATCGCCGGTGATGGTGGAAGTGAATCGCCGGGCTGCCAAAAGCCCTGCCATTAACCTCATCGTGGTGCCGCTGTTTCCGGCGTCGAGGGTTTCTGCTGGTGGTGCAAATCCCTTTCGCCCGACTCCTGAAATAGAGACTTCACTTCCTGCTCGCTCAATTTGGACTCCCAGCGCCTGCAGGCAGGAGAGGGTAGAAAGGCAATCTTCGGAGGGTAGGAAATTGGAGACATGCGCTCTCCCTTCAGCCAGACTGTTAAGGATGAGAGATCGATGGGAAATAGACTTATCGGCAGGAGGGGTTATTTCCCCTCTCAGGGTCAGGGGTTTTCGGATGCCTTGCTCCACTTGTTATGTTCCTTATTTGTTAAATCGGAGTCCCTCGTTTTTCAACCAGTTTTCCCGCACTTCCCGTGCTTCCCGAAGAGCTTTCTCCAATTTCCGGTCATCTTCCAGAATCAGGCCGCGAAAATCCTTGAGATGTTCGATGTATCGATCGATCCATTCGGCAATTGCCTGCCGGTTGGTGACGCAGATGCCCAACTGAATTTCGGTATCTCCGGAAGCTAAGCGGGTTGCATCCCGGTATCCGCTGGCGGCCAGCTTCGACATATCCGGCCATTGATCGCTTCTGGCGAGCGCCGATACCAGCGTTGAAGAAAGGATCAGCGGAAGGTGACTGATACCGGCCACCAGTTCATCGTGTGGTTCAGCTTCGATTGAAACTGATTTGGCACCGACCCATCCCACCAGTTCTTCCATCACTGTTAAAGCTCCGGCGCTTGCGTTGCGGGATGGAATCAGGCAATAGGCACTGCCCTTGAAAAGATCAGTTTCGGCCTCGTCGATTCCGGCAGTTTCCTTTCCCGTCATGGGATGGCCACCGATAAAACTAATCGTCGAGGGCAGGTTATCTTCTGCCCACTGCATCACCTGAGCTTTGGTGCTGCCGACATCGCTCACAATTACGTTGGGAGGAAGGTGGTCGGCAATTTGCCTGAAGATATCTTTCATCACCATTATCGGGGTAGCCACGATGACAATATCGGCGCCGGATACGGCTTTTTCCGATTGCTCCTCTGTTTTATCCACAGCGCCGCACTCGATAGCTTTTTCGGCTACCTCGGGACGCCGGGCGCATCCGGTGATCTCAACTTCGGCTCCCCTGTTCTTTTTTAGAGCCAGCGCCAGCGAGCCTCCGATCAGGCCCAGTCCGATAATAGTGATCCTTTTGGTATTCATTAGTATAGATTCTGTCCCAGAAAAGCGTTCGTAACAGCATCTACGATGCCCCACAGAAAACCGGTGAACATCAGGATGATGAGGAAAATAATCAGAATTTGAGAGGCGTATCGCTCGGTTTTTGCCAGCGCCAGGGCTTGTTCACGAGGCAAAATGCCCACTGCTATTCTAAAGCCATCGAGCGGCGGTACCGGTATAAGATTCAAAATACCCAGGATGATATTTATCTGTACGATGAACAAAACAAGTAAGGCAATTACGTCTGAAAAAGAGATATCTGACAGCGAGTTCGGCAACTCCAGTATCCCCGCTCGAAACAGGAGAGCAAAGATTCCGGCCATCAGGAAGTTGGATAGAGGCCCGGCAGCCGCAACAATGGCCATACCCTTCCGGGGATCCACTTTCAGACGATAGGGGTTAACGGGAACCGGCTTGGCCCACCCGAATCCCACCAGCAATAACATTATAGTGCCGACACGGTCAAGGTGAGATAATGGATTCAGCGAAAGCCGCCCCATCATTTTGGCCGTATCGTCTCCCAGCCAGTTGGCTACCAGACCGTGGCTAACTTCATGAAAAACCAGCATAGGAAGCAGAGCAATTATGGCTAGGGGGATTACGGTGAAGAAAATCCCAGGTTCCTCGAAGAGGAGTTTCAAATTCCATAGCAGCATCGTTTTCTCGCTGACGTATTATATCATAAGTTTATTCTCCTACGATACACATTTGAAGATGGGGTTCCTTGCCTATTCACTGCCCCTGTGATATGTTATTCCTAGTTTGAATTGAGATTGAATCATGTCATGGCCGGGAAGCAAGCCGTCAAGCGAGTATTTCAGTGGTTCCCCAAAGCTGCGAACCAGTCTATTGCACGTGGCCCGGGTGTTACGGCAGAATCACGCTATGGAGCATGCAACAATCGCCGTACTTTTGAAGCGGCTGGATAAAAGGGTTCGCTTGCTCGGATACACCACTCCAGGCGGCTTTTATATAGTTGGCAATATCCCGACTGAAATACTGGAACAGTCAGCTAAAGATGCGCTTCGCCAACTTCGGGAAGGGGAAGAGTCTTTGGCAGTATCATCGATGTGTGGCACGAACCTGGTGGTGACCGGGCTGGCAGCAGGGATAGCTTCGATGATTGCCGGGAGGGGTCACAGCGGCTGGAGCAAGTTCAGCCGGATGGCCACGGCTTCGACGATCGCGGCTCTGGCAGCTCAACCGCTGGGACGACTGGCTCAGAAACACATCACCACCAACGCCGAGCAGGATAATGTAACCTCGCTCCAAGTCACAAAAAAGGGGGCGGGAAGACTGACCATGCACAAAGTGGAAATCCTCCGTTCCTGACATCTCAACCGGACAGCAATAATGCGAAAGAAGAAAATGAATACCCCCGATTATCACCGAGTGGTGATTAAGCTGGGAACCAATCTCATCACCGGGGGCAAGGCCAGTATTTCCCGAAGCGTGCTAGCCGGGCTGGTAGATCAGGTAGCCCAGATGCACCAGCGAGGGTTTCAGACCATAATGGTTTCCTCCGGCGCGGTGGCTGCCGGCAAGCAAAGATTGGGGATCAGGAAGAAACGCCGGGACACGCCTTATCGGCAGACTATGGCGGCAGTGGGCCAGAGCCGATTGATGCAGGCCTATGACGAACTGTTCGAGGCTCGTGGAATTATTGTTGCCCAGACCCTGCTTACCAAGCCGGATTTCTTAAATCGGCTCGGTTATCTTAACGCGCGCAATACCATGTTGACGCTATTGGACCTCGGCGTTGTCCCGATTGTCAACGAGAATGATGTGGTCTTTGTCGAGGAACTGGAAGGCCTGACCTTCGGCGATAATGATAATCTCTCAGCTATGGTATCCAATCTGGTTGATGCCGACCTGCTCATAATCTTGAGTGATGTTGCCGGTCTCTACACCGCCGATCCCGCTCGAAACCCGAAAGCTGAGATTATTCCCCGGGTGGAGAAAATTGATCGGTCGATAGAGCAACTTGCCAAAGGGACTGCTGGTGAAGGAGGAACCGGGGGAATGGCTACCAAGATTGAAGCAGCCAAACTGGCCACAACCTCCGGGACATCGGTAGTCATCGCTGCCGGATCAGAACCAGATGCCATTTTAAGACTTGTCGAAGGCGCATCTCTGGGGACAATCTTCCCGGCTGCCACCTCTAATCTGGAGAGTCGGAAGCGCTGGATGCTCAGCCAGCCGGGGAAAGGGCAGATTGTGGTTGATTCAGGGGCAAAAGCCGCTTTGCACAAGCAAAACAAGAGCCTTTTGCCGGCAGGGATTGTACAGGTCAAAGGCAGGTTTGAAAGGGGTGATGTGGTGGGAATCATCGATTCCGAAGGAAACAGTATTGCAACCGGAATAACTGATTACAGCTCAGCCGATATAAAGAAGATCATGAGTTCCCGGTCGGATAAGATTGAGTCAATCCTGGGATATGGTTATGGCGATGAAGTAGTTCATCGGGATAATCTGGTCGTTCTCTGAAGGTTTGCATATTCAGATTTTTGAAGGTGATTTATGGATACAAGAGAGAAGGCAGTAGAAGCAAAGGAAGCATCAATCCGATTGGCGGCCATTCCGGGTAATGTGAAAAACAAAGCGCTCGCAGAGGTTGCCCATGCACTGGAACAGCGTCAGGCGGATATCTTAGCGGCAAATCGCGCTGATATGGAAAAAGCTCAAAGCGAAAATCTGGCCTCTCCTTTGCTCAAACGGTTGAAATTTGACGAGGGCAAGATCAAAGAGGTTTGTGATGGTTTGCATAGCCTGATTGGCCTGCCCGACCCGGTGGGTCAAACCTTGAGCGCTGTGGAACTGGACGAGGGTCTGGAGCTTTACAGGGTGAGTTGCCCTATAGGCGTGATAGGTATTATTTTCGAATCAAGGCCTGATGCGCTAGTGCAGATTTCTTCACTCTGCCTGAAGAGTGGCGATGCGGTATTAATGAAAGGTGGCAGCGAGGCAGCTAATACTAATCACATACTGGCAGATATTATCAGCCAGGCGAGTGTTGATGCAGGCATTCCACAAGGATGGCTCAATCTTCTGGAGGCACGATCCGATGTCGCTGAGATGCTGGGGATGGACGAGTATATCGATCTGATCGTTCCCCGCGGCAGCAACGAGTTCGTTCAGCATATCATGCAGAATACAAATATCCCCGTTCTGGGACACGCCGACGGCATATGCCACGTCTATGTTGATAGCCATGCTGAAATCGACATGGCGGTAAAGGTAACTGTCGATAGCAAAGTCCAGTACGTGGCAGTCTGCAACGCTGTCGAAACGCTGCTGGTGCATCAATCTATAGCCGAAGCATTTTTGCCGAAGGCTAAAGAGGCCCTCGAAGCAAATGGTGTTGAGCTTCGCGGATGCGCTCGGACAACGAAGGTGATCGACGTCAAAGCGGCCACGGAGGATGACTGGTCCACTGAGTATCTTGATTTGATTCTGTCAGTCAAGGTAGTGGATAGTCTCAACGAGGCGATCGATCATATCAACCGATACGGATCGGGCCATACGGATGTGATTGTAACGGCTGATCGGTCCAATGGAATAAAATTCATGGATTATGTAAACTCGGCTGGCGTGTTCATGAACTGCAGCAGCCGGTTCAGCGACGGGTTCCGGTACGGACTCGGGGCAGAGGTTGGCATCAGCACCAACAAGATTCACGCTCGTGGCCCTGTGGGGCTGGAAGGATTGGTAATTTACAAGTGGCGTCTTATGGGCAGTGGCCAAACCGTAACTGAGTATTCAGGCGATGGCGGTAAAACCTTTACGCACCAACAACTCCAGAAGGACTTTGAGTAGATATAATAAGGGAAATTCATGAAGGAGGGGAGCAATGACTGACTATCGATTTGAGAGGGAATGCCGGACTCCTTATTCAGAGGCATATGTTATTGCTGTTGATGAAGAACAGATAGTGGGGAGGGTCGATTTACATTTCACTTCAAGTGTAGTCAATGCTACGCTGTGCGTGGGCGAAAATCTGACTGCTGAGGAAATCCGCCAATTGATCAATATGATCGATGAAGAACTGGTGCTTTCTTCAGATGTGCCCCGGGAAGATTTAGTTGTGACTGTTTATCAGGGACGCGAAGCAGGCATCTTTAGCGATGAGGAATTTCTTGAAGACGAAGGGGCATTTGATGATTAACTGGGTTGCCCCTGATGGAACCAGCTTGCCGGTTCAGAATATTGGTGTTGGATGGATTCTATAGCAGATTGCCTGCCACCGATCGTTTGTTGCCTCAATGATATCTTTGATTTCGGGGTTTCATGTCTTGATCATGTCCCGGTCCTTAGAGCAATCCTGGGGTTTGCTCTGATGTTCTTCATCCCCGGTTTTGCCTGGTCATTCGTTTTCTTTTCCGGCAAGCAGATAAATGCGCTGGAGCGGGTGGTTCTTTCGATTGGATTATCCGTTGCGCTGGTTACGCTGAGCATGTTCGCATTGAATCTGGTGTTTGATGTGAAAGTCACCGGAACGAATGCTGTGCTTGATATAATAGTCATCACTCTACTGGCCGCAGCATTTTATCTGGCGAGGAAATTTGTAAATTCCCGGCTTCTTAAGTCCGGTAACTAAAAAAACCCCTCCGCAATGGGAGGGGTTTTTTCTATCTATCTACTGACCTTATTAAGCATTTGCCGCTTCTTCGTTCCCCTTTCGCCTCCGTAAGAGGAGGAATATCAGCAATGCCAACAGAATGGCTGCCAGAATAGGCCCGATGGCTACCCATGGATTCAAACCACCATCAGCGCATTCCTCTGTGTGAAAGATGCGATCGTAGCCGAAATCAATGCACCCTGCTCCCTTTGCTATCGCTCTGAAGTGATAGTCGGTATCGCATTCAAGGCCTTTTGCTTTAGCCTCAAATGGGCCTGTGCTGCTCAATGGCTGCGGGACTGTTTCGTTGCCATAATCTGTGGTGGTTCCCCACTCAAAATAAACTTCCACACTTTCCTCTGTTCCCATATCTTCCAGCATTCCACCCATCTTGGCGGAATTGGAGGTGACAGCTTCGCTTTTAGTAGTAACGATGATTACATCCATGCATTTCGTTCTGAACATATGCTCATCGCCGTAATTACCACCGACAGCTTTAGCCCTGAAATAGTACCAGGTGGCGGGTTCAAGTTCGTCAATATAATTGGCAAAAGCGCCGGTCCCGCTCTTCGTCTGACTGTCGGTCTGGTTCTCATATTGATCAGCATGCAGATCGTCGTGGGATTCAGTGCCCCACACGAAGAAAACATCCACATTGCTATAAGAACCCATATCCTCCAGAACTCCAACCAAGGTAGCGGCATCTGTGGTGATATCAACAGGAGTGCCTGTTTCTACTATTGGCGGAATATCGCTAGGTGTAGGTTCAGCGCATTCGGAGGTGGTAAAGGTCAGGTCATCACCATAACCGGTTCCATCGCCCAACCCAACTGCTCTGAAATGATAAGTGGTTTCACACTCCAAACCATCAAGCGCAGCATCGAAAGCGCCGGGCTCGCTCATGAGTATAGTTTGCGGGTACGCTACATAGCCGTATGAATCGCTGGTTCCCCATTCGAATGAAACCTCTACGCTATCAGCTGTCCCCATTGCTTCCAAAGTGCCGTTCAATATGGCTGTTTCCTGGGATACGTCAACTGCACTTTCCGTTACTACTGTTGGAGGGATAAGGTCGATTGGGGGAGTAGGTGGAGTAGGAGTAGGAGATATAGGTGGAGCAGATGCTGTGGTGAAGCTCATGTCAGCACCATAAACATAATCATCATCACAACCCTCTGCTTTTGCTCTGAAGTGATAAGCGGTTTCGGGATCCAGCCCTGAAAGCTGGTAATTGAATGTCCCGGTCGAGGTCATTGCCTGAGATGTTGTTTCATTGCCATATGAGTTATCGGTTCCCCATTCGAATGAAACCTCTACGCTCTCCATTGCCGGTGAGCCCAAGTCCAAAAGCGCTCCGTTAAGCATAGCTGTGTTTACTTCTATCCCGGTGGCTGCATTGGTTTCCACTTCAGGTGATGTGCAAGCAGGTACAGGTGCCGTGGTGAAAGTCTCCCAATTACCTGTACCAAAAGGGTCAATCAAACTCTGTTCATTACCTTCGGCCATAGCTCTGAAGGAGTAAGTTTCCCCAGGGGTCAAACCCGTAATCTGTGCACTAAAAGACTTATCCGCATCACCTTTAACAATCAAATCTCTTTCTTCCTTTGGTGGAGCTTCATTTATGCTTTCTGTGTCCCCTTCTTTCCATTCAAAATAGACCAATGCTAATGAGGACGACTCAATATCAGTCACATTTCCGTGCAATATAGCGGAGGTTGAGGTTACACTAGTAGCCGGCAAGGTTTCTACTTTCGGTTTCT
>Ga0180432_10003311_pt1 | contig 23162 bp, 19 predicted proteins | sample SS_ome_10_FD_132414 | JGI IMG/M metagenome (GOLD analysis project Ga0180432, IMG submission 132414) | Hypersaline lake sediment archaeal communities from the Salton Sea, California, USA - SS_1_MS_2 metaG | ecosystem: Environmental > Aquatic > Non-marine Saline and Alkaline > Hypersaline >... | reverse complement strand
GGAGTGCAATCGGCCAATCTGTTCTCCCGCCACAGCTCCAGACTCATGTACAAGGGCCAGCGCATCGACATGGGGAATGGCGCAAACGGTGTAGTGAATTCCCTTTCCGATATCTTCCCGGAGGAGAGCGCCCGAATCGGGGCATTCGTCCAGGATGCTTCTGAAGCCTTCTACCAACTGCACGAGTACACGCGCGTGTTCGGCAGTCCGCTTCCCGACCACCTTGTCGTTCAACTCATGGGTGAGCGCGCGGCGGCACAACTGCCCCGCTCATACCCCGCGCTATACGACTGGATGAACAAGTCGTATGCGGATAAACTGGGCGAGTATCTCACTAACACCAACTTGAAGGTCCTGCTGTCCTCGGCACCGGGCCAGAACGGCACTACGGCTGAAGACACACCCGGCCTGCGAGCGCTCATCGGCGTCATCGGCCCCATGCTCGAGGGAAGTTACTACCCGGCAGGCAGTCCTCGAAACCTCGCTGCAGCCCTTGCCGACAGCGTCAGGCAACACGGCGGCACGATCATGACCGCATATCGTACTGACAGGATACTGACCGACAGACGCCAGGTCCGAGGTGTCCGGTCCGGCGATGAGATATTCCAGGCTCACGTGGTAGTTGCCAACGTGAACGCCCGTGCATGTGCCCTACAGTTGCTGGAAGCCAACGAGGTTGGCGGTCCCTACATCGACTTCATCAAGTCGCTTGGCATGTCCCGCTCGGCGTTTGTCGTGTACGCGGGAGTTGACTCCGACCTTTCGAGATATCCGTCCCTCATCACTGATATCGAAGGCGACTACACGATTCTAATCAACTCGAACCTGGACCCTCGTCTTGCACCGCGCGGTCGGGCCAGCATAACGATGGTCGCTCCTATCGGATACAGGGAGTTCCCTTCCCGCGAGGAGAGGGAGTACGAGGACCGTAAGCGCCAGTTCGCAGCGCTCTTGATACGCAAGGCCACCGAAGTGATACCCGAACTGGATGGACGCATAGCCGTGCTGGAGGCAGCCACGCCCAGAACCCTGGAAAGCCGGACATCCATGCCCGAGGGCGCTATGTACGGCTTCGACCAGTCAAGTCGCGGGAGGAGACCGCACTTCAGGGCACCGATTACCGGCCTCTACTTCGTCGGGTCTTCAACCTATCCTGGTGCGGGCATCGAGTCGGCGATCGTATCGGCGACCATCTGCGCCAATGATATTCGCGGATGGAAACGCGTGTAGAGTCGGACACGCAGTCAATGAACGAGAGACCCCTCCCCACGGCAGACAGCAAGCGGTTACTGGCCTCGTTGATAGGCTTCATAGAATCGCATGTCCGCGAAAGCGAAGCCAACCGACTGACACATATCGATAACACCGCAATCTTCGAGACGCCGATTGTCGGAGTTGCCGACGGCGACGATCCCCTGTTCAGCGAATACAAGCGCATCATCGGCACTCACCACATGACCCCGCGCGAAGCCCTGGCATCGGAGGCGCCGCGCGAGGCAGAATTCGAAGATGTCCGTGTCGTCTCATGGGTTCTCCCCGTGGCCAAGCGCACGAAAGAGAGCAACGCAGCGATGTCCACCGGGCCATCGAAGAGATGGGCCCACACACGCAACTACGGAGAGAGCTTCAACGATGGATTGCGAAGGGCGATAGAACGCCGCCTGCGCGAGGCCGGATTCTGCGCAGTCGCGCCGGCGCTGGCTGACGGGTTCAAGGTGCTGAGGGACGTACCGGAGGGCCCGACGTCCACATGGTCGGAGCGTCACGTGGCCTACGTTGCGGGACTCGGAGCGTTCGGGCTTTGCGATGGCTTTCTGACACCTGTCGGCAAGGCGATGCGCTGCGGCAGCGTCGTTGTCGCGGCCGACCTTCCCGTCACACCAAGGGTCTATGACTCACACTATGCAGCGTGTCCCTATCTCGTCGATGGCTCTTGCGGAGAGTGCATCACCCGCTGTCCAGCAGGCGCGATAGGCCGGGACGGGCACGACAAACAGAAATGCGATGAGTACCAGACTGTGACGCTGCGGCCCCTCAGGCACAGGTACTCCGTTTCCATTACGGGATGCGGTTTGTGCCAAACGGGCGTTCCATGTGAGTCAGGGCTTCCGCGCGCTAGCCACACGCACCATCTGATGCGGCGTGAGCACAGTCACCAGTAGATCTCCACGCGTTTCACGATTCCGAGGGAATTCCACTGGCACTGTCCCAGCAGCTCTTGCTGCACTTCGAGGTCCACACGCAGCACCTGAATCTCCCCGTACAGCCGCCTGGCGGCACCTGCCTCGGGGCTTCCTGCAACTAGCGTGCGGCCACCAACGAGCGAGTTGTACTCATCCACCAACGCGTTGTAGCGGTTCAGGTCATCCATGTACCGCTCCCAAGCCGCGGAATACTCTGAGAAGAACAGATACGACGGTAGTTTCGCATACCGGACCGAAACGAGGCCGTACGGCTCCCCCACCTGAACGTAGGCAACCTTGTCGTAATCACAGGAACCTGGCTCGACACCGGCGACCACCAGAGACGACGAATCCTCACCGGTACAATCGATGAACACCAGTCCGCGATCGCTGGTGACGAACGCGTTCAACGCATGGCCAATCTCCTGGCCTTCCAACTCGATCGAGACCCAAGCCGCTCGTATGCCAGCGGCTTCAGCGTTGTTATGCAGCGTCTCTGCGAAACTGCCACACATCTGAAGATCCTCGATGTAAGGGCTCTCATCCGTGTAGTCTTCCAGAACGAACTGCATGAGGTAGTCCCAGGAGACATCGGTGGCGGCATCGTTGTTCACGAGTTGAATCATGACCCCCGTCGGGCCGGACACATACGGGGGCTGGGTGTCGTAGAAGAGCTCAGCGTTGCCTCCAAGGTCCTCCTGCATTGCGCGTGCCTCGGGTGAATTCCGGAGCTCGAGCACGACCTTCAGGTCCTGAGGAGTGTTGTACGCCCTGACCCCATTCACAGTACACACTGCGTCGTAGGTGCCGGGCGCCATGCCGGCAATATCCGCCTGGAGCACGACAACCTGCACACCGTCATCCAGCGTTCCGGAAGATGGCTCAGCCCAGAGCCAGTGAGCGTCTATCTCGATGTTCCATTCAAGCGTGCCCTTTCCGTCGTTCTGGATGGCAAACGCCTGCGGCAGTGCGCCTTCCCCCGAGAAGTCGTTGAACGAGACGATGCCAGGAGAAAGAGAAATGACTGGACGCTTGGGCCACAGGAGAGGAGAGAGTGCCATCGCGAGGACGGCAACAGCCGTGACGAGCGCGCCAAGAAACAGGACAACTCGTCGACCGCGTCCCTGCTTCTCCTCGGGCCATTCCGGCCCGTCCTCGACAGGCCAGCGCCCAGGCCTCTGCACAGAGCGATATAGGGACGTCTCGGGATGCAGACCAGAGTCAGCAGGTGCACCCCCCGGACGTGGCACGACGGTCGCGCAGTCGGGGTCAGGGCACCAGAGCAAGCCCATGGCCGCATCGTAGGACAAGGCCTTTCCGCACCTGGGACATCGAAAGGTATGATCTCTTGGCTCAGACAATGCCGGACGACCTCTGAAGCGCGCGACTCGCTACAGTGTAGCGCACACAGACCGGCCACATGAACCGGGTGCGCGTTGACCAATCCGATCCAGTTTGATAACATGCGCGAGGTTTTGCCCTGATCCACCTAACCTCCACACCCAAGGGCATCATCTCAACTTTCCCTCCTTAACGGGGAAGGGAGAGGGGAGCCTCCCTTCCCCACTTTTTTGAGGCGCATCGTAGAGACGCCCATTCACGTCAGGTACGGCCGCAGACAAGAAAGGCCCGCGCGCAATACCGCCTTAACTCGGCGGCACACACGCGGGCCACGGGACCCTCACAGAACGAAGAGTACCTAGGAACCCATCACGTCTCTGCAGATCTTGAGGAATTGCGAGTCCGTAAGCAGAGTGTGTTGCACTCGCCCCTGCCACTTGACCCTGTCAGTAATCTCCTTGACCTGGTCCTCTGTGGCCTTCAGGCCATGCTTGTCCAGATAGTACTCGATAGTCGCGGCTCCGCTGTTCTTACCCATCACCAGGTGATACTCATCCATCCCTATGACCTCAGGGGTGAATGCCTGGATGGTCACGTCAAACCCTGCCTCATTGAACTTGCGGTGCAGGTCGGCCGCGATGCCTGTCTCCAGTTTGTTCAAGTCGCGACCTACGATGGGCTTGTTGCCGGCAAGCATGCGCCGGGAGATGTTCTCGACCGTCAGCGAGGCATTCATGATTCCATCCAGCTTGATGCCGGTGTCAACGCCCGCGAGCAGCTCAAGCATCATGACCACTTCTTCGGTGGCCACATTTCCCGTCCTGTCGCCGAGACCGTTGTATGCCGTGTGAATGACGCTCGCGCCATTGGCCACCGCCTCAAGGACACCCGCGTTGGCGAGTCCGAATTCGTTATGCGTGTGAAACTCAAGCGGTACGTCCGGCACCCATTCGCGCAACTTCCGGAAGAGATACCCTACCGCCCTGGGAGAAGCCACCCCCACAGTATCAACTGCAACGATGCCGTCCAGTTTCGTCTCGGCCGCCAGCTTCTGGTAGATGTCCTTGACGAAGTCCCAGTCATCGCCGCGCGTCAGATCCCAGCCCATGAAAATGGTCTTGAGGTTGTTCTCGTTCGCATACTTCACCGTGGTTATGAGCCTGTCGAGCACCTCTTCCTTGCTGAGACCGTACGCGGCATCGCACGCGTAGGGGTTCATGATGTGTTCGAGAATCGCGGTCTTCGCGCCCGACTCGATAGCGAGATCGATGTCCTTCTTGATGGTGCGCACAAACGCAACCATCTCAGACGGAAGGTTCGCCTTGACGATTCGCTTCATGCCCTCAAGGATTTCCTTCGACGCGGGAGGCATGCCGATCTCCAGGCGATGAATGCCGATACCGGCCAGGGCTTCGGCGATGGCCACGCGCTCCTCCGGAGAAAACGCCACGCCGATGGTCTGTTCGCCGTCTCGCAGTGTTACATCGTGGATCTGTACCTTCTTGCCACGAAAGTCGCCGATGACTTCAGGCTCGAAGTTCAGTGGTGATACCCACCATTTCCCATTTACGAAGTGTTCCTTGTCCTTGAGTCTGTCTATGCCGTACGCCATGTATCCTCCTCTATTTGTTGTTCCTGTGGGAGCTTATTATGCCCTGTCAGAATCGGAATCGCCAAAGTGGGCATGCCCTCCAGAGCATCCTCACGAACCGAGTACGTCCCTGCATATCTGCAGGAACTGCGAATCGGTCAGCAGTGCATGTTGCACGCGTCCCTGCCATTTCACGCGTTCGGTGATCTGCTTGACCTGTTCCGTGTCCGCAACGAGACTGAACCGGTCTATGAAGTACTCTACAGCGGCACTCCCGCTGTTCTTTCCAAGGACCAGTCTCACGGGGTCCTGCCCAACCAGTTCGGGATGAAACGCGTGGACGGTTATGTCAAATCCAGACGCATTGAACTTCCTGTGAAGGTCAGCATCGATGCCGGTCTCAAGGTCAAAGAGCCCTCTTCCCACTATCGGCTTGTTCTGGGGTACCTGCCTTTTCGAGATGTTCTCAGTCATGAGAGACACGTTCATCAGCCTCTCGAGATGGACTCCGGTTTCGATTCCGAGACCGAGCTCGAGCATGACGGCCACCTCCTCGGTAGCAGCATTGCCGGTACGATCTCCGAGGCCATTGAAAGCAGTGTGAATAACCGTGCATCCTGCCGCGACGGCTTCAACGATGCCGGCATTGGCCATACACATGTCGTTGTGCGTGTGAAACTCTAGAGGCACGCCTGGCAACCACTCTCCAAGCTTGCGAAAGAGGTAGCCTATGGCGCGCGGATTCGCCACACCAAACGTATCCACCACCACGAGGCCGTCTGGCCGTGCATCGCGAAACAGTGTGGCATAGATGTCCTCCACGTAGTCCCAATCATCCCCGCGCGTAAGGTCCCAACCGAGGAAGACCGTCTCCAAGCCCTGTTCCTTTGCGTAGGCAGCGGCCGAGACGACTCGGTCCTTCACCCTCTGCCGGTCAAGTCCATAGGCCGCCTCGCACGCATAGGGATTCATGATGTGCTGGAGCACCACGCGCTCGAGGCCACAGTCCATAACGAGGTCCACGTCACTCTTGAGGGTGCGCGCGAAGCCGTACAGCCTGGCGTTCAGGCCACTGGCAACAATCCTGCGCATGCCTTCGCGGACCTCTTCCGACACGGCAGGCAAACCTATCTCAAGCCGGGGAACACCCAGTTCATCCAGTGCGCGGGCAATCTCAACGCGTTCAGATGGAGAATATGCCACACCCACCGTCTGCTCCCCATCGCGGAGAGTGACATCATGGAGTGCTACCGAGCGGCCGGAAAACGGAGCGGAGACCTCCGGTTCATAGTTGAGTGGCGACATCCACCACTTCCCTTCCCTGTAATTCTGCTGTTTCCGGAGCCTTTCAATGTCGTACAAATCGTCCTCCCACTGCCTGCGACACGACGATGACACCTCAATCTACGATTAACCGGAGAAGCCAAGGACGGCCTCCCCGACGAGAGCGAGTCAAGAGACTGAATTCACCCGGGCGCTCAGACACCCGCCGGCTCAAGACTGCTATCATCCGCAAGGAACAGACTGAAGGTCTCCGGCCCCGGGGAGGCGCTTACGACCGTCCTGGCACCTACGATGCTGTCACGGAGCGAAATCTGACCCGAGATGCGCGCCTCACCCATGATGATGGAGTTCGCCAGCGTGACCCCATCCAAACCTGCCGAAGGACCGATGCTCACGTGCGGGCCCACGCGGCAGTTGTTCAGCGTGCATCCCGAAGCTATCGCAACGGGTTCGATAATCTCACAATCCACGAGTGACGCATCGCTCGCGACACCTGTGATACCGCGGGCCATCCCCTCTATCGAACGCCCCTCCGTGCCCGCGCCAACCTCCAATAGGACCCTGTTTGCCTCCAGGATATCGTCCCTGGTACCCGTATCAAGCCACCACCCTGACAACTCGTGGCTGACAACTGTCTTGCCCATCGTCAGAAGCATCTGTATCGAGTCAGTGATTTCCAGCTCTCCGCGCCACGACGGAGAGATCCTATCGATGGCGTCATGCACGGTCGGAGTGAAGACGTAGGCACCGACCAGCGCGAGGTTGCTCTTGGGTTCCTTCGGCTTCTCGACAAGCCGCTGAACGCGTCCGCCAGAGTCAAGCTCGGCAACCCCAAAGCGTCGCGGGTCAGCAACGGCCTTCAGCAGAACGAGGCCATCGGGCTTCTGCCGATGGAACTCGTTCACGATGGGGGCAACACCACCTTCGATGAGGTTGTCCCCAAGGAACATGAGAAAGTCAGAATCGCCAAGGTAGTCCCTCGCCACTTTCACGGCATGGGCAAGGCCTTTGGGGTTTTCTTGAACGACGTACGAGACGCTGAGAGACCATTCCGCGCCGTCGCCCACATCCTCTCGTATTCTTCCACCGGAATCTGGAGAGATGACCAGACCGACATCGGTGATGCCTGCATCCGCAATCTGGCTCAACACATACGACAGTATCGGGCGATTCGCGACCGGGATAAGATGCTTCGGGGTTGAATGTGTCATTGGACGCAGTCGGGTCCCTTTGCCCGCACAGAGAACGAGTGCCTTCATCGCGACTCTCCTTTCAGGCAGTAGTGCCGGTCGCCGATCACCTCCCGCGGGAGTCAACACCGCGCATGGCCTGATGCCGAAGTCTATTGAATGGTGGTCTCGGGGTCAACGACGGAGTGAGCCAGCCCCTGCATCTTCATCCGCCGGAACTTGCGGCTTTGCCCCGCCATGCCGGCGCGAGTATAATCGCAGACGGGTGACACAGTGCACCCGCTAAGGGAACGGCATATGGGCAGGCTCCTCATCGTCTCCAATCGACTGCCGGTGACCATCCACCGGACCAAAGGCCAATTGCACTTTCAGCAAAGTGCCGGGGGTCTGGCTACAGGGTTGTCTTCGTTCTACCGCACCTACAACGCCCTGTGGATAGGCTGGCCGGGCATTGACCGCAAGAACTCTTCTCCCGACAGGGAAGAGATCACCGAGCGATTGCTCGCGGAGAGCTGCTACCCCGTGTTCCTCTCTCAGCGCGAAGTCGACGAGTACTACAACAAGTTCTGCAGCGCCACGATATGGCCGTTGTTCCACTACTTCCCGCAGTATGCAAGCTTCACAGGGTCAACCTGGAATGCGTACGAGCGAGCGAACAGACAATTCTGTGACGCGATAGTGGACGTATGGGAGCAGGGGGACACCATATGGGTGCATGACTTCCATTTGATGCTGCTACCCAAAATGCTTCGCGACCGCCTCGCCAACCCGACCATAGGATTCTTCCTGCATATCCCCTTCCCGTCGATCGAGCTCTTCCGCATGCTGCCCTGGCGTGAACAGCTTCTCGAAGGAATGCTTGGAGCCGACCTCGTCGGCTTCCACACCTGGGAATACGCAGGGCATTTCCTTTCAAGCGTCCGGTACCTGCTGGGACATGACAACTGGATGGGCAGGGTCACTGCCGGCGACCGGATGACCAGAGTAGACGTATTCCCGATGGGCATCGACTACGAGCGGTTCGCGACCACCGCCAACACCGAGGCGGTCGAGCGCGAAGTGCAGAACCTGGACAAGAACTTCGGCGCAAACAAGGTGATACTGTCTGTGGACAGACTGGACTACACGAAGGGCATCCTCAGACGGCTTGAGGCTTTCAGCGTATTCCTTGAGAGGTATCCGGAGTATAGGGGCAAGTTCACCTATGTGCTGGTAGTCGTCCCTTCTCGCACGATGGTAGCCAGGTACGCGCTGCTGAAGCGCCAGATCGATGAGATGGTCGGTGCTATCAATGGCAAGTATGGCAGCATCGGCTGGACCCCTATTTCCTACATGTATCGCTCGGTGCCGTTCGAGACTCTCGTGGGACTGTACAGGCGGGCAAACGTGGGGCTGGTGACGCCGCTGCGCGATGGCATGAACCTGGTTGCGAAAGAGTACCTGGCATCCAAAGTGGACGGCCTGGGAGCGCTCATACTGAGCGAAACGGCCGGCTCAGCCAAGGAGCTGGGAGAGGCCATCATTATCAACGTCAACAACGACGAAGAGGTCATCGAGGCGCTGAAGACCGCACTCGACATGCCTGAGGGAGAGCAGAGCGACCGCCTTCGTATCATGCAGCGGAGGCTCCGCCGCTATACCGTACGGCGCTGGGCGGAGGAGTTCATCGATGCCCTGCTCGCAGCCGCTCGCACTCAGGAGGAGGTGGGTGCCACGACCCTTGGGACGCAGGCGCGACGAAGGTTGAAGCGCTCCTTCCGTGAGGCCGAGCGCAGACTCGTGCTTCTGGACTACGATGGGACTCTGGTGCCGTTTTCCTCCAGTCCGGCGAAGGCTGTGCCGGCCGAGGAGGTATTCGATGCGCTCCTCAGGCTCTGCGCCGACGAGCACATAGAAGTGGTGCTGGTAAGTGGCAGGGATAGAGTGTTTTTAGACAAGTGGTTTGGCGAACTGCCCATAGGTGTGGTGGCCGAACACGGGGTTTGGCTGAAGCCACGTGAAGCGGGCGAGTGGGAGATGATTGAACCGCTTTCAGGGGAATGGAAGGAAGAGATCAGGCCCATTATGGAACTCTACGCGGACCGGACGCCCGGTTCGTTTGTCGAAGAGAAGGACTTCTCACTGGTCTGGCAGTACAGAAGGTCGGACTCAAGGCTGGGCGACCTTCGTGCCCGCGAGCTTGTGGCACACATGGAAGGGCTCACAACAAATCTGAACCTCCAGGTGCTTGAGGGGAGTAAGGTTGTTGAAGTCAAGAACGCGGGCGTGAATAAGGGTCGAGCGGCCCTGCGCTGGGTTGCGGAGTACAACCCGGACTTCATTCTGGCCATTGGCGATGACTGGACAGATGAAGACACGTTCAAGGCGCTACCCGACTCGACGTGGACTGTTAAGGTCGGGCTGAGTGCAACGGCCGCCCGCTACAATCTAGGATCTCCTGCGAAGGTTATCGCTCTGCTCCACGACCTCCTCACTGAGGAAGACTAGTTGCGCCCCTTCAGCGCTCTTCAGACCAGTCAACATAGACACGCACCGCGCATACTGCTCGCCACAGAGGCAGCGAGTTACCGGAGGGAGCTGACATCATAGCCCAAGCCAAGCATCACGAGCACCTCGTCAGTCTTCGTGCCGGCGCCAGCACGCGAAGCCTCCGAGAGGCGAATGCACTCACCCGAGGTCATCTTCAAATGGGCTCTCTGTGCCAAACAGATGAGCAGAGGATGTGCCCCTGCTAGAAGCGGATTCTCCCTCCAGTCAAGGCGAGAATCCCCACCACAATGAGGACCACGCCTACGACGGCCTGAAGGAACTCTGGCACTGCAAGAACCAGAACACCCAAAACGAGGGCGACAATGCCGAGAATCAGGTTCCTATCCACCTATCACCTCCACGTGCTGTCGGGGAGTCAGAAGGACAGCCTGGTGTCACACGCTAGAACAATCTAGGACACGAAGGGTCACCAGTCACACTCAGGTCAGGCGACGACACGACTCCATAGTAGTCCCACTGAACGCCAAAGGGAAGCAGATGAGGTTCGAAGATCGCAGCGACGCCGGGCTGTGAGCACTGTACTTCACGTTCGAGTGCAGCCACCGCGATATCACGAGCGATGGCGACGGCCTCATCGGCACGGCCGCCCATCTCCACGCTCTCCGAGGCTTCGCTCAGGCGGGTCATATCAGAGACCAGAAGACTGGTGAATACTACACGGACCTCGTCTCCGATACCGTAGCGCGCCTTCATCTTGCGCACTTCGTCGCGAATCTCCTGGCGCAGGACCACCATAAGGCCGCACGCACTCTCTCCCGACGCGTGCAGACTATGAACTGCAAAAGCAAGTCGCAACAGGCCAAGTTCGAGCTCGGTAGAATGCTGTCCAAGGCGGTCGAGATGGGGATAGGCGACTCCCAGTACGTGTTGCATAATACAGCCAATGAGAGCATGCGCATCTTGCGCCTCTCGCGCTTGTCACCTGACTTTCGCAGGCCAGAACCCTATTCTGCGCGAACGCGACACTCGGCGGATGGGACAAGAAACACTGGTGCAGAAGAGCGTCGCAGTACTCGCTCAACCACGCTACCAAGAAACCAGTTTGAAGCCCCAGAGCGCCCGTGACTGCTCAATATGACGAGGTCAACTCCATTCCCATCTATGTACTTCAGTATCTGTTCCGCTGGCTCACCGATTGCGACGGTGATGGAGACAAGACTTCCTTCGAGGCCGATGCGCCCCTTGATTCCATCGAGATATGACTTTGCCGAGTCACGTGCATTCGATTCAGCCACCTTCGAGCCATCGGTTCCGAGGTACGCTTGCGCGGCAGGCCGAACCGGCTCAACAACGTTGAGAAGCACCACTTCCGGAACGGCGCGCGTCGCGGCAATCTCCCTCACGTGGTCGAGGACGCATTCTGCGTACTCGGACATATCCAGAGGCACCAGCATCTTCTTGTACTTCATCACAGCCCTCCTTATCCTCCCGAAATCATGCCAGTCCGTGTATCTCTTCGGCTCGCTCCCGCCCGTCTCTCAGCGGACGATCGTTCGATCAGAACCTACATACCTCCACCCGGACCGCTACGTGCGTCACGGGCAGCGACAGTGCCTGACAATGCCCATCCACAGATGCTCTCCCGTCGCGACATACAGCGTTCCAGCCCTGCCCAGCCGGACATCAGACCGGACTATCCATTCGGCCCAATGGACTTGTACGCGGACGGAAGACTCACGGACAGGACCCCTAGTCCAGGTTCAGCCGGCAAGCGATGGACGGCACAAGGAAGAGAGGAGCCGCAGATCGCCGCAGAACCCGTTCTGCCACGCTGCCAAGAAACCACTTCGATATGCCCGAGCGACCGTGAGAACTCATCACGACGATATCAACATCGTTGGCCTCGATGTAGTCCAGTATCTCAGTGGCGGGATCACCGGTGACCACGACGGTTGAGACATTGCTCGACTCCAGCCCGAGACCACTCTTCACCTTGTCAAGATATGCCTCGGCAACTTTGCGGGCTTTGGCCTCTCCTTCCGCCGCCGCCTCAGGACCAACATAAGTGTAGGACGCCTGCCGCAATGGCGACTCAAGGACTGTCAGGAGGACGACATCAGGTATGGCGCGCGCCGTGGCGATTTCCTTCGCATGGTCTAGGACACACTCCGCATACTCAGACATGTCCAGGGGCACCAGCATCTTCTTGTACATCTCACTCCTCCCTAATTCTTCCTGCATATGGCGAGAACTGACCTGTTGTTTGCACTCCTGTGCGCCGCGATAGTCCGCGCCACCAGTTAATAATACCAGCACATGCACATGCGCATGGCAGTGCAACATGAGGTTTTCGAAAAAAGACGGGAGGGGGTAACCACATTGTTGCGTGCAGTGCAAGGCTGTAGTAACTTGCTCTACTCACGGTTGTTCGTGTAGATGCGAACCCGGCTCACCAGTACAGGAGGAAAGACATGGCAGGTCAGGCTGGTCCAGAGCAGATTGTCGCTCTAGCCCGGGAGTACTTCGTCTCCGGGTTCGGGCGAGGCGCCGACTACTACGGCGGCCCGGGAACGATAATAGCTTCAGAGGCGGGCAACTACGCGACCGACATCTACGGGACGCGGTTGTTCGACACGGAATCGTGCGCTTCGGCCTGCTACCTGGGATTTCACCTGCCAGAGGTCATGTCCGCGCTTCATGACGAGATGGGGCGGCTGCCATCGACGACGCCGCTGTTCGTACCAACGGAGAAGCAACTTGAACTTGCAAAAAAGCTGGCGGAACTCTCCCCCGGCGACATGAAGTACACCGTGTTCGGATGCAATGGTACCGACGCGACAGAGGGCGCAATCAAGATGTCCCGCCAGTACTGGAAAGCCGTGGGTAAGGGCGGGAAATACAAAGTGCTCCACCGGGTTCCCGGGGACTACCACGGGATGAGCCTCGCAATGTCGAGCGCGAGCGGGCATACGTTCAGGCGTGCCCCGTACGAGCCGCTCATGCCGGGCTTCATCAGCGTCGACGCTCCGAACTGCTATCGCTGTCCGTTCGAAACGTCCTACGACGTTTGCAACCTGCTGTGCGCGCGGCAAGTCGAAAAGGTCATTCAGTTTGAAGACCCTGAGAGTGTTGCGTGCTTCATTACGGAAAACACAAACACGGGGCTCGGTATCGTACCCCCGCCGCCTGGCTATATGCGGCGTGTGGCAGAGATATGTGCTGCGAACAACGTCCACCTGATAGCCGACGAAATCATCACGGGCATCGCCAAGACCGGTTCCTGGTTTGAGTCCGAGGCACAGGGAATCGTTCCCGACTTCCTATGCATCGGCAAGGCCATCTCCGCTGGTTGCGGGGCACTCGCCGCGACGCACATGCGCGAAGAAATCGGCGAGGTATTGCTGGATACGGCCAGCGTGCACCATGGCTTCACCTACTCGGGACTGAGCTATCTGGCTGCGGCCGGCCTTGCAGGCATCGAATACGTTGAGAAGAACGATCTTGTCGTCAGGGCAAGGCAAATCGGTGAACTCACGGGCACCCGCCTACGAAGGCTCGCCGAATCATCGGCCATCATGGGGGATATCAGGATAAGCGGCGCCATACAGGGGGTGGAACTAGTCCGCGACAAGATCACCAGGCAGCGTTTCGCCGACCCGCGAGCAGTCAACGCGTGCATCGCCGAGGCCGGTCGTGACCATGGCGTGCTGCTGAACTGCCAATTCCCTCACTACGGAAACATCATAACGATGTATCTACCCTTGACCAGTACTGACTCTGAGCTTGACATGATATGTGACGCTATCGAGGATGCGGTTGAACGGGTAGAGCAGCGATTCCTGTAGCGCGAATCAGGCCATGCAGTGCGCTGAAATGGACTGCTCAACAGTGATATAGCCTCTCTCGCCGGGACACACGTACTCGATTTCGACAGCCCGATCTGAGCAGGCATCTGAGAACGCAGCCGTGAGGCGAGCAGCGGTGATAAGTGCAGCCGGAGTCGACTCACCTCGAAGGAGCGTGAACGGGCTGCCTACGCCCAGCGCCCACAGGAGGCTGTCATCATCCCGGCGCATCTCCCACAGCCGCCGGTTCTCCCGCTCACTGCGGCCCACTATGAAGTGAGCTCCGGCGTGATAGAGGTGTCGTCCGTGGCGAAGCAGAGCCAGATCGCCCACTGCTATGTCCCTGACCGAGGCGAACATTGCACGCGCCTTCGAGCCGAATTCACGATTGGTGAGAGGGCAGCCCCCGGCAGGCGTCGTGAACTCGGTCAGTCCCAGACTATCCGCCATCGCCAGTTGCTCCGTGCGTGTCCGGCCCCTCAAAGACAACAGAAGGGAGCGGTCGACCAGCCCCTGTCGTTCAGGGATGGTCGGTTCGAGATTGCCGGCGGTGAGAGGACGGACAATCAGCCCCTCCAGGCCTGACTTCCGTTCCTCTATGCTTAACGCCTCTGGAATCTGGCTCTTGGGACGCTGCTTGACGACATCGCCGGTGACGACGAAGCTCGCATTCTCGGCGAGCATGAGCTCGCGCGCGACCACCAGCATGTAGATGCGGCAGTCGATGCACGGATTGAACCCCTTTCCGTATCCGTGACGCGGGTTCCGCAGCATCTCGATGTAGTCATCCCCTACGTCATGCGTCACCAATCGAATGCCAAGGGATTCGGCTGCAGGGACGGCACGTTCCGACCGACTTCCGACAAACGGCAGGGCTATGTTGAGACCGATGATTTCGATGCCCTGGTCCTGCATCATCCGGATGGCCAGGACGGAATCGAGACCGCCCGACAATAGGCCGACAGCCTTCCTGGGTCGGGGAGGGAATTGGCTCGACGACATTCGCTTGTGTTCCACCGAGGCGTAAGTATAGCGTCTTGACCGCTCCGAACAGGTTACAGGGGTGATTGCAAGGCTGGGGGAGATTGAGGGCGAGGTACTGGCACCTCACGCTCACGCGGGATTGGGGAAGGAGGGAAGCAGCACGCAGCCGCCGCAGAGGAAGAGCTCCTCACCTCAGGTCAATCTCGCTGCATTAGCAGCGATGCGTTCAAATACCGACTCCAGCCATGCGAGTTCCTCATCAGACAAGCCTTCAAACAGTCCCTGACGCCACTCGTCGAAGACCTCCCCCATGCTCCGATGGAGCTCCTGGCCCTCCTCCGTTAGTGCCAACCGGTACACACGGCGGTCGGTTTCATCTCTGCTGCGTCGTACGTACCCTTTGGCGACCAAGCTCTTCACGGAGTGCGCCACGGTCGTCTTGTCCAGCCCCATGTGGGCACTGAGTTCTTCCTGGCTCGGGCTATCGCCACGTTCGATATGGTGCAAGACGGCCATCATCCGGGGCTCAAGGCTTCTTCCCCCGAGTCTCTTACGAATGAACGCGTGATGATACCTGTTGAGAACGAAGAACCATCTATATAGCGGTTGCTGCGCCATCACCTTCCCCCTCGCACGCTAGTCAATGGAAGCGGGTACACACTCGATGTCTGCAGACTCCCTCAATGCTGACACAGTCTGTTGGGCCTGCGAATCACGCCTCCTACGAAAGTCCTTTAGTAGCGGCACAATAAGCACGAAGACCAGCGCTGCTGACAGTGCGTCCGCAATCGGAAACGCGAGCCAGATGCCATCTGTCTGGAGAAAACCCGGCAGTACGAGCAACAAAGGGACAAGGAAGAGCACCTGGCGAGATGTCGAGGTGATGAACGTCTTGCGCACCTGACCAAGCGACTGGAAGACGACGGAACCCACTATCTGGAAGCCCACAAGAAAGAACGCGGCGTAGACATAGCGCGCGGCGTGTGCGCCGATTTCGACCAGCGCCATGTCAGTTGTGAAGATGCTGGTCACAGGTCCCGCCAAAGAGACCAACAAGAAGAATGCGAGCAGGGAGTACGCTCCGGCGGCCAACAATGAGAACCTTGTTACCTCGAGCGCCCTGTCGAAGCGCTTCGCGCCGTAGCTGAAGCCTAGTATCGGCTGCAGTCCCTGCCCGATGCCCATGAGCGGCATCGCTGCGAACATCATGGTTCGACCAACGATACCATTGGCGGCAATAAAGAGGTCTCCACCGTAGACACCGAGCGCCCGATTGACCATCAGCACGATCAGACTCCCCGCACCCATGCGAATGAAAGACGGAAAGCCGATTGAGACAGTCTCTCTCACGACAGCCCAATGGGGCTTCATGGCCAACAGTGAAAGCCGCATGGTACTGTGCATCGACCGGAAATACGATGTCACGTAGATGCTCGAGGCCACCTGAGCCAGAACGGTCGCGATGGCGGCACCGCGCACACCCATACCCAGGCCAAAGATGAACACGGGATCGAGAACGATATTGAGAACCGCGCCCAGTAGCATACTGTTCATCGCCACCCGTGCGTTACCCTCAGCGCGGACAAGGTTATTGACCGCCATCGGATAGGCGGCGAACGCAGCTCCAGCGAGAACGATATCGAGATAGTCCTTCGCGTACGGAAGAGCCGTCTCAGAAGCCCCGGATAGCCTGACAAGCCAAGCCGTGTTCGGCAGACACACCACGGTCACCAGCACTCCCGCCGCGATTACGGCCATGGCTGCGTTGCCGAGCGCAAGCTCGGCACGCCGCGGCGCACCAGCACCCAGGCTCCGTGAGACAACGGACGCAGCGCCAAGCCCGAACATCTGCCCTACCGCCATCAGCAACATCATGATCGGGAACGCCAGTGTGACGCCTGTTATTCCGAGGGCTCCAACACCACGGCCAACGTAGATGGCATCCACCACGTTGTGGACTGCCATCGTCATCATCCCAACCATCGCGGGGGCCGAAAGCTTCCACAACAGGCGTTTCACAGGCATGTGAGCCAGCATGTCCTGGCGGGCCTGAGCGGGACTCGGCAGCGTAGGGACTTCCATGATGCCGAATCTTAGCAGGGTTTAGTTGTCATACCGACTAATAGCCCCGTTTGCTTTTGCAGCAAGACGATTGCGGTTGTACATTGGGCCGGGATAGTACCGGCCGGCACAGGAGGTGGAAGAATGGAGCATGCGCATAGTTCGACGCACCAGGGGCATGGAGGGCCTACAAGCCAGCCGCAGAGAAGTAGCCACAGCAATCACCACCGCCATATGGCGGCTGACTTCAAACACAGGTTCTTAACCTCGCTCGTCATCACAGTCCCAATCCTGCTCCTATCGCCCATGTTGAAAGGCCTTGTTGGCCTCGGTGACTTCCTGAGATTCACCGGCGATACGTACGTGTTGTGGTCGCTCTCCACTGTCCTGTTCGTCTACGGAGGCACACCCTTTCTAAGAGGCTTCTATGATGAGATGCGCCAGCGGGCACCGGGGATGATGACGCTCGTTGCGCTCGCCATATCGGTGGCATACGGGTACAGCTCCGCCGTGGTGTACGGCCTCGACGGCAAGCTATTCTTCTGGGAACTGGCAACGCTGATAGATATCATGCTGCTCGGCCATTGGATCGAAATGCGCTCCGTTATGGGCGCTTCTCATGCACTGGACCAACTTGCGAGTTTGATGCCCTCAACCGCGCACCGCCTCGAGACAGACGGCTCGACCTCGGATGTCGCATTAGAGGAGCTCACGGCAGGCACGCAGGTGCTGGTGCGACCGGGCGAACGTGTTCCCGCCGACGGCAAAGTTGTCCACGGCCAGAGCACTGTGAACGAGGCCATGCTCACCGGAGAGTCGATGCCGGTCGAGAAGTCGGTCGGCACTCGAGTCATCGGGGGTTCCATTAACGGCGAAGGCTCCATGACGGTCGAAGTCGACCAGGCCGGTGAGGACTCGTATCTTTCACAAGTCATCGGCCTCGTCGAGGAAGCTCAGAAGTCGAAGTCGAGAACGCAGGACTTGGCAAACCGTGCTGCCATGTGGCTCACATTCGTTGCGGTCACTGCGGGAGCCATAACGCTGGTCGCATGGCTCGTCGCCGCAAACGCGGACCTGGCCTTCTCGCTGGAGCGCACCGTCACCGTGATGGTGACGACCTGTCCGCATGCTCTGGGGCTTGCCATACCTCTGGTGGTAGCTGTGTCCACGGCCATTTCGGCTCAGCGTGGCCTTCTGGTGAGGAATCGTGCCGCGTTTGAAACGATGAGGAGGGTCAACGCCGTTATCTTCGACAAGACCGGAACACTTACCGAAGGTCGATTCGGCATAACGGATGTAGTGTCTTTCGACAAGGGACTCAGTGATACGCGCCTGCTCTCGCTCGCGGCCTCCGTTGAAGCGCAATCTGAGCACCCTGTCGCAAGAGGCATCGCGGCCGCGGACGTGGAAACGATGCCAGTTGACCGATTTCGCTCGGAACCGGGACACGGTGTCGAGGCCACGGTGGATGGCACGAGGGTACACATCCACAGACCGAATGTCTCCGATGTGCCGGGTGACCACAGGGAGCAGTTCGAGACTCTCACGGCAACCGGAAAGACTATCGTGATGGTCTCGCTCGACGATCAGCCAAAGGGCCTAATTGCGCTGGCCGATATTATCCGCAAAGAATCGAAGGAGGCCATCGATGCGCTGAAAGCCATGGGTATCGAGTGTATGATGCTCACCGGCGACCGGCAAGAGGTGGCGGACTGGGTGTCTAGAGAACTGGAGCTTGATGACTACTTCGCACAGGTGCTGCCCGACAAGAAGGCGAGCAAGGTCCGAGAGGTGAAGAGTCGCGGTTTGCGAGTGGCAATGACGGGGGACGGTGTGAATGATGCCCCGGCGCTCGCCGAGGCGGACATCGGCATCGCCATCGGGAGCGGCACAGACGTGGCGGTGTCGACCGCTGATATCGTGCTGGTCCGCAGCGATCCGAGGGACATCGTGACGCTCATCCGCCTGGCCCGGGCGACCTACAGAAAGATGATTCAGAACCTCGTTTGGGCAACGGGATACAACGTCATCGCCATACCTCTCGCTGCAGGCGCGCTCTACCAGGCAGGCATCCTGCTGTCTCCGGCAGCGGGAGCAATCCTGATGTCGCTGAGCACAGTGATAGTGGCTGTGAATGCCCGTCTGTTGCGTCTGAAAACATAGTCTGCGCGCATCTGCGACGAAGCGTCCAGCTATTGGATTTGACAGACGTCAAGAATGCGTTGTAGATTCAGGTCGTTCGTATCTGTTGCGGCGTGCAACGAGTCACCGGGAAAGCACAGGCGGCAGACTACAGAGACTTAATGAAAACGCACTCCGGGGTACTGAAGTCCCGATTCCTCCTCATTACTGTTCTTCTCCTCGTTGGTGTTTTGACTGTTCCTGCGACCGCGAGTGCGGCCTGCTACAACGGTCGCTGTCCAGTTGGGGAGTACGACGAGAACGAGAGCCAGGTTGAGGTCACGATTACTGTCTCGGTGAGCCCTGAGGATTCCGGGCGCATTGAACTGAACGGCGTTCCACTGGAATCGAGTTCCTTTGTTGTCATACAGGGGACCGAGGTCACTCTTGAAGTGGAGGAGGATTCCGGGTGGGAGTTCGAATCATGGTCCGGGTCAATGAGCAGTACCGATAACCCGTGGACCACTCCCTTCTACAACAACAAGACCCTCGTTGCGAATCTCTCGAGGTCAAGTTCCGTCGAGGAAGAAGAGGAAGGCAACGACGGCGACGGTGTCGACTTCGGAATCAGTGTCGACATCGACGACTCAGAAGCGTTGGATGCGGACGGTGAACCATTCGACGTGGTCGAGATCGATGTCAGGTCTGCTCATGACGCACCCGCAGACAGCTTGATTGTCAGCAGCGTTTTTGACCTGGGTCCGGATGGCGCGGAATTCGACCCTCCCGCTCCTCTGTCGATAGAGTACAGCCGCAGCCAATTGCCTGTCGGCGTTGACGAGTCCGACCTGGTCATCGCGTATTTCGACGATGACACAGGTGAATGGCTCGCATTGGACTCAGTAGTCGACGAAGAAGCAGGAGTGGTAGAGACCGAAGTAAGCCACTTCACCGAGTTCTGCCTACTGGCACCTGAGCCCGGCCCCGAGGTAGCGGCGCTCTTTGCCCCCGGATTCAGCTTCAGCGAACTTGTGGTCCCGCCGGATGGCGCACAAGTCGGACAGCCGCTCAGCGTCGCGGTCACCGTCAGCTATAGCGGCAGCGAGGCTTCAGCCACATCACAAGTACAGTTGCTTCTGGATGGCGAGGTTGCCGCAACACAGAGTATCACCCTCTCTTCGGGAGAGTTCCGAGTGATGGAACTGACCTTCGTCCCTGAAGAGGATGGCGCCCATCTAGTTGACGTCAAGGGGCTTCAGGGTACTGTGGACGTGGCACCCGCGACCGCCCCGACAGTTCTGAGCGAAGCGATGAATCGCGCGGAGAAAGACACATTTGAAGCGCCGGCCTTCAGCCTGCCAGCGTTGCCTGAGTTGCCCGGGGTGCCATCTCTCTCTCTTCCGTCGCTGCCAGCATCGTGGAACTGGCACTTGGGTGCGGTGATTGCAGGTGGCGTTCTGGCACTCCTGCTCCTGCTACCGCTGCTGCGGCGCAAAATGCTGCGCTACCGCTACGACATCTAGCGAGCGGAGGCATCGCTCGACGTCAGGCTCCCGGTCTATTCAGCTATCAAGTGCATGGTCGATTCCCACTTCTCACGTCTGAACTCGTCGCGCACTGACAGCACAAGAGACAATTCCGCCCCGCAGGCCTGACAGAGAGCCTCAAAGACATCATCTTCGGCCGGCGGACAGCCGGAGGCAACGGGCCAGTCCTCGGACAACTCGTCCGTGCATCCACCTATTACTGCCACCTTGCCGGATGCCTCAAACTCGACCGGATTGCCAACGACAATCGTGAGACCATCCATATGAGCCTCATAGCCCGCACCCTTCATGTGGCGCAATGCGGACACAAGCTCAGCGACGCAGCCGCTACAGAAGGAGTCCCCTTCAACAACCCGGACACCCGGGAACATCTCCATAATGACTTCGAACGCGGTCCTGAACCTCTCAGCATGGTCCTCGATGGACTCTCCCACAGCATCGATGTCTTCAAGCCCATGGACCTCACCGTCCATCTGCATCATCTCTCGCAGATAGTACACCGCCTCCGGACTTATGCCCATGAGCGCGCACCCGACAACATCAACAGCCAGCGCGTCCTTCCCTGCCATGAGCAGTCCCATAACCCGCGAATCTTCGGGCACACGCCACACACCCTCGCTGGCCACGTTGGCATCAACGATGGAGTAGGAAGGTCGCAGTACCGAGAAGAGGTCAACCAGTGCGGCGTTAATGCCAAGCATGTGACCGGCGCGCTTCTCGGTGCCGGGTGGAACACCCCAAAGGTTTTTCAGGGCGATGGTTGCGTTGCATCGAGGGTGCGTCTTGAGAACCGGGACACTCACCAGCACGTCGGCTTCGTACGCTGTCCGTGCGAGTAGTATCCTATCCATCGCCCGTGGATTCGGCACCTCGACAGCGACCGCTTCGTCGGTGTTCAAGTGAACCAAAGGTACTCCGAGCCGCTGAGCGACGGCTGTCGTCCCGGAGATGTCGAACGCCTCAGCCGTGCCAATGGCTCCATCGTCATAGCCTACCGCCGCACCTTCAGCAATGACTACCGACGCCGGCCGCATGTCCAGAACGGCCCTGGTAACCGCCTCCGTGAGCCTCGCGTCTGTGATGACGCCGGTCCCGGAGGGAACGGCCTTGTTGAGGTTGGGCTTGACCACTACACGAGAGTCGGGCTTGATAAGTTCCTTGAATCCGCCCGCAAGGTCAATGGCACGGGCCACGGCGTCGTCGAAATCGCACTGCTGTAGCTTGACGATACTCACTCGCTGCATTCTCTTCCTCCTGGTTGGTGCGGACTCTCCTCAGTTACCACGACGGCGCGTCTTTCACTTGCGGCCGCAGACAGAGACTCACTCGCCGATGGCCTTGACAACGACTCGCTTCCTACGGCGGCCGTCAAACTCGGCGTAGTAGACCTGCTGCCAGGGTCCCAGGTCGAGCCGCCCCTCGGTAATTGGAACAATGACTTCGTGGTGGACAAGCAGACTTTTCAGATGGGCATCGCCATTCGTCTCTCCGGTGTGGTGATGCCTGTAGTCCGACCGGAACGGAGCCACCTTCTCAAGCCACTCATCGATGTCAGCAATCAGCCCGGATTCGGCGTCGTTGACGTACACTCCGGCCGTGATATGCATCGCAGACACCAGAAGGAACCCCTCCTTGATGCCGCTGCGGGCCACAATCCCGGACACTTCCTCCGTGATGTTTATGTACTCCCGCTGTCGCTGCGTATTGAACCAGAGGTACTCAGTGGCAGACTTCACTTTGCCTCCGACCTGATGAGTTGAGTCATGATACCTAGCCCGTGTGAGTCCTGTCGATAGTCGTGGTATCCTCGTGGCAGTGCCCGGGCAGTCCAGACGCCATGAGTACCACAATCATCGCACTATCAGACACGCATGAAGCCTCGCTGAAGCGCTTGCCCGCTTCGCTGCGCGCGGCGCTCGAGCGAGCGGATGTTGTCGTACATGCCGGTGACATCACGGAGATGACGCTTCTCCAGGAGCTGCGTGCCATCAACGACACGATTGCGGTTGCAGGCAACATGGACTCCACGGCCATCAAGATTGCACTCCCTGCGAGACAGTTGTTCACATTCGCGGGCAAGAGGGTGGGCATTGTGCACGGATCAGGCGCGCCATCGGGCATCGTTGAACGGGTCAGGAGGCTATTTCCAGAGAACCCCGACCTCATCATCTTCGGGCACTCACACGTGCCATACAACGGTGTACTACAGGGTAGCCAGATGGTGAATCCAGGTCCGGGTAGACAGAGCTACGCGACTATCACTGTGCTGCGAGACCGCATCGAAACAGCTATCGTGCCGCTCTAGAGGCAAGGCGGGAGACGGGCTAGTCCGCGAGGTTCTTCTCGGTCTCTTTCCACATCCGCTGACGGGCAGCATCCCGTTTTGCGAACACCTGCTCAGTATCGGCGCCGCACGCGGCGCATAGCGTCCTAATCACATCTTCTTCAGTAGGAGGACATCCTGCAGCGTAGACGCCCTTTTCTGAATGCATGCGGCCGCAGCGACCCAGGACCGCCAGCTTCGG
>Ga0180432_10003309_pt1 | contig 23191 bp, 17 predicted proteins | sample SS_ome_10_FD_132414 | JGI IMG/M metagenome (GOLD analysis project Ga0180432, IMG submission 132414) | Hypersaline lake sediment archaeal communities from the Salton Sea, California, USA - SS_1_MS_2 metaG | ecosystem: Environmental > Aquatic > Non-marine Saline and Alkaline > Hypersaline >... | reverse complement strand
TGGACCGTATGGAAACATCCCCTTTCGACTACCGCGAGCTTTCCTTCAGGGACAGGGCTCCACTGGAGGACGAGTGGAACCGACGGATGAAACTGTACAGGGTTTCCCGCATCGAACACAACCACAGCTGGATACAGACGATTCCCCCATCTCTCTACGAGGAGCACCCCGAGTGGTTTGCCATGAAGGACGGGAAGCGTGTCCCACCTATTGGCAGCTACTACAAGCTGGAAAGCACGAACCAGGAGATGGTGGAGTATTTCGCCGGAAGGATCATCGAGGCATTCCGGAAGGACCCCAAACGAAGGTGGTATTCTTTGTCCCCGGCCGACGGCGCTGGGTGGAGCGAGAGCCCGGAGAGCAGGGCGCTGATGGAAAGGGATCCGCGCGGCGATCTCTCGGTTACGCCCCTGGTGCTCAAGTTCTACAGCGACGTGGCCAGGATAGTCGGGGAGGAGTTCCCGGACCATATGCTCGGCGGGTACCTGTACAGCAACTACCTCTATCCCCCATCCGAAGGGGTTGACAGCATTGAATCAAACTTGGCATTCATGATAGCCAACAGCCCCACCTACGGATTCAAGCTCTACCGGCCATCTGTACAGGAGAAGTGGGAAGAATCCATATGGATCGACAGGTGGGCCGAACTGGCAAGGGAGCATGAATTTGACCTGTATTACTATGACCTACCTACAACTCTCGTACAGCCAAACGGCATCATCTGTCCCCCCGCCCCGGATCTTCTGAACTTCACCTTTTCCAGGATGAGCAAGTACGGGTTCAGAGGCGGCTACATATACGGCAACCCAATCTGGCCCGTATCGGGGCCCGGCAACTTCGCCATTGCCAGGATGCTGTGGAACCCGGACCAGGCAAACGAGATACTGCATGACTACTACGTTAGGGCGTACGGTGGAGAAGCAGGCGCCCGAATCGAGAGGCTATTCGACCTGCTGGATAACTCATTTCGCAGTTTCTACAACCGCAATCCAGGTGCCAAATACCTTCTGACGGAGGATCATCTCAAGGAGATCTACGCGCCCAATTACCAGGAGATGGAGAGACTCTACCTTGAAGCTCTAAGCTTTGAGAAGCGTGACATCGAACAGAAGCGACTGGAGAAGTTCGGCGAGGTGATGTCCTTGCTGCAGTGGAACCTGCGTGATTACGGCTTCCTGGACCCGGACTATCGGTCGTCCTTGACCCTGGACGAGGACGGGATAGACGAACTCCTCGAAAGTCAGAGCGATGATTGCAGGATAACGAGGAAGATAGATTTTCGGCCTAAGGGGGTGATGGTGGAGGGCACGCAACCCATGACTGACGATGGCGGGTCCAAGGAATACCTGGTTCCGGTGGGAAGAGGCGGCATTCACCTGCTGTTGCATGCCTCTTCAACGGAACGGGTCAGAATCGATATCGAGAGGTTTCACAGAAGGGCCGAACTCATACAGTATCTACTGACGGACGAGAATGGAAATCGAATACGAACCGGGGTCATAGCAGAGGGACGGTCTGTCTCTTTCCCATGCGAGGAGGGGAAGACATACTTTCTCAGGGCTCCATATCGAATCGCATCACTGGAGAGACTCAGTGTAAGCGGTGCCTCGATAGCGTTCCACGTGCCGCCCAGAGGCTTGGATCTGGATGCGAGACGTCTTGAGGACGATCTCCCCCTCTACTTCTACGTGCCGGAGGAGACTGGGAGCTTCCACTTGATACTGGGTAAGAGTGGCGCTGCTGCGGAGGTATACTCACCAAGTGGTCGATGTGTAGGTCGGTTGAGGAACTCGAAGGTCAACAGGGCAGCCTCACGTCTTCTGATACCGGAGGGCGATTCCGAGCCCGGTTTCTGGAGGATACTGATTCACCCATCCGATGATTACCTGACGATAACCCTTGATGAGCAATTGCCACAGTGGTTCCTTCCTGATAAGGCTCAGCTTCTGAGGATAGAAGACCTGTAGGGAATCGACATCGAAGGTGGAAAAACAGCGGGACCCCGACCTACCCCATAACTTGCGGACACGGCCAGCGATTCCAGTTTTCTGGGTCAAGGTTTTAAGGCGTGACCGGGTTTTCTGTGTTCGTTGAAGAGGACTATCGTACTGGCTTTGCTGATGGTTTTCCTGATAATGCCAGGCGTTCTTTCCGCGGGTGATCCCGACATCATAGACGTGCTCTATCTATGCAGATCCTCAGCCTGGGACTCCCGCCTGGACCTCATGCTGATCGCCGATCCCAGCATAGATGTCCTCGGGGTGCAGACCCTCGGCGCCTACGCCATCTGGCAGGGGTCGGTGAACCCGGCCGCGGTCAATAGGAGGATGAGGATATACATGCCCAGGAACTACGACCAGCTCGTTGCGGAGAGGGATATGTTGATACTGGACGATGCCCCACATAGTCATCCGTTGCAGCCGGAGATTCAGCTGGATCCCAAGTGGCTACACTGGTGGGTTGATGCGGTCAAGGAGGACGGGATGGCCCTCTGCATGTGGGGCGGCGACGCCTCGTGGGGAGGACACGGGGAACAGGACAACCCCTCCTGGAGCGAAACGGTGCTGGACGAGGTACTTCCCTTCACGGGGCTACCCGCCTACGCCGTTACGGTCCCGACCCCGCTACGCCGCGATTTCGCAGACACAAATCATCCCCTCGCCCGCCTTCCATGGGATATCTGTCCACCGATCATGGTTCTGAACAACGTCAAACCCAAACCCGGAGCGACTATGGTCGCCTATGCGACCTCGAGGAGGGAGAGTCACCCCTGGATCGCTTGGTGGGAGCAGGGGCAAGGACGGGTTCTGGGAGAAACCGAGGTATTCGGCAGCCTCGGTGGGGGCTCGAGAATGCCGGAGGAGTGGGAGTGGTACCAGGACTTCCTGATCTATCTGACGTACTTCGCGGCTCGGAAGGAGATACCGCAGGACATCTACAAGGCCCACCGGATCAGGGAGGATATCAACACTCACATCGCTCAGGCATCCCTCATGGTGTCCCTCCTGGAGTTCATCGAGAGATTCGGGGTCAGCACAACGGACCTGTACACCGAGCTCGATTCAATCACCCTCCTGAAGGAGGAGGCGGAGGAGCACTACAGGCGCGATGAATATGACCAAGCTGACGGAACCCTTCGTGAGGTGAATGCTGCCTGGGGTAGGCTGAATAACAGGGCCATCGAAGTCAAGGACAGGGCGTTGGTCTGGATATACCTTATCGAATGGATGATCGTCACCAGCGCTGCAATCATAGCGGGGGTGGTCGTTTGGACCCTAATGGTTAGACGACGCCTGTACCACGAGATACTCACTACCAGAAGCACCCGGTAATGGCAAGTACAGGGTATTTTCTACGACTGATAGGTGGCCTCGCATATGCATGGGATTGGTCGTCACGCGCCCCTTACAGGTCCGGACGATCTCATCCGCCGTGGGATCGCGTGATCAGTCGAATCGGATGCAAGTGCTCCCGGGCCTTGACTATGCTCTCATACGCGTCGCGGCGACCTCCCGATAAAGCCTCCTCTTGACCATCAGCGTCCAGAGGACAAGCCCAGCTATCAGGGATACTCCGGTTACGGATAGCCACTGGATCAGATAGACCCACATCATTGCCTCATCCTTCAGCTTCATCGCCTCCCTGCCGACAGCATCCATCTCTGAAAGGGCCTCATCCATCAGTTCCGAAGCCTCTTCGTACAGATTCTGGCGGTAGAGTCTCTTGCCTTCCGACACCGTTTCGCCGATCGAATCCAATTTCTCCACTATCTTGTCGGTGCTCGCCCCGAACTGGTCTACGAATTCGATGAGTGAATACGCCAATCCCCTGATCGTGTCATATTCAATGAATTGTGATCTCAGCATATGGACCTGCCCCACATCCGCGGGCAGGGTCCTCCCTGTTGAGTATATCAGCATGGCAAGGACCATATCTGGAGCGTACGGGTTGTAGTTGGTGTTCCAGAACGGGAATACGTCCCCGACACCGAAGTTGTCCTGAAGCGTCCATGTAACACCTTTGCCATATTTCCAGAACATGCTGTGTGGGATCCAGCCCGGGTTTCTGAACTCTGGGTCAGAATACGCGCCCGGGTATCCGTAGAGGTAGGGTCCAACCGAATAGGAGACCACCACCGCACCGATCTTGGGAATAGCGAGGCTGGTGGTGTAGCCGGGGAAGGATGTCGTGATCCCGGAAAGATCGGCGTAAGGGATCAGTACAGGCGGCACACCAGGATGCCTGTTGAATACCACCCGCATCGGCAGGCCGTGAAACACATAGTCGGTACTAACCACCGCATCCGCGTCGTTCGGGAAAGCATCGGACAGCATCGACTCGGCCCAGGGGATCGAGATGTACCCGTGGCCGCTCATTACGCTTCTCGTCTGCATTCCCCCAATGCCCTCGAGTACACCATCGTGCAGCATCTTCTGCTGGCGGTCGGAGAGCATCCAGATTTCGATGCTGGCCAGTATCATGAAGTCATAGGTGAGCAATATCTCGTAGTTGCGTGGGAAGTAGAGCCGGACAAATCTCTGGATCTCGGATTGGGTCCAGTAGCCTTCCCGAACCCTAGCCGGTATGACAAGGGGATCCGTCAGGGGATCCACGCGCAGCCACATCGATGCTATCCCGATCCTGGTCGGGTTACCCGCGATCATGACCTTCAGCGTATCTTCCTCTGCCCCTGAAACGGTACTGATGAGGACCCCCACGAGGACGATCAGGCATGTCCGGATGGTTATGGGCTCAGCAGACATGATCACCCTCCGCCATTTCGTCGAATCCTTTGGGCTCTACTTCCATATAAGATTTCATGGCGAGGAGGTGCGTGAGCGACCCACCATGTGGTTAGGATTCGGGACCTGTGGCTCTATCGAATCTCATGTAAGTCTTAATTGGTAGGGGTATTCCGTCTCCGTTTCATTCGAGATAGGCTTGGTGATCGTATCCTCAGATGCTGCAGAGAAGATTGCTGTCATTTGAAGTTTTCGAATTTCGCTACCTATAAGAAAGAGGTCCTTTCCTGAGACTCCTGTGGATCGAGAGGAGATTTCAGATTCTCTTTCCGAGCTTCAGCGCAATATGAGGCGTGCGATGGAGGATCTTGCCAAGGCCGAGATGTCAAACATCAGACAGGTGCAGATCGTTCGAGAGTTGCTGGGTGGCAGGAGAACGGTGACCGAGCTTGTTGAATCTCTGTACGGTCTGAGTCAGGATGACCCGGGATTTAGTACACACTACTCCCAGGTGCAGAAGGAGTTACGTGAACTGGGATCCAAAGGCTTCGTGTCCAGGAGGCCGTTTGGACGAAACAAGCCATATAGGCTCACTCAACTGGCGGTCGCCAAGCTGACAATGATAGATGGTGTTAGGAGGGGATATGCCAGTCGGGTCGTGCCTGGTATAGACCTGGTGCTCTATGTCGTTGTCCTTATCGTGGGTTCTGCCGGGGCGTGGCTCGCTGTAAGATGGGAGACGCCATTTCTGGTCATGGCTTTTGCCTTCGTGTTTCTCGGCGGGATGGCTTTCTGCAGGTTCGTAGAAGCCCTCTGGCGGGTGGTCTCATGAACGAGGAGTCCACAGATCAGCCAATCGGAGGAAGGTTCCGTTCAAAAATCGTCCAGCCCCACATGGGCGTGAAGGTGCTGGCAGCGGGCGCCGGGTATTTCTGCTTGTTTCTTGTTATTGCAGCAAGTCTCATCTCGCCACTTGGAGAGTATCTGGGCCCTGGGGATGATGAACCGCTTAACTTGAATGAGACCGATTCCACGCCACCATCAAACGGATCCTCGTCGCCTACCGAGGAGATGAAGGTGATGAATCGGTCCGAACAGGTGAGCCTCGGAGCCGATGAAGAGGTATTTGTTGCCAATGGAGATCTACAGCAGATTGCCTGGGTTGGCGATCGCTATGCCATCATATTCTCCCGGGGAGGCTGGTCGGAAAACAGCTCTTTGTTTGTCACTTACTCCGAGGACTGCGTGAACTGGTCCGAACCCTTCGAGCTGGCGCGAGGGAATGAATGGGGGGTCAAGGGATCGTTGGCTTCCACCAGTAACGGAACCCTGATCCTTGTCTATGGTAAGGCCACTGATAGCGGTGATTTCAGACTGTTTTCATCTACCTCAGAGGATGGTTTGACGTGGTCTGCACCCGCGATGTTGCCAAATGGATCCATCCGGATCCTGGACCTGTACGGAGTCCACCTAGTACAGGAAAGAGGTGGGATTCTGACGATTGGATTCTCGGGGGGTCTTTACGATCTTGAGTCCGATGTATATGCCGATGCCATGGCCACGATGTGCTTGGAAGATGGCAAGACCTGGACTGGACCGCAGTTTGCCAAGACGCCTTCGGATCACCAATATCCCAACAACTATCTGTATTCTCTGGGACTCATATCCCTAGCGGAGAGGAATGGAGTGCTGTATGTGGCGCACGTTGATCCCGCGGGAGACGTCTGGGTCGGGCCAAGAGTGGATGGACGGTGGGATATCTACCAGGCAAACCCTAGCTCCCACTACTCCTACTTCGGCGGCGCCTCGATGATCCATCTGGGAAATGGATCAACCATCGTCGCCTTCGACCATCTGAAGAAGACCTATCTCCTGAGATCCAATGATACGATGAATTGGGACACCCCGTTACTGATGACATTGGGCCAGATGCCCGCAATAGCTTCCGTCAGCAACAGCACTCTGCTCGTAGCATATAACGGAGGCGGTGGAATCTACATCAGATTGGCGGGAGGACCCACCGAGACCGGTATAGAAGAATCGGGCACCTTCGAGGTAAGTTTCCCGGATGAAATCAGTGACCTGTACTCTGAGGGCACCTTTCTCCTGGTCCACAATTCATCCAAGAAATCGTCGAGTATTGAAGGCTGGGATGAAGAGAGGCACGACTTCCTTGTGTTCGACTCGACCGAAGGCCGATTTGAGCTGTTTGGTGAATCCCGGGAGGGATGGATCCCCAGGGTCCACAAGTACACCCAGAGCTCAGGGGAGATGGTATGGAAACTCGGTCTGAAGTACGGGGGCTTGGATTCAGGAGAGGATGTCGGGTATAGGCTCAACGTGTATGCCGGTGGGAGCTTCGGCTCAGAGTCGACCTGGCAATATTCCCAGATTGAGGACACTTGGACAGTTCAGTTCAGGGATGCTCAGTGTGAGGAATGGGACTTAGAGAATGAAGAGTTCACCTACCTAGGCAAGATAAGCTTCAATATGACGGTGAGACGGGTCGAATAGTGACCGGGATATCTCAGGGACATGCGAGCATCGTTAGGCTGTCTTAGTGTAATCGATGTCTGAGAATCTGTATCCAGTGAGAGATCGTGCAAGTATCGTGGGGCATTGCAGACTGCATTGGGAACAGTAAAGGCTGCGTACAGGCGATTAGCTAACCTTCGGTCGAGCGACTCATCCTGGCCTGACTGCATTGGCTAGATCCGAATGCTTTTTCTTCTGGCAGCTCCGAACTGTACTGAAAAGAGGCTTGGATGCGATTGGCCGGTCTAAAGGGACTACTACCTCTCTGCTTCATTCTCGTTGTGGCTACATCTCAGTTACTCGTCTCGGTTGCCGTGGAGGATGGATCCAGGATACCCTGCTTCGTCATGGGTCAGGTCGTGACCGCCCCGTACAACCCCTTCACCTCCCTGTTCATCGAGGACCCCCTCTTCAATTACGGTCTGTATCCACTTCCGACAAACATCAACCTCCGGGACAAGAAGAAGCTGGATAGGGTGTACTACCCGCGTACCGCCGATACCCTGGCGGAATCCTACGATGTGATCGTTTTCTATGATGCGCGAGTCGATCACTGGACCTCGAGGCAGTTCAGGGATATCGGGGAGGTGTTCCGAGAGGCGGGGATGGTCTCTGTGGCGGTTCACAGCGGGTCCTGGACGGTATGGGAGGGGACGACACTCTACGACCTATCGCCCATATCGGACTACGATTCTCGATATCACAAGCCCTGGAGGATGCGCTTCCGAAGGGAGAGGGAGCCCGTCTTTCTCCGGTTCATAGATCTAGGTTTGGAGAAGGCCATCGGTTCGGCGTACGCGATCCTGACGGTTAAGGACGGCGCGACGATCTGGGCGGACATGGTTCCCCAGGGTACCCCCTGGCTGGTTTCGTGGAGTCCGGGCGGTCAGAATGCCGGCCTGCAGTGGGTCTTTGGCGATAAGTTCGATGCCGGGTGGTGGGGCGTGAGGCCGGAGCACCTGGGAAAGAACAGATACTCTCTGGATTTCGCGACCAATCTCCTACTTTACTCGCTGGACAGGCCCCTGATAGGCGACATACACGCCAGGAGGGAGGCCAGACAGATGCTTTCCACCCTCCGAACCAGGAAGTACCTGGTCCTGTCTATGCTGGACTGGGCGGAGAGGTTCGGCGCCAGAACGTTACCGATTTCCCGGGGCCTACTTGAGCTGGAAAGGGATGCGGAAGAGGCTGTGGACCTTTACCTGGAACAGGAGTACGCCGCGGCCATATCCTTCATCGATGAGCTGGATTCACGGGTATCCGATCTGGGGCTGGAGGCCACGAGAATCAAGGATCAGGCTCTGTTCTGGGTCTTCATTTCAGAGTGGCTGGCGGTCACTTCAGTATCACTGGTAGCGGCCTCGGTTCTCTGGTCATTGATGGTGAGGAGGAGGATGTACAGGCCAGCAGGGGGTACCAGGTTCAGGGCCGACGCTTGACTAGGATGACTGGCTTGTCATCAGGCAGTCATCGGTCAATCGACGGCATTCGTGTTCGGGAGGGACATTCGAACGGCTGCTGCATAGAAAGACCCTCTTCCGAGATGCAGGAAACCTATCAGGTCACCTCTGAGTGGGCCTGGTGATCCATTGCGCAAAGCTCAACCGAACCAAAACCTGGATCAGCCAGCCAGGTCGAGTCAATCCCTGGCTCGGCTTCTCATGATGACCAGCGATGCTACGTTGACGCAGATGATGACGGAGACTATGATCGCTATCAACAGAGGTTGGGGTCGAGAGCTACCCGGTATTCCTATAATGTTATAGGGCTCGGATAGATCCCATCTTTCGTCGTTGTCCAGGTCTATCCAGGCCCTGTAGCATGAATAGTGGAAGTCAGATGCGGCTAGAGGTCCAATAGCAGTAGTTCCTATGGAGCCTCGATCATCCGAGTGGATCTTGCGACATTCCATCGCCATCTGTTCCTCCCAATATCTGTAGTGTTCCATACAGAGGCTCAGTTGAGTGGCTTCCTCGAATCCCTCCCCTTGGATGTGAATGTCCTCCCCTTCATCGAAAACGTAACAGGTCTGGCCCTCGGAACTTGAGCTAATCCATGAATCACCACAGGGTTTCAGTTCCAGTCTAGCCAAGGTTGCCCCAACGATGATCACGTCTCCGTCATCCAAAATCAAATGCCGGTGAGATGTTCCCTTGACTTCTTCCTGAATGGTTCTTCCAAGTATTTCACCATCCGGTCCGACTCTCCATAGAACCAAATAGCCATCGGGAAGAGCGTGCGTCATTTGAGAAGCGGATATGTAGAGGGTATCTCCACGCAAATTCATTTGCCCTGGATACCCCATTCCCAGCGGTCTTGTCCAGATCAACTTGCCGTCGGCATCGAACAGCCAAATTTTGATGTAGAAACCGAGCGAATAGTGGTAGCCCAAGACGTAGTACCGGTCCTCAGGTCCCTGGACAAGAATCGAGGAGACACCTTGACTTAGTTCACCAAGCACGCGGGGGGTTCTCCTCCAGATAATCCTCCCATCCTCATCCATCTTAGCCAAGAAGATCTTCCAATTAGTCATGCCAACAAGAATGAAGCCATCGCTAACAGGTTCTATTGACTGGACTTCGTTCACTTCCTTGCTCGAGAAGATTTTTCTCCGCCATAGCTCGGATCCAGATGCATTCAACTTCAGAACTAGTGCACTTACCTTGCCCCCCTGACCTAGGGTCAAGCCCCCGATCATGAAGTCACCTGATCTACACACCGCCATACATTGAGCCCAGTCCCGGGAATCCGCGCCGATGGTCCGGTTCCAGATTAGATCCCCGTTTGTGTCTATCATGGCCACGAAGATATCCGCCCGTGAAATGGTGCCAACTAGCAGAAATCCGCCGTCGGCCTCCGCGATCGCTGCAACCCTCGCGTCCCTAGACATATTGATCGTATTCTCCCATATCAACACGCCATTGTAGTCGTACATGGCTACATAGGGCCTTTTGCCGCGTTCTCCTGCCACAATCCATCGGTTCCGAGGATCTCCTTCAACCGCTATTGCGTCGCGGGCTCCGTTTTTCCACCGAACATTCCACAGTATCTCACCATCGGAACTCTGGTTTTCGGCGTAACCCGGAATCCCCGGATATAGAAAGAGGATAAGGGGGACCGTAATCATCCACTGGATGATTGCTGTATGAATCCCCTTAGGCACATCTCTTCTGAACTCGGTTTCACATAACAAGTTTACGTTCTTCGATCAGCTGGAAGCCGTATTCTATCACTTCCGTACAAAAGGAGCAGATACAGGCCAGGGGGCACCGATCGATAAGCGGAGGAGAGCCGTGTTAGTCGAGATAGCATTATATGACTTGACAGATTTTTCCTAGTCGTGAGAGGACCGCTGAAAATCGGAGTGGTGTTTCTTCTTCTGGCAACATCAATCCATACCTGCCATGGTCAAATGATCCCCGGCAGGGCGAGGGTCCTTTTCATCGGGGAGGTGGCTGCCACCAACCAGCTTTTTCTGGACTGGATAAAGGTCGAGCCCAAGTTCCTTCTAACCACTGTACCCTGCGATCTGGAATGGGTGTCTCTGAAGGAGGCGAAGCGGTTTGCGAGGATGTATCTCCCTCGCAGCGAGGCGAGGTTGCGGGAAGAGCAGGACGTGATGGTCTTCGAGGACTTTTCCCCGTCTGTTCTTCCGCTGTCCTTCCTGGAGTGGGGCCGATCGGCTATCAGAGACGGCATGGGGATCGCGCTCATAGAGTTCGCCTACTGGGGTGGGACTAACGAGATCCAGATGTGGATGACCATGGAGTTCTACGGGGTGTTTCCCGCGGAGACAGTCGTGAACCTCCACCCGGCCGAGGCAGGGAGGACCTTCTACAGGGTCGAGAACGAGGATGGCCCCTTGGACCTCCCTGGGATCGAGTCCACGCCCATGAACAGCGGGTACCACGGGGACCTCAAGCCGCGGGCTGGCGCGGTTGTGGAAGCGACCTGGAGGGGACGAGGAACGCCGGCAATGGTAACCTCGACTTATGGAGAGGGCAACACACTACAACTGGACCACGGATGGGACAACATCCCGGGCGAGATACGCCTTACCTACGAGTATCTACCGGATTACATCTTCAACCAGATATTCTCTATAGCAGGCATACCGTTCCCGGAGGACCTTCTCGCCGTCCATGCCACCCGGGCTTCATTACTGGCATACTCGGACCGCAAGAGGGGATCGATTGCCGTAATAGAGTTCGTGGAGAGGTTCGGCGCCGACTACAGCAGGGTGGAGGAACACCTGAATTCAATGGATGAGCGCTATGACGAGGCTTCGGTCCTCTACCTGAACGGGGAGTACGAGAGGGCGGGAGACCTTCTGTTCGAGCTTCTCGACGAGTTCACTGACGTTGAATCCGAACTGATCGAGGCCAAGGATCGCGCATTTCTGTGGATCTACATAGCGGAGTGGACCAGTGTGCTAGGTGTTGGGATTATCTGCGGGGTCAGCCTGTGGACTCTGATGGTGAGGAGAAGGCTGTTCAGGGACGTGGATACAACAAGCTACTACGGCGGGAGATAGCCGTATTGGACAGAATGGCCCCGAATTATTGCATATGTGAAGTTAGAATATCCCGGTGCAGAAGCTCGATTTCAGCAAAAGAAACCAGAGATGGTAAGCAAGACAAAATAATCGGTGGAGAGAGGTCGTACCAGATGAACCCCGAATCGGGCAGTCCTCACGGGTCCGAGCGGCCAACCGTGGAATCCTCCCTGATCAATCCGAACAGTATCCGTCTGGATGCATCTACGGTTTGTCAACTCAGGTGTCCATCCTGTCCAACCACGACCGGCCAGATAGAGAGGGCACTGGGATCTGGGTTCCTCAAGTTCTCGGACTTCAAGAGAATCATCGATGAAAATCCCCGCATTTCGAAGATCGAGTTGTCCAACTGGGGGGAGATCTTCCTGAACAAAGGGCTCCTCAGCATGCTGAAGTACGCCTACGAGCGAAACGTCGCCCTGTTTGCGGGAAATGGGGTGAATTTCAACACGGTGTCGGACAAAGTTCTGGAAGGAATTGTAAGGTACAGGCTCAGAAGGCTGAAGGTTTCCATAGACGGGGCAAGTCAAGAGACCTACCGCATATATCGCGCGAACGGCGATTTCGCTAGGGTCTTGGAAAATATTCGGAAGATCAACTTCACAAAGGCCCGTTACGGATCTCACTTTCCCGAGCTTGTTTGGCAGTTCATCGTCTTTGGCCACAACGAGCACGAGATCGTCAGAGCCCGGAGCATGGCGGAGGATCTGAATATGGAGTTCTCCGTCAAACTCTCCTGGGAGGACACGTACACCGAGCCCTTTTCGCCCGTGAAGGATCTGGAAACCGCGAGAAGGGAAACCGGCCTCGGCGCGGCAACCCGAACCGAGTACAGGGAAAGATACGGGCAGGAGTATATGCTGCGTCACTGCTGCACCGAGCTTTGGACGTCCCCCCAGATCAACTACGACGGCAGGCTGCTGGGGTGCCCCGCAAACCTCTGGGGTGACTACGGGAATGTCCTTGAAGATGGGCTGATGGAATCCCTGAATAGCGGGAAGATGATATATGCCCGTGAGATGTTGATGGGGAGGCGCCCGCCAAGGGATGACATCCCGTGTTTGCACTGCAAGGCGTTCCATGAGATGAGGAAGACTGGTAACTGGATCAGTGAGAGCGAAGTCAGAAAGCGTCGTCCACTGAGAAAGTCGGTCATCCTACTCGAGAACAAGATACTGGGTTACGATCTTACTAGGTCGGCGGCGAGGCGATTCGCCGATATTCGAAGATTGTCAAGGAGTTTGGGTCATGCTGTCCGGAGAAAAGAGGAACTCGATCCGGGGTACATGGTATCGATGGTCCGGAGCATGGGAAGAATCTCGGCTCCACGCCTGACCAACAACGTCTACCCTCTCAAGATACCTGTTGGTAACGGCGGGCCCTCAGGATGGAGGCCCTATCCGCTGTTCAGAGGTTCTACAAGGGGGATATACGACTTCTCCTGCCACGCCTCCGTACTGAATAACGGGAGCTGTCCTCACCCTCCCCACACACATGACGAGGAGGAGCTGCTACTGCTTCTTTCAGGCGAAGTTGATCTAATCCTGCCAAGAGATCCGACCGGCTGTGAACGGGATATTCACCTCGAACCCGGTCATTTCGTCTACTACCCACTGGGGTTTCCGCACACGTTACGAACTACGAGCAGTGAACCGGCGAACTACCTGATGTTCAAATGGACCGCTAGGCCGAGGGAGAGCCGATCCCGTTTAACGTTCGGCGAATTCAACATGGTGCACCCCATGGACGACGCCGAAACCGGCTTCAGGACCCGGGTCGTATTCGAGGGGCCGACCAGCTACCTTCGCAAACTCCACTGTCATACCTCCATTCTGACGCCGGGCGCGGCCTACGAACCCCACTCCGACAGCTATGATGTGGCCATCGTCGTGGTCGAAGGGGAAGTCGAGACTATAGGCAAACGCGTGGATCCCTATGGGGTGATCTTCTATGCCGCGGGAATGCCCCATGGCATGCGCAATCCCGGTGATGTCACTTCCAGGTATGTGGTCTTCGAATTCCACAACCAACGGTAGACCTGGTCTGTGAGCGCTACGCAGAGGATAGCAGCTGATCTTGTGATCTTCTCTTCTTCGGAATTCATCAAAGAATCCCCAAACGGGGTCAGTTGAAGGGTTTCGATAGATATCGATCCAGAGGATCGATCCCTTATTAAGCTGCACTGGAATTTCAGTATACATGGGAAAGCCACGCCATCCATCTAGGAAAGATAGAGTTCACTCCCGATATTCAGACTCATCCGGGTCTATAGGGAGGGGTGTCAGCCAGATCGTGGGCGTTCTATTGATGATAGCCTTCGTGGTCGCCGCCGTGGCTGGCTACTACGTGTTCTACAAGGGGTTCTTCAAGGACTCCAGCAAGGATGTGAACATGGACATGGCCCATATCACACTCAACGGGCCAACTACCGGCAGCGCTAACGAAGTGGTCGTGCTTCACGTAAAGAACTCGGGGAATGTCGACTTTGCCAGCTGGAGCTTCGTCGAGGGCTCCACCGATAGCGGTACGGATTTCTCTGCAGGCGACCAGGCGACTTCGTCTGTCACGCTTGGTGGAACCGGGCCCTGGGTCTTCAAGGTGCAGGCGGTAACCAATTCGGGAAAAGTTGCCGAGGACTCGTGGATAGTCGAAAATCCGTGATAGATTCCAGTACGGGTACTGCCATAGTCTTAATCCAAGGGGTTCCTGCAGGCCACTGCTGGTCGGGTTTGGAGGGTTGATCCCTTGCTGGCCTGTTTCCTTCCTTTCTTCTACATTGACTGTGTCCGAAAAGCGGTCCTTGAGACCTAGCTGCAAACGTTTAAGGTATCATGGCCGAATTTTCGAGCATGGCAAGCGATGTGCTCCGAAAGCTGAGTTACGATGAGGCCCCCAGAATCTCGGTTGAGCCACCGGGGCCAAAGTCAAGGGCTCTGCTGGAAAGGCAGCGGGTCAAGGAGGGCAATACGGTATCCTATCCACGTGGCATTCCAGTTGCCTTCGAGTCCGGCAGGGGTGCCACGGTCAAGGATGCGGATGGCAACATCTATATCGATTTCTTCGGGGGTGCGGGGGCCTTGGTCGTGGGGCACTCTAACCCGAAGGTCGTTGAGGCCGTCAGGGATCAGGTGGGTAGGCTGACACATTCACTCGACTTCCCAAATTCCATCCGATCTCGAATCACAGATACAATCGTCTCCCAAGCTCCTGGAAGCCTTAGGAATAACTGCAAGGTGGTGTTTGGGGGTCCCACCGGTTCCGACGCCGTCGAGGCTGCCATCAAGCTCGCGAAGATTAACACCGGAAGATCGGGGATACTAGCATTCAGCGGGGGTTATCATGGCATGACTTCCGGCGCTCTGGCGGCGACAAGCGACAGGTTTCACAAGGAGATGTACCTGCCGCTTCTGCCCGAGGTTCACTTTTCCCCCTATGCCTACTGTTACAGGTGCCCCTTTGGCCTGGAGTATCCCGGGTGTGGAGTTCAGTGCGCCGACTACCTGGAGTCGCTGCTTGGGAATCCCCATTCTGGGGTTTCGAATCCAGCTGCCGTGATAGTTGAACCGGTACAGGGAGAGGGGGGATCGATAGTGCCTCCACCAGAGTTCCTTCCCCGGGTTGAGGAGATCACTGAGAGGCACTCCGTTCCCTTGATCTTGGATGAGATCCAGGCGGGCATCGGAAGGACGGGCAAGATGTGGTCTTGCGAGCTTTTCGAGTGCGAGCCCGATGTAATGACCATCTCAAAGGGGTTGGGCGGGGGGCTTCCTCTCTCTGCGATAGCGTACAGGACGGGTCTCGATACGTGGAAGCCGGGGGCCCACATAGGGACTTTCAGGGGGAACTTAACGGGGATGGCAGCTGGATTGGCGGCCCTGAATTTCATCGAAGAGCATTCCCTTCTTAAACACGCGGCGGATCTCGGAAAGTACATCTTGGAGAGGTTGAAGGAGGAGAGCAATGGCAGGAAATTCATCGGCGATGTGAGAGGAGCCGGTCTTATCATCGGGATTGAGTTTGTCAAGGATAAGGTGTCGAAGAAGCCGTTCCCAGAGATGGCAACGGAGATTAGGAGAGAGGCCTTCAAGAGAGGCCTCATCACGGAACTCGGCGGTCACTATCGGAACGTGGTGAGGTTTCTGCCGCCACTGGTGCTCTTTAGAGAATTAGCGGACGCTGGAATCGATATATTCTTCGACACGGTCAAGTACCTTGAGACGGGATACCTCCAGAGATGAGCCCCTGGGACTTCAGCCACCGAAGGGTTCCGGAAGGGCCTCAAGCTATCAACTGTGTGCCAGTAGACGAAAGCGTCCAAATCAAAAAATTGAAAAGGTTTCGAGAGATGGACCGGCAAAAGGGGCAGTGAATATGACCAAGATCCTTGTGGTCTACCATTCGCAATCAGGTAACACTCATCGAGCGGCAGAATATGTAGCTGAAGGTATCGAAAGTGTGGAAGGCAAGCAGGCGGTGATGAAAGCCGCTTTGGATGCTGGCGTGGAGGAACTCCTGGAGTGCGACGGGATCTGTTTGGGAACACCGGACTACTTCAGCTATATGGCTGGTGGGTTGAAAGATTTCTTCGATAGGACCTTCTATCCCGCTCGAGGCAAGGTCACAGGCAAGCCATGCGGAATCTTCGTAACCCACGGGGGCGGAGGGAAACCTGCAGCGGAAAGCGTTGAGAGAGTCTGTAGAAGCTTCGATTTCAGGCAGGTAGCCGACCCTGTCCTGGTCCTAAGAAGTCCCGATGAACAGGCGAGTAGGGAACTCATATCTCTCGGGGAGACCATTGCCAGGTCGTGCGCCAACCGCAAGGAATGAAAGCTGACCTTGTGAATCTACAGGGGAAGAGACGAAACTTGCCTTCTTCTCGAGGTTCGTTTCTCTATGACAGGCCAGGGGCAAGTCCAATATGGATTCCTCAGCCGAGATTGGGCGCGCCCTGAAACGCAGGATTTTCAGCGGGCATGACCAAGTTGATCGGTGGCTCCTATATCAGATGCACACCGCTGGGTCTACGAGAAGAAGCGCTCAAAGTCGTGCTATCTTATTCACGGACGAAGGACCGATATTGAGCCAACTCTGACAAGCCATCGTATCTCTCCGAGCCATTATAAGGGAAATCTAGCTGATATGATGCGGAAGGCGAAGGATCTAACGTCTCAAATCCGGAGGTTTGAGAAGTAGTTCCAGAAATCGTGAGCACAAGAGGAAGAGACAATGGCTGAAGAAGAGATCGATTTTGAGGCTGAACTCCGGCTTACGCTGGAGGGTAGATGGAACCGGGAAGAAGAGGAGTACACCGTTGAGCAGATGAGCAATCCGGAAATCGGAGAGATAACCTACAAGGTTCACGGCGAGGTGTCGGATGAGGATACGAGGAAGCTACGAAAGGGCCTGCTTGACGACTTCAAATCAGTTGGCTGGATAGTTGATGTCTCATCAGCCCTGAGGAAGGGCGACACCGATAGACTGAAACAGATAGCGGATGAGTTCACCAAGGGCTGAGGAGTGGGATAGCACTTCGACGGCCCATGAACGAAATGTCCGGTTATAGCAGACCGACATACGCTTTTCAAGCATCCGGAACTGGGATGCAGATTTAACGCATAGGCATGGATCCGTTCTGATGAACCCACGGGAGAGGTTCAACGCCGTGGCCCGTTTCCGGGAGCCCGATCGCCCGTTTCTCTGGGGAGACGGGATGTGGCCGGAAACCGCTGCCAGGTGGAGAGAGGAGGGTTGGGACGGAAGGCCATTCAACCAGCTGTTTCCTGAGGATTCTATTCTCCAGCCTCCAGGGGAACCCAGGCCGATTTCCGCCGGGCCTTGGCCCCCTTTTGAGAGGAGGGTCATTGATGAGACTGACGAGACCGTCACCTACGTGGACGAAGACGGCATCGTGAGGCGTGAATTCAAGGGGGATAAGGGATGGTCGAGCATGCCGCAGTTCGTGAAATATCCTGTTGAGACGGAGGGGGACTTCGACAAACTCGCACGCGACAGGCTCGCGCCGAAGGTTGAGGAACGTCTTCCCGGGAACTGGGACGACAAGGTCGGGGAGTGGAAGTACCGGACCGCACCCCTGCTGTATTTCGCAGGGAGGTGGGGAGGATTCTTCGGTCCCCTACGCAATCTAGTTGGGATCAAGAGACTCTGTACCTTGTTCTACGAGAAACCCGAGTTCGTGGAGAGGATGATGGACCAGAGGGTGGAGGTCCTGCTTGCCATATTGGGCAGGATTCTGGATGACGTCGATCTCGATGTATTCGGTTTCTGGGAGGATATGGCTTACAGGACCGGTCCTCTCCTATCGCCGGACATGTTCAGGGAGTTCATGTTTCCCAGATACAGGATCGTCTGTGACTATCTGAGATCGAGGGGGGTGGAACTGATATGCGTCGACAGCGATGGGGATGTGCGGACCCTGATACCACTTTGGCTGAAGGCGGGGGTCAATGGCATATGGCCGCTGGAGGTACAGGCCAACATGGATGTGGTAGAGCTTCGCCGGAGATATGGGAGGGAGTTAGTCATGATCGGAGGCATAGACAAGAGGTCGCTGGCCAAGGGCAGGAGGGAGATCGAGGCCGAGGTCGACAGGGTCTGGCCCGTGGTCGAGACGGGCGGGTACTTCCCTCACCTAGATCACTCCGTTCCGCCCGATGTCTCCTGGGAGAACTTCTGCCACTACCAGAGATACAGGGCCAGGAAAGCGGGGCTATGACGCAACGGGCTGCCCACTCGCGATCTGGCGGAGCCATTTCCAGGCATTGTGCTGTATCCGCACTGCGGTTCCTCCCTCGGAAGGCTTAATAGAACAAACCAGCCAGTCGGTAGTGGTGTGTCCGTGGTATTCAAGAAAATCGAACTGGTCGGTGTCTCAAATGAGGGCTTCTTTCAGGCGGTGGACGACGCGGTCGCGGAGGCCGCAAAGACCCTGAAGGGAATCAAGTGGGTTGAGGTCAAGAACCTGAGGGCCCATGTCGACGGGGGCGAGATAGGGGAGTACGAGGCTACGGTGATCGTCGCCTTTGAGGTCCAGTCCGACAGATAGTCCACTTTGAGATGTGGACGCATTTCCTAGGATAGCTCGATCTCTGCCAGGTAGATCGAGGATTCCGGATCCTCGTGGCCTGAGTAGTATGAGACGAGGGCCCTATCTTTGGACTCGGCAACGAAACCGGGGTAGGAGTTATCCCCGCCGCTGGGGAGGTCCGCGGCCTTCACCAGGGCATGACCCTCCAGCCAATAGAGCGTCGTCTTCGGGCTCCCGGGGTCGGTGGTGTTTCGACCCCCGACCAGGTATCTTCCATTCCACCTCACCAGAAGGGGCCCACCGACGTTACGGTCCAGCTCGTGGATAATCCATTGTTTGTACGGTGGCGGCGATCTGCAGATTCGGGCCGGACGATTCCCCCTTCCCCGCATCAGGGCCAGGATCGATTCGTCGTCCTCAAATAGGAACGCGGTCTCATCCCCGTATCTCTCGGCGAAGTATCCCCCAAATGACCAGGCCAAGCCATTCCTGCTCTTCAGGAAAACGGCCTGGACCAGCTCGTCGCTGGATCCCATTCGCGCAGGTGCGAACTCCCTACGTCGTCTCGCACACATGTAGGCTTCCCTCCCCACGGATGCGGCCCGCCAGATGTAGTATCCGTAGGTGCCCTCCAGGGCCACAGGCCCCTTCCACCTCCGTCCGTCATCGGTGATAGCCGCATATCCCAGATGGTCGTTCATATCGGGCTCTTCCCCTTCAGCCGGTATCTGCCAGCACCCGCTGTACACGAAGAGCGAGCCCCTGAATATGAGGAAGTGGGGATCCCGGGTATCACGGCCCTCGACCGCGAAGTCGTATACCTCCTCCCATTCACATCCGTCCTCGCTCGAGAGGATGACTATCCTGGAGCTAGCGTGAACTGGATGCCCGTCGGGGCAGCTTCGGAAGCAGAGATAGAGGCAACTCTTGAATCTGCATAGATCAGTGAATGCGTCATGGTTTCCGTCATCGAATACCTTCCGCACCCATCGCATCTTCATATCGGGCATGGTCATGCCATAAACCGTTCTATCTAGCCTGATAAGTATGGTCCATATCCAAGCTGGGCTGCGATGGGAAAAATACTAAATGCATACCGCATGGGAACTGACCGGTGTAGTGAATGAACTGCAGGGTCATATCGGTTCTCCTTATGTCGCTCATGTTAGTCCAGGTGGCACTGGCGGCAGAGGGGGATCTTGTGATGGAGTTCCTCATGATCGGCGATGTACAGGGGTGGCCGAATCACCTCGGCGATGCGCAGCCGGCGATAGACATCACCCTTGTTCCGTGCAGGTCCTTCTTCCTCGACTACTCGGACGACGATCTGCAGAGGCTCAGCCGGATTTACTTCCCTAGGAACATGGACGTGCTCAATGAGTACGAGGTGCTGTTCTTCAACCACCCCAGGCTGAACTTCCTCCCCGTGCCCCAGCATTTCATGATGGTCGATTTCGTGGGAACCGAGGACAAGGTGTCGATCGCCTATCCCCTGAGCCACTACGCCGAGGTCCAGGGGCCGTGGCTAAACAGCCCCCTCTCCGAGGCATTTCCGGTGGACGTTGAGAAGTTCGCCTCAGCGGTGAATCAGGGGCTGCCGGACGAGTTCGGTGGCTACACGGGCCTGAGGATTGAGATCGAGGACCCGCCGGTATTCGCGAACTTCAGACCGTCCGAGATCTTCGATTCCAAGATCTATCAGTGGTCAAGGCCGGCCTTTGCCAAACCTGGGTCGACGGTCTGGGTGTACATGACCGATGGCCCGCCCAGCCTACCGGAGGCGCCGGCCTTCCTCTCCTGGCCGTACGGGGATTCAGAGGCATGGGCCTTCGGCATCCATCCAAATCACAAGGGGTGGCACTGGGCCGTGGCAGGCGAATGGTGGGAGCTCCAGTTCCTGAACATCTGCTTCTACACCTCTGGCCGGGATATCCTCGAATTCGACGAGATCCTGAACATGAAGAGGGTCAAATCCCAGTTCCTTCACTTCAGGGAAATGGAGTCCATGTTTCAGGGGGTCGTCGGTTTCGTGTCCAAGGTGGGGGCCAACACCGCAGAGAGCGAGGCGATACTCCTCGAAGCCCAGATACTGAGGGACGAGGCCGAGCTCGATTACCTTGAGGGCGCCTACGAGTCGGCGAATAGCAGGATCGAAGAGGCCCTGGAGGTCGTGAATCGGGCCATGGACGAGGCGATGGAGGCGAAGGACCGCGCCCTCACTTGGATCTACATATCAGAGTGGCTGGCGACATCCGCGGCGGCGATGATCTCCGGGTTCATATTGTGGTCTCTGATGGTGAGGAGGATTCTGTACCGGGGAGTGGGCCTAACCAGGCTGAGACAGGACTGAGCGATGCCGAGCTTATCGTTCACTATGGCCAGTACTTCGGCACCCCGTAGTGCTCGTACAGCTCCACCTCGTACTCCCTGTCCACCGGCGTTGTCGGGTCGTATTCGGGGCTCTTCTTGATGGCCGCTTGGGTCATTTGGACCTCGATATCCTGCTCGGCCCAGCTTATGCCGTCGATCCACTCGGGGGAGACGAGGACCTTTCTTCCAGGCAGCCACTTCCCGGTATCAATGACCATGTAGCGTATGATCCATGAGTCATCATCCACTAGGAAGTCCTCTACCTCGCCCATCTCCCCGTCTGCGGCCTTGATCTCATAGTTTTCGACTTCGTTAAGGCTTCGCAGCTCGGGTTCCTCGGGCCCTGGCCTCTCCTTCACTTCCCTCTTCTTCTCACCGGACGCCGATTTGGGAAAGACCGCCGTCCCCGCCTGTTCGGGAACCCAGTAGGGCGACCATCCGAAGTAGAGCCGGATCTTGTCCTCTAACTGACGTGAGATAGGCTCCGCCCAGTCTATCGGAGGGCTATCCTCCACCTGCTTCTTGGTCAGGTCTACCGGAAATATCCCCTCGTCCTCGTCGGGCTTCCCTAGGACATCTGGTATCAGAATCACCTTGCGGCCGGGCAGGAACTTGCCTGTATCCACCACTAGGTACCTTATAGTCCAGTTCTCGCCCTGAAAGAGAAAATCGTGAACAGTGCCGATCTCCCCGTCCTTGGCCTCGATGGTGAAACCCCTCAGGTCTTTGATCTCTCTCAGCATGTCAAACGAATGGGTGAATCGACTTAAAACATCTAGGAGAATGGCAGCGAACTGAACCAGGTTGGCAGCTTGAAATCACATGATCTCTATGATATACCTCATAGGGCCCCAGAAAGTACTACGCGAATCCACAAACGGGAATCAACCCGGGGGAGATGAATCCGAGACGACCAACTAGAAGGGGTCATCCTCGGCCATGCCGAACCCCTCTCTCACTACCTCAGCGACCTCATCGACAGTCGCCCACTCCCCGATTTTCGGTATCCCGTGTTTGTGACATAGACCAAAGAATGTCACAAGGTAGGGGCGGATCTCCTCGGCGATCTCCGGGTCCAGCTCGAAGGAAGTCCTGTCCCTGTTCTTCTTCCGGCTCCGAATCTTCTGGAATGCGGCGCTGACTACCCTCTCCACTATCAGGGAGTAACAGGCGATCGATGCCTTCTCCAGGCGCTTCCGTATCGGGTCTGATTCGACGCCCTCCATGGCCCTCTCGAAGATCCTGAGCCCCCGGTGACCGAGTTCGGCGCTCAGGCCGTGCTCGGCGGCGGAGCCGAAGCAGTTGCGGTGCTGGGTGTTTCTCTCTGCGGCATCGTGGATGAGATCGATGTATTCCCGGACGTAGTCGGCCGCATCCGCGTAGTGCAGGTTGAGGAACTCCTCCGTCAGAACCTTGTCGTCCCTGTCCGGATCCCAGATCAGGTTGCTTATGATGTAGTTTCGAAGACCGCCCATCTCGGCGCCGGAAGCCGGCCCCTGCATGTGGAGCCCCTTCACACCGTTCCGGTGGAAGAACCTGATGTTGTCTCCCTGGGTCCTCAGGTTGGGGCAGGGGAGGAGGTAGTTGTGGAAGTTCGTCACGTAGTCCCAGACGTAGACGTTGTCGCATATCTTGCCCCATTCCCTCAGATCCTCGCAGAAGGAGCGGTTCCTGGGGCAATTTGGATCGTCGATGGCATGGGTCTGGCAGCACTCGATGCTGCAGAGCTGTATCTGAACGTTTGGCCTGGGCTTGATTTTCGCTGGGGGCTTCCTGGAGTATGCGTAGGCCAGGGTACCCACCATCACCCCCGGATGACGCTCGGCCACCGCATCGGCAACAGCGTTGACGAGGGTCAGAAGGGAACCCATGTGTGTGCCCTCCCTCTCGTCGACAGCCCGGCACCGCTCGCACTGACAGTACTGGGAGTTGTCATTCTGG